>Ga0100379_10004022_pt1 | contig 13152 bp, 11 predicted proteins | sample CryGeymeta201503_FD_80418 | JGI IMG/M metagenome (GOLD analysis project Ga0100379, IMG submission 80418) | Groundwater microbial communities from Crystal Geyser aquifers in Utah, USA - Crystal Geyser metaG 2015-03 | ecosystem: Environmental > Aquatic > Deep subsurface > Groundwater | place...
AACCCGCGACTTATCCACCGCGCCCCCCTTTGTCCACAAGCCCCACAGGCGCCAGCCGTTTTGATTCGAAATTCGAAGGTCAAAACCGGAAGCTCAGACTCATACCTCTATTGGAATTGACTATTCCCGACCAATAGTCGCTGCATTTATCGACTGCAAACGCCAAATACACCCCCACCGCATCGGCATACGCCGTCGCGCCAGCGCCGACTTTGGCGAGGGCGAGTCCGTCGTCGGGCAGGCCGGCGGCGATGGCGTCCGCCTTCACCCGCTCGCGCGCTTCCTGCACCAGACCGGAGAAGGTCGTCAGCGCGACGAGTTGGCGGGGGGTGAAGAGGTCGCCCCAAGTGCTCAGTCCGTAGGGCGTGCAGTTGCCGCCGGTCATTCGCGTCGGAATGTCGCCTTCCGGCTTCCACGTCGGCTGCGCGGTCAGGGCAACGGCCTCCATTTCCGGCGTCGGTGCGAGATAGACGCGCCCACGTTTGCCTTCGGCGACGATGGCCATCAGTCGCGCACCCATCCGCCCAGCTTTGCCCTCGGCCTTGATGTAGTCGCCGGAAATCGGCGCGCCCGACATCAGGCATCCGAAATTGGCCCGTGCGAGCTTGGTGCCTGCCTTCGCGCCCACAGCATCCTGCGGCTTGCCCACCTTCACCGTGAAGCGATAGCTGCCACCTTCGATTACCGGCTCGACATACGCCTCCTTGCCCGCCTTGGTGGAGAGCATGAAGGTCGAGGCGAGCGGCACATCGACATTGGCGAAGGCCGGGTTGGGGCTTTTCACCGTGCGCGCCCACAGCCAGGCGATGACGGTGAGTCTCCGGCCGACGTATTTCTTCAGGTCGGGCCGCTCCTTAGCCATCGCCGCCGTGACTTCGATCTTGGGGTAGAGGTGGCCGATGCGCTTCTCGGCTTCGTCGCGCATCCATTGCCCGTAATAGCGCACGTCCTCGGCGAGGCCCTGCGCGCCTTTCCATTCCTTGGCGAACATCGCCCCCTCACCCTGCCCTCTCCCCCGTGCGGGGGAGAGGGTTCCATCCTCAGGATGCACCGGTGGTTTGCCGGCGAACTTGGGCGGAATCTCGATCATCGCCTTGTTGATCAGCACCGCCACCGGGTTCAGGTCGCTGGCATAGCTCTCCAGCCCCAGCCGCTGCGCTTCCAGCGGCAGCGCACCGCCACCGGCGAAGGGGTCATGAAAACCGGGCAGCTTGTAGCGGTCGAACAGTTCCCTGGCGCGCGGATGGTCGGCGTTCTCGGCGCAGGCGCGCCGCCAGCTCTGCCAGATCTCATCGCGCGCCTGCTGCAATACCGTCTCGTTGGTGGTGTTCTCCCACTTCACCAGTTCCTCGATGATGCGGAACAGCCGCTGCCGCTCCTTCTCCTGCGCTTTCTCGGTCTTGAAGATGTCCGGATGCGCCGAAGGGTCATCCACCATCTGCGCAAAAATCACCGCCCGCGCTGCCGCCAGCGGTCGACGCGCCCACCACAGGTGCAGCGTGGAGGGATGGCCGTGACGGATGGATTTCTCGCGCGCGCTGGCGATGTTGATCGCCTCCAGCGGCAGGGCGACTTCGATGAGTTTTTTCTTGGGTGTCATCAGGCAAAGAAGGTTCGTTGCAGCCAAGCAGCAAAGGTATCTGCTGCGGGCAACTTGGGATCGAGATAGCGAGCAGAAATGGCCTGCCCAAAGGGCTTGCCGGGCTCTTCCTGCCAGGCCAGCCAAGTGTGCATCTTGGCCTTGGGCTTTTTCAGTTCGCTGAATCGACACTGCGTATCTGGAATAGTGTCGATAGATTGTTCGACGTGGGCAAAAAGCGAATCCCCTTCAGGCACCAGAAAACGCAGGAAATTTTCGAGAATCCCGTTTGCCTGGTTGTCGGGCATCAGCCAGATGCCGACTCTTGGCAAGAGTGTGTTGGCCGGTGCGGCGATGACTGTTCCGTTTTGCGAGGGTGCGTCCGGGGTGTCGGTATAGCCAGCCAGTCTCAAGCGGTCGGTGACAGATTGCCAGCGGGCTTGAAGATTGGTGTCCGCATCGAGCAGGATGCCTAAGGCGATGACGTCGCTTTCCTTTAGCTGGACCGCAAGGTTTTCAAGCAAGGGATCTTTCCCTTTGCAATCGCGGATTTTGTCGATCAAACCAAGCTGTCGCTCTCCGCAGATGTGCTTGACGACATGCTCGTCATCCGCACCTTCCACCATCAACACGCGCTTGCCGGCCATCGTCAGCGCACCTCGATCTGGTCACGGGTGACGATTTCCAGTTCCTTTTCCGTGAACAAGGTCGGGATGATGCGGTCGTCCATTCTGGAGAGGCGAACTAGCACGCCGTCTTGTGGGCTCTCGCTGGCCGCTTGCTGAAACGCGCGCACGCAATCCCAGCTATGCGAGGTGGCAAACACTTGGACATTCAGGTCTTTCGCCAGGCGAAAAATGGTTCGCCAGATTTCGGTCTGAACGGAATAGTGCAGGCCATTTTCGATTTCATCGACGAGCAATACGCCATTCCTTGCATTGCACAGTGAAAGGATGATGCCGAACAGCCGGTTGACTCCGTCGCCAAAAGTGCGCAATGGCACAGGAGACGAGTAGCGAGTGCTCTTCGCGATGGCCGTTCGCGCGCGGGACCCTCGCTCTTCACTACCAATCACTGAAACAGCTTGGATGTCTTCGGAAATCACTTTTAGTGCCTTTACGATTTCTTGTTCCACATCAGTCAGTGCAATGGCATCCCAGAGAACCCCCATCTGGCTGGTTGAGCGTGAGCTAAATGGGTCCAAATAGACACAAGAAATCGGGCCGGTATCTGCTTCACCACGCATCGGGAAGCGCCTTTGAAGTCGATCGAGAGGCACGACGCGTTTTCGACCTGCAATATCCATGTCAAGCGCCGGAAACCCATCCACGTCATCAAACATATCTCCAGACGCTGGTTCATAAGAGACCATTTGTCGATCAGGATCGGCCTTTCTGATAAACCAGTTGATATTGGCATTTATGCGAGAAATCGATGCCGGCAGTGCGCCCTTGGCAGAGATGGAAAACCCATGCTTACTCGATGCGAGATCTGGGAATCCGGTAAACAGATTGCAAAAGGGCGAAAGATCAGTCGGCAAGTAAGTTCGTTCCGAATCGTTCGCGGAGCCTAGCTCTTCCCGATAGTTCAATATCTCAAAGATTGTCCGTAAAGCGCCACCCGTTGCAAGAATTCTGATGGCCTCAAGCAGGGTCGACTTACCAGAATTGTTTTTGCCGGTAATGAGGTTGATCTTGCCGAACGAATCAATTCGCAGGTCTGCCAGTGCCCTGAATCCATCGATTTCAAGACTGCTAATAAACGTTGTCATGGTTGGAATCTCCGATACTCCAAATTACGATTATCGTCAAAAGCGCGGATGGTCGGCATTCTCCGCGTAGGTGTAGCGCCAGCTTTGCCAGGTTTCGCGCGCGCGTTGGCCACGCTGATTCCCTCCAGCGGCAGCGCGACTTCGATGAGTTTCTTTTTTGTCATGGACAGGCTTGCAGCAGTATTTTGTTGGTGGTCAGTAAATTGACGCCGCCCATAGTCATGTCACGGTCGTGGGTGAGCAATTTCCAGCCATTCAGGCGACAGGACTGGATCAACAGTCCGTCGTTGAAATCGACCGTACCGTTCTGCACCTCACCCAGCACGGCGGGTATGTCGATATTGCCAAGTGGCGTGTCGTGCGGTGCGCTGGTTTTCAATATCTGCTTGATCTCAGCCACGGCGGCATGGAGAACTTTGATACCGTCGGCCGACTTACGAAAGTCTTTGAACTTCGGGTACTGGGTTCTCCAGGACGCGCCGTATTCGAGGCGAACGTAGCTGTTGAGGTATTCGCTCAGGATGAGGGCGTCGACCACGGGTTGGGCCTTCGCATGCAATAAACGGGAAAATGTTCCGGAATACACTGCTGCCCACCATGGTGCGGGTTGCGCCGTCGGCGGCAGCAAATAGAGCCAGATATTGGCGTCGATGAGTATGTGTTCGCCAGCCGAGAAAATGTAAGACGCGGCGTCGTGTGCTTTATTCTTCGTCTTCATCGACGACCTCTTTCCATGCGTGGTCATAGGCTGGTCGATTGGCAAAGTAGCGCTTGGCGTTTTCGATAGCACGCTCCAGCATGGCACGGTCATCTTCCGAAATATCGGAAAAGGCAAGGCGTTCCTTCAGGAAAGCCTCGTCGTACTGGCCGCCGTAGAGCTGACCAATGGCGGCATTCAAAAAAGCCGTGATCAGGTTCTGCTGATTTGCGAACGAAAGATTAACGGAGCGACCAGCCTTGAAGGCCGCCGTGATTTTGTCGAATATTTTTTGACCATCGTCGGTCGATACCCATACCGGGCCGCCGACGATGTCGAATATTTTGAGTGTGACGCGTTCAGCCATGGGGACTAGTCCTGTTTAGTTTTCCGATTCGGAGCGCAGACGATAACTGCTGGTATCCGCAGTGTTGATTTCAATGTTAATGACTGTACCCGGGAAAGATGTGTCGATGCGGGTCAAGGTTTCACCTTGGGGACTGAACTCCCAGTAGCCTCGGTCCGATACGATCTGTATGCGTCCCTTGTTCATGGTGATGAACTCCCGGATCAATTTAAGTCCGAGCCCACCGGGAACATTTCCTTTGCGGGTCGTGTTTCCCTCTTGCAAGGCCCATTCGATGGCTTTGTCGGAGTTCATTTTCATCCCCAACTCTTTGTATATCTTGCGGCGAATTCCAACCCCCGCGTCCGCCACACAGAAATCAAGGCGGTGCTGTTGCGGGAAATACTGGCCACAGGCAAAAATGCCGAGTTTACTTTCCGAGTGCATCGCTGCGTTGACAAAAATTTCCAGGATGCTGTTCTTGAAGCGTTCGGACAAGCCGGTTGACATGATCGGCAAATCCTTACCACGCAAAAACTGGTTCAAATAAGCTGCGAAATAGCGGTCATCCGTGGGAGTGAATCGGCGGTATGGAATGGTCGTGCCGTGTGTGTCTTCGCGCTCAGGGAAACCAAATCCGGCAAGGAAGCGGTTTTTCGCGAGTATGGTCTCGACACCCGGTCTCAGCCCGCCCAACTTGATCGAATTGAGATTATCGACGGCATGCGCGAACACCACACCGAGTGGTGCGCTCATGTTTGCGTCGAACCAGGTGCAAGCCGAGAGGTCGACATCTACAGTATCGAGCAGGTAGGTATTCAGAGCTTCCGCAAGCACGGCCAATCGGGTAAATCCCTGCTGATTGCTCCGGATTTCGCCCAGAGACGCCTTGGCTGAATTATTGCTCATAAGAAATCTGCCCGGACGGCGCGACAGGAGGCGGCAGAGCACCTTCAATTCGTTTCTTCCCGGGGTTCATTGGTTTCTGGTCAGGAAATAGCGGCGCTGCGGATCGCGCGGGCCGGTACCGACTTCGCGCACCTGCCCCCGCTCCACGAGGGCGACCAGGCGCGTGCGGGTGGCGCGGGCGGAGCGGTCGATGTGGCGCGCAATTTCGGATGTGGCGTGGCCTGCGCCGTCGGCGAGCAGCGCGACGACGGCTTGATCGAGGGTATCGAGGATGGGTGCGGCAACCGGCGCCGTGCGCAGGGTGACGCGGAAACGAAGACCGATCTCCTCCAGTTCCGGCTCGGCCAAGCCGGCCTCGCGACAGGCGGCCGCCATGCGCTGGATGCCGCTGCCCCACTGCTCGATCAGCCCCAGCTCGTGGAACACGCGGCCGATGACGCGGTTGCGCAGTCGGGATATACCCTGGCGCAAATCGTCCACGGTCAGGCCAAAAGGGAGCAGGCCGGGGCTTTCAACTTCCAGTCGGTTGCCGTAGAGGGCGATGCGGATCGGGGCGCCGCGCTGTCCATAGTCGGCGTGGGCGACGGCATTGATGACGGCCTCCCGCACGGCCACCGGTGGCAGCTCCCAACGGTCCTGCCGGCGCACCGCGCCGATGTCGGCGCCCCGCTGCATGTGCCTATGCACGAAGGCGATGGCTTGCTCGATGGCGGCTACAGGATGGTCTGTCAGCTCGGCATGGTCGAGGATGCGGGCCTTGTCCGTGCCGGCGAAGCGGCCGACCTGAATCCAGGCGTCGGGAAAGTGGCGGGTGCGGTCGCGGCCGAAGAGCAGCAGTCCGCCTACGGTCGGCACGACGCGGCCTTGATGGGTGGCGACAAGGCGCAGGGTGGCAAGATCGCGGCGAACCAGCTTGCGCACCGATGCAAAACACTCGGAAGCGACTCGGAAGTCGATGGCTTCCGAGTCGAGATCGGGCAGCGGCTGCTCGTCGAAGCTCTCGCCGAGGGTGTAGCGGCGCATCTCGGCGATCAGCTCGGCATCGGCACGACGATTTGTGGACCCCACGCGTACGTAGGTTCCGCCGGTGGTGCCCTCGCGGCGCAGGTGGTGGGGCCGGTTCGGGCTGGGATGAACAAGCACCGCGATGATGTGGGTGCGGCGCCAAGGCAGAATTTTGATATCCGGGACGATGCGCGGTTCGATGTGATCGGAAATCAGATTCGCCAGGCGTTCTTCGAGCGCGAGCGGATCCCCGACGCCACATACATTGCGGGTACCATCTTCCACCCCGATCAGCACGACGCCGCCGGCGGTGTTGGCAAAGGCGGCCAAGGTACGCAGCACGCCCTCCGGCGTGGCGAGATTGCGCTTGAATTCGAGCGTCTTGCCCTCGGTGCGGCGCAGCAGGTCAATAATGTCCATAGCTCTGCAATTTACTCTGAAGTCATGGCGCTGTCCATGCTGCCGAGTCGAATCGGCAAGGGTTCATCGCGGTGTCTCCGCCCGCGCCAGCAGGTCGGCAAAATCGTAGTTCACACTGGTGACGCCGAAGTCCGGCTCGCGCTGGAAAGGTTGGCGCAGGTAATGGGGCTGGTGGGTGTTTTCACCAGTGAATTCGACGATGGCGAGAATGAAATCGTCCGGCTTGTTGAGTGAGTAGAGAATTTCGTTTCTTGTCACTGTGATGGTCGGCGCGCCAGAGACGCGGCCTTTCACTTCGATGAAGCGCAGCTTGCCGGTGCCAGGAACGCGACTTTCGATGTCATAACCGAGCTTCTCGAATTCACGGTCGGTGGGCTCGAAGCCCAGGCTGCGTTCGATATCCATGACGATGGCGCGGGCGCGCGCGGCGCTGGCCTGTGTGTCGGCGGGCGAGGTAAAAGTCGGCGCTGGCGAGACGGCGGCTCTGCCACCCATGGTCTGCAACAGACCGACGGGAACGACCAGCAGGCCGCCCAGCACCACGGGCGGCAATGGGGATAGCTGGGCTTCGAGCTTCAGTTCTTCCAGCCGTTTTTGCAGTCTCCCTTGCAGGAGGTCGGCGCGCTTGCGGGCCTCGCCGGAGTTAAGCTTGGCGTTCGGTCTGCCGGCCTGCTCTTGCAGCTTGAGTTCTTCGGCGCGGTGGTCCCAATAGGTGATTTCCTTGGTGAGCCGATCCTTGACCGCCGCCTCGGTCTTGGCGATGAGTTCGAGTTTCTGGCTACGCACTTCGGCCATGTGTTCCGGCACCACGCTGGCAACGGCATAGCCTTGCGCTTTCTGCTCCAGTCCCTGTCCTGAGCTTGTCGAAGGATCGCGGTTGATCCACTGGCACTCGGGCCGGTTGAGGATGGCGTCGATGCCAGGTTCGCTTTCTGCTAGTGGGCGGTAGTCGAGATAGGGCGCGTAATGGACATGGCGGGTGGTGCCGACGGCATCCATCTCGACATAGAGCATGCGCTTGGAAACGACACGACGCTCTCCGGCGCGGGTGAGGCTGGCGTCCTGGATGGAATGCTCCAGATAGAACAGCACACGAGGCTGAGTGCCCGGATCGCGTTCATCTACCAGCACGGTGCCGCGTTTCAGCAGGTCGCGATTGCGCTCCAGCGTGAGGTCGATGACGGCGTCGAGCAGCGGGTGGCCGGGACAGACAAAGGCTGCCAGTGGCTCGCCCTGCGGAGCCACCAGGGACTTCTCGAAGGCGATACGTTCGTAACGCGGCAGAACGGGTTCGCCAAAGCCGATGAGGCGATCCCGGTTACGCACCGGGGCGGGAACATGGGTGATTTCGTAGCGGCGAGTTTCGCGTTGCTTGGCGGCGCCGCCGAGTCGTTTGAAGGCTTCGTGAAAAAAGGATTCGATGTAATGCGGTTGCAGGCGGCGGGCGTCGGCCCGTTCCATGTCTTCGCGAATGCGCTGTACCTGGCTGGCATCCATTACGTCGTGGGCAAGTACGCGTTCTTCGAGCAAACCCTGAAGGTGTCCACGGTCGAGCACGGTATCGAGCACAGTGGTCAAGTAAGCCTTGACCTCGGGTTTTTCGCCGTGGCGGATGGCCTCGATCAGCAGTTCGCGCAGGGATTTGCCCTCGAACTGGAGCTTGCCGAGTACGTCGAATACCTGGCCACCCAGCGCCTGCCGCGCGAGTTCGAGCTTTTCCAGCAGCTTGCGATAGACGTCGCCTTCACGGGTATCGTCCGCCACCAGATTCCACAGGTGGCAGACCTCAGTCTGGCCGATGCGGTGGATGCGCCCGAAGCGTTGTTCCAGACGGTTTGGGTTCCACGGCAGGTCGTAGTTGACCATCAGATGCGCGCGTTGGAGGTTGATGCCCTCTCCGGCAGCGTCAGTCGCCAACAGCACCTGCACCATGGGGTCGTGCTTGAAGGATTCCTGGACCTTGAGGCGCTCTTCGCGGCCGATGCCGCCGTGGATGATGACCACGGCTTCCTTGCGGCCTAGCAGCGTGGTGATGCGCTGTTCCAGATAGTTGAGGGTGTCGCGGTGCTCGGTGAAGATGACCAGCTTCTGGTGCGGTGAAGGCGTGGGCGGTGGAATCTGGCCTGGCCCGTAAGGGGCTGCCGGTTCGGCCACGCGATTCGCATATCCCGCTGGGGTGAAGATTTCACCGAGCAGGCTGGCCAGTTCTCGCCATTTGGTATCGGAGCCACTGCGGCGGACCACCTGCGCCTGAAACTCCAGCACCTTGAGGGTTTCGATCTCTATGCGCAGTTCGGCAATGGAACGGGCAGCCGTGGCCTGTTCGAGGATTTCTTCCTCGGCGGCCTCGACTTCGTTGTCCGGCGCCTCCTCCAGGTCCTCAACGTCTTCGCTGTCGAGCGCAGGAAGGGTGGTTGCGAAGATGGGGGCGATTTGCCCACCCCGCTGAAGGACTTCCAACTCGCGCAGCCGACTTTCCAGTTTCTCGCGGCGACGGCGCAGGGATTGATAGATGGCCTCGGGCGAGGACGCAAGACGCCGTTGCAGGATGGTAAGCGCGAAGCCGACGGTGCCGGCGCGCTTGTCGTTTTCCAGGGCCTCGGCGCGGTTGAATTCCTCGCGCACGTAGTTGGTGACAGCCAGGTAGAGCGCGGCTTCGGCATCCGACAGCTTGTAGGGCACGGTGTAGGCGATGCGCTGCGGGAACAACGGTGTGCCATCGAACTTGAGCAGGTTTTCCTTGACCATTCGGCGCATCAGGTCCGAAACGTCGGCCATGTGCACGCCATCGCGGTAACGGCCCTCGAAGCGGTCGCCGTCCAGCAGCGCCATGAACAACTGGAAGTCGGCTTCCTTGCCGTTGTGCGGGGTCGCCGACATCAACAGGAAGTGCCGGGTAAGCGTCGAGAGCAGTTGCCCGAGGCGATAACGCTTGGTGTATTTGGTCTCGCCACCGAATACGGTGGCCGACATCTTGTGGGCCTCGTCGCAGACCACCAGGTCCCAGCGGCAATCCGGCGCCTGGAGCTTTTGCTGCACGTCCTCGTTACGTGAAAGCTTGTCGAGCCGGGCGATGCACAGATTGGTTTCGAGGAACCAGTTGCCGGTGCGCGCCGCTTCCAGCTTGTCATTGGTCAGGATGTCGAAGGGCAGATGAAAGCGCCGATAGAGTTCATCCTGCCATTGCTCAGCGAGACTGCCGGGACACACGATCAGGCAGCGTTGCAGATCGCCGCGCGCAATCAGTTCCTTGATCAGCAGGCCGGCCATGATGGTCTTGCCGGCACCGGGGTCGTCAGCCAACAGAAAACGCAGCGGCTGGCGTGGCAGCATGGACTCATAGACGGCAGTGATCTGGTGCGGCAGCGGATCGACGACGGAGGTATGGACCGCCAGGACCGGGTCGAACAGATGGGCGAGGCGAATGCGCTGTGCCTCGGACACCAGCCGGAATAGCGCACCATCGCCATCGAAACTCCACGGTCGCCCCTGTTCCACCAGTCCCAGACGCGGCTCGTCGTCGCGGTAAATCAGTTCATTCGCGACCTTGCCGGTAGCCGTCTTGTAGGTTAGTTCCAGCGCCTCCGATCCGAACCACTGGACGCTAACGACCGTCACCAAGGCGTCAGGGACGATGCCGCGTATGGCGGCGTTGGGCTGGAGTTGTTCGAGTTTCATCATCGGCGTCTTTGGTCGTTCTTCTTGGATTCCCTGGAGGCCTGGGATAGTCCATCAGCAGGCGATTGTGCGCAATGCAGCGATGCAGCGATGCATTTTGCACGCCGGCAAGTAATGAGCAGACTGGGTTTATCGGACGGCACGCAGAAACGTGTTTCATCGGCGTACGTGATTATCTACAGGTAAAGGCTCATCATCTGTTGGAACGTCCCATGAATGCCGGCCGCGCGGGCTTCGGCGATCCTCACCATCTGGGCGCGTTCAACTGAGGAATCAAGGATGGTCCGCCATTCGACTGCGCGGTTTCCGATTTATCGCCGCAGTTGTTCATGGCCGGCACCAGCCAGTCACCCCAGCCAGATTTCCGGGTGAGCGAAAAAACAAACGTGAATCCCTGGCGGCTTGCTTATGGCTTAGGCAACGGCCACACCGTATAGCGCAGGCGTGTTGGCCCGCTGCTGTCGCTGCCCGGCGCCCGCTCGATCCAGGCCAGGTGCAGGTTGCCGGCCTCATCGAGGGCGATGGCCGGGTCGCTCTGGTGGGCCGGGCCGGAGGTTTCCGGGAGCGTGAAATTCTCGCTGTAGCCAGCCGCTGTCAGGCGAGTGAGCCAGATATCCGAGGTGCCGTCGCGGCCATCGTCCCAGGCGATGACCAGCTCGCCGCGCCGGTTGCCGGCCACCGCGACATGCCATTGGGCGATGGCGTCAGCGAAACTGTCCTGGGCTTTCCCGTCCTTGGCGAAACCGGCGCCTTCGCTCAAGGCGGCATAGACGTCGTAGCCGGAAAGAAAATCGCGCTTGTCCAGCCAGGCGGCGGCAAAGCCCCCGCCGAAGCTGGCCACGGCCGGACGCATGGCGCCAGTGCCGCGTCCCAGGTTGCCCGGTGCGCGACCGGTGGGGTTGCCGCTCACCCGCATCGGCGCGCTCCAGATCTGGCCGTCCGCGCTAGCGCTGGCATAGATGACGGTGTGGCCATGGCGGCGGTCTTCCCAAAGCAGCCGCACGCCGTGTTCACCCGCCGCCAAGGCGGGAAAGCCCTGGTCGTCGCTGGGCGGCGCGGCGTCGGCGGCTTGCGGCGTGGCGGCGCGCGGTTGTGTGCCCAGCACGCGCAAAGACGCGCGCCACACCCGTTGCCAGCGCCCGGCCGGCGCATTCCAGGCGATATGAGCGCCCAGCGTGGGATGCGCGGCCACGCTGGCATGCGCGCCGGCGCCCAGATTGATGCTCCCGCCGGGCCCGGCGGGTCCGGCGAGGGCGGCGTTGATGCCGGTTTCATCTTCCCAGGCGAGCAGGAAACGCTCGCCATCCAGCGCGGCCACGGCCGGATCGAAACACTCGCCACGGCCCAGGGGGTATTCCCGGAACGCCGTTTCAGCGCCGGCCTTCAGGCCCAGATAGCAGCGCGGCGCGCCGCCGTGGCTGTCTTCCCACACCAGGGCCACCTGGCCGCCGGCCAGCGCCAGACTCTGCCGCCCGGAGGCATCGAGATGGTGAAAAGTGCCCGCCGGAGCGACGTCGATGGGCGCGGCGGTGGCAGCGGCAGCGGAAAAGACTGCTAACACCAGGCAAAGCCTTGCCCTCATGGCTTGCTCCCCAGAAACTCCAGCAGCGTCTGCTTCTGGTAATGGCCGCCGCGCACATAGCGGTCGTAATCGCGGAAATCGTCCACCGTCTTGAAACCGGGAATCTTGGCGACCACCTTGCCTTCCGCGGTCATGAACACAAACAGCGGCGTGGCAAAGGCGCCCAGCCGCGCACCCAATTCACCTTCCGTGAGACGCTCGCCGGTGGGCAGGCGCAGGCGCTTGCCGCCTTCGGCATCGACGTAGATCAACACATAATTGTCCGAGAACAGTTGCTTCAAGCCGGGATCGGAGAAGGTCTTGCGGTTGACGTGGTCGCACCAGGCGCAGCCGTAGCGGCCGAAGTAGAGCAGGATCGGCTTGGCCTCCTGCCGCGCCCGCCGCATCCCGGCATCATGAGCGACGAAGGGGTAACCCGGCGGCGGATCGGCCAGGACGCTCACCGCCGAGAACAGAAACATTGCAGCCAGCAGCGGTCGCAGATTCATCGTGGTCTCCGAGGATATCAGTCGCCACATTCTGCCAACTTGCCTCGTGCCTGGGCATAGGACGAATGGCGACGGTACAACGGTGCTGATTTGCCGGCAGCGCCAGACTGGGGCGCCATGCCGCTGGACTACAATGCCCCGGTTCCCGGTACCGAGCCAGCCGCTATGCGAATCTCTCTCTCTTTTATCCTCGTCGTCCTGCTGCTCACCGGCTGCGCCAGCCAGGACATCAAACGCAAGGACGGCAGCCACAGCGCGCGCGCGTTTTCCGTGGCCAACCTGGTCAAGAGCGATGTCGATATCGCCTGCGAACTGGCCCAGCGCGAGGCTTTGAAAAGCCTCAGGGTGTTGACCGAGAAGCTGTACAAGCGCAACCCACAGGAATATCGCAAGGCCGGGCTGGAATCGGCCGAGGTGGCCAGCGCGCGCCTGTTCGATGAAGTGCCGAAATGGCCAGAATCGCATCTGGCCAAACTCAATTGGGAAGACAGCTTCAAGCTCACCTTCCTGGAGGGTTACAGCGGCGACCGGGTGTATGCCTTCATGAGCGCGTTGACCAGCATGGTGATGGCCTCCTACAACCACCAGAGCCAGTTTTACGTCACCGACGAACTCTCCGCCCAGAAGCTCTACAACAGCGCCCGCAACATCGAGGTGGCGGTGTGGAAACTGTCCAA
>Ga0100379_10004025_pt1 | contig 13146 bp, 7 predicted proteins | sample CryGeymeta201503_FD_80418 | JGI IMG/M metagenome (GOLD analysis project Ga0100379, IMG submission 80418) | Groundwater microbial communities from Crystal Geyser aquifers in Utah, USA - Crystal Geyser metaG 2015-03 | ecosystem: Environmental > Aquatic > Deep subsurface > Groundwater | place: USA...
CATCCTACCGTTTTATTTATACCCCACATACCCAAACCACGGAAGCTGGATATTGCTAAGGTATAAACGAGGATGCACAAGCAGATTACGGCTAAGCCAAACCCAAGCCACCAAAGTTTGGTGGTTTTGCCTTCCAGAGGACGGCAGATGTCGGCCGTAACATCACCGGCGGTTTTACCCCCCGTTACTAGGGGTTCTCTTATCGGAGATTCGTAACTCATTTTCTCTGTTTATTAATGTTGAGCGGTGGTTTCTTTTGTTACTTCTACGTTTCTGATCTTCGTCATGTAACGAACAGAAGGCTTCACGTTGAGTTCTTCCAATACTTGGTAAGCTCTTTCGTTCGCAAACTCTTTCGAGATACGGCTTGTTTCGTCGTTCATGTCGCCGAATACGATCGCTCCTGCAGGACATGTTTGTGCACATGCCGGGGTGATGTCTCCGTCTTTGATCTTTCTTCCTTCCAACTTCGCATTCAGCTTTCCAGCCTGGATACGTTGAACACACATGGAGCATTTCTCCATTACCCCACGGGTACGAACGGTTACATCAGGATTGATGACCATTTTACCGAGGGCGTTGTTCATGTAATAGTTGAATTTATCGTTGTCGTTATAGCGGAACCAGTTAAAACGACGCACCTTGTAAGGGCAGTTATTCGCACAGTATTTAGTTCCAATACAACGGTTATAGGTCATTTGGTTCAAACCATCCGAGCTATGCGTAGTTGCGAGAACCGGACAAACCGTTTCGCAAGGAGCACTTTCGCAATGCTGACACATCATTGGCTGATGTACCGCTTTTACGTTTTGGTGGTCTGCCATTTCATCGTAATCGTCTTCTTTGGTTACGTATGCATTATTCTCTGTACGGAATGCATAATAACGGTCAATACGAATCCAATGCATTTCACGTCTTCTTCTTACCTCGTCGCGGCCTACAACCGGAACGTTGTTTTCTAAAGAACAGGCAACCACACAAGCTGAACATCCGGTACAAGCGTTCATGTCGATCGCTAAGCCCCATTTATGTCCCTTGTAGTCGAATTCTTTCCAAAGATTGAAAAGTTTTCCGTCTTCTTCGCGTTGGTTATGAAGTTTATCATCGTTCGCTGCACCTGCATCATGAGTAAATTCTGCCAACGATGCTTCACGAACGATATCACGCCCTTCAATCGAATGATGGGTTTGTGTTTGAGCGAGTTCGTATTCACCATCCATTTTGGTGATGGTAACGTCAGCTATAGTATAAGTAGCTGTTCCGTTTTCCATACCTACGAATGGATACATGTTAATACCAATGGTTTCTTTGACACCATGGGTACGTCCATATCCTAAAGCAATAGCAAATGATCCACGTGCTTGTCCTGGCTGAACCAAAACGGGAACGTTTTCAACTGTTGCTGATCCTTTAGTGATGCTTACTATAGACCCTTGTTCAATTCCCATTGCGTCCGCATCGTATTTCGATACAGCTAAGTAATTGTCCCAAGTAACTTTCGATACTGGATCTGGCACTTCATGCAACCAAGGGTTATTTCCATCTGATCCATCTCCCATACCAACTTTAGTATAGAGAATCAAATCATTCGTACCCACTTTGGTATTGATTTTCGAAACCAAATCACTCGCCAACACATTGTTCGAAGGAACTTGTGCCGTTAGAACTGGTAAATCAAATACTCCATTATGCAAAGACTCATTCCACCACGCATCGAAGTTTGTCGCTCCCGATTGGTTGAAGATATTGGCCTTCGCATAGCTGCGGATATAATCGTAATAGTTAAATGTGTTATTGGTGATTGCTGCATTATTCGACCAGATGGCCAAACTTTCTTCCGCCTGACGGGTCTCAAATACTGGAGAGATAGTAGGCTGCGTGAATGAATATTTTCCACGGCTTACTTCTGTTAAGTTCCAGCTTTCTAAGAAATGGCTATTTGGTGCTACATACTGACAAACACTTGCAGTCTCATCAGCATAATAGGCAGTAGAAACAGTCAAGCTAATTTTCGCCAAGGCTGTTTTCAATTGCTCACCTGCTGCCGTATCAAATACCGGATTGGTATTTAAGAAAACAACAGCTCCCAAAGACCCAGCTTCTTTTACAAACTCAGGGAAGGAAACTTCTCCTCCTCTTTGTAGGTAATAATTATCGAGGTCGATGGTTTGTCCGTAATTCCCCAACATCAAGTTGACTTGGTTCACCAAAGACTGTATATATGGATCGTTTGATCCGCTGATTACCAAAGATTTCCCTTTAGCATTCAACAATACTTTTGCGCTTTCTTCAACTCCATTACCCGCTACTTCCAATTTTGTTGGGGTAGCCAATTGAGTCAATCCTAATCCTTTTGCCAATGCGTTATACAAAGACATTAAAGCCTGACCTTCTTGTGAAGGGCGAAGTGGGAAACGGTAATCAGCGTTTGTTCCAGTCAAAGACATATTGCCTTCGAACTGAATATGACGCGACATGACCGGATTTTCCTTTGTAGGAACGCGCTTGGTGGTGTACTCTCTTGTGTATTGAAGTGTATTCAACCAAGTACCGAGGAAATCCGCTCCAAAACTCACTACTACATCGGCATTTCCGAATCTGTAGGTTGGAATAACGGCTTTACCAAAGCACATTTCGTTGGCTGAATAGATTCCATCATAGCTAATCCCTTCATACACCACATGTTTGGTTGTAGGATAAGCTGCCTTGAAATCATTAATGATGGATTGTGTAGCAGGACCACTTACCGGACCACTCACCACACGAATCGCAGCACCTTTTGCATTCACCTCAGCCAGTTTCGCTTTGATTTCTTTATCAATAACGGCCCATTTGCTACGTTCACCATTTTTCATTGGCAAAGGCAAACGTTTGCTATCATATAAAGTAACGACACTTGCTTGACCAGCTGCATCCAATCCACCGTGGGTAACGGTCGACTTGGTATTTCCTTCCAATTTGATTGGACGACCCTCGCGGGTCTTCACTACTACAGGCGTATTTTTATACGTCGATGCATAGTAATTAGGAATACCTGGAGTGATCTCTTCTGGCTGAACCACGTAAGGAATTACGTTTTTCACTGGCGCCTTATTACAAGCTGCCAAGGCCACTGCCGATACACTGAAACCAAAATATTTCAGGAAGTCGCGACGGTTGGAAGAAAGATTCAGGTCACTTTCGCTCAAAACCTCTTCTAAAGGAAGTCCTTCTGCAAATTCATTTTTGGAAAGTTGAACGAATTCCGGTTCTCTATTGAGTTCCTCCGTTCCTTTCCAGTATTGCGTTTTATTTTCCATCAGTTGTCTTGCTGATATTCGTTTGAGGATTAATTAATAATGGCATTTACCACATTCCAAACCGCCATTATGAGCGACCGTAATGCTTCGTTTACCACGTTTTTCCAAATCGGCATGCAATTGCTCATAGTATTCGTTGTTTCCAACGTCCACTTTTGATTCACGGTGACAGTTAATACACCAGCCCATTTGTAGGCTTGAGTGTTGCTCAACTTTATCCATGGTTTCTATCGGTCCGTGACAAGCTTGGCATTCAACATTCCCTACACTTACGTGCTGAGAGTGATTGAAATAAGCATGATCTGGTAGGTTATGAATACGAACCCATTTGATTGGTTCGTTATTGGCGTATGCATCTCGTACTTTTTGAATCTCTGGAGAAATTTCTACAGTCGTTGTAGCAGGGTCGTCATACTTTTCGTGTGCATCGATATACGAGTGGCAATTCATACAAGTTGAAACCGCCGGGATACTCGCTTGTTTACTTACCTCTACCGAAGAGTGGCAATATTTACAATCGAGTTCATGATCCCCAGCATGAATCTTATGAGAGAAGTTGATTGGCTGTGTAGGTGCGTAGCCTTGTTGTACCCCAATTTCTGTATTGGCATAAACAAAGAACCAACCACCAAAAGCGGCGGTAAAAGCTCCAATAACTACCAAAGAGGCAATCGTTGGGTTCAATGAACGCATCCACGGAGTGAATTTGCTATTGTACCAATTGGCCTCTTCTTCTTCTTTTCGCTCTGGAAACTTGTTTACGATGAGTTGCTTCAAGAACCCGTTGATACGGTAAAGCAATACAGCCGATAAAAGCAGAATACCCGCCAATATCATCAATACTGTTGTGCTTGTTCCACCCATCCCTGCACCTGTTGTTTCAGTTCTTTCAGGATCTTTTGGGTCTTCTTTTTCTACCACTGGAACGTTTGCACTTTCCTCAGTAATGTATGCCAACACATCTTTGATGTCGTCATCGCTGAAGTTTTCAAAGCTATTCATCGCTACTTTGTTGTAGTCTTCAAACAACTTCACAGCAATCGGATCCCCTGATTTGATCAAGGCAGACGAATTACGCACCCATTTCAACAACCAAGCTTCCTGACGACGTGTTGTAACATCTTTCAGCGCTGGTCCAATGGATTTTTCATGAATGGCATGGCAGGAAGTACAGTTTCCTTCAAAAAGTGATTTCCCATTCGCTACGTCTTGCGCAGAGACAGGCACAAGGCTAGACACGAAGATCCCCATCGCCAGGATTGACCGGAACATGGAGTGAACAGGTTTTTCGAGCATTGCTAAGCTAAATCTTTTGTTCATTTTTTTATCGCTTCAAAAGGGCATGGTTTCCCCTTGAATCGCGGCAAAGATATATTCCTTTTGCCAAGATGAATGAATAATCACTTAACAAATTCTTAATTTAAAATAATTCAAAATAAGAAGGATAAACACCTATAAACCAGCACCTAACAGTAGGCCGATTTGAAGGTTCCTTATAGGTGCTTTCGGCTTATCCACAGAAATGGGATTTTAGTTGATTTTTAGTCCGTCGAGGGCTTCGTACACGGAATTGTTGCTAATGAATTCAGGAACGATCTGTTTCATCTTCCTCACCATGTCTTCATTGTCTTCATCAACCAATAAGGTAATGAGTTCTCCAATCACCTCAGAAACCATGCTGTATTCAAATGGTTTAATTTTGGCAATTGTGATTTTCGGATGATGGGTTGGGGTGGTATTTTCTGTATCGGCCAATAGCTCCTCCGCAATCTTTTCACCGGGTCGTAATCCGATATATTCGATTTGAATGTCTTTACCCAAGCTCAGTCCGCTGAGCTTAATCATTTTCTTGGCCAAGTCAACAATCCGCACGGGTTGTCCCATATCAAAGAGATAGATCTCCCCTCCTTCTCCCATATTTCCTGCCTCAAGTACAAGCTGACAGGCCTCAGGAATGGTCATAAAATAACGGGTAATTTCCGGATGGGTTACGGTAATAGGCCCCCCTTCTGCAATCTGCTTACGGAAATGCGGTATCACAGAACCGTTGGATCCCAAGACATTTCCAAAACGTGTGGTAATGAACTTGGTAGCTGTATTGACATGGCTATGACTCAATGACTGCACATAAATCTCAGCAATCCGTTTGGAAGCTCCCATCACATTGGTTGGATTCACTGCCTTGTCTGTTGAAACCATGACAAAACGTTCTGCTTGGAACTCAACGGCTGTATCGGCCAAAATCTTAGTTCCCAAAACGTTAGTAGCAACAGCTGCTGTTGGATTTTGCTCCATCAAAGGCACATGTTTATAGGCCGCTGCATGGAAGACAACGTTCGGTCGATTCTTCTCAAACAAACGGCGAAGCTTGCTCACATTTTTGATGTCACCAACACATATTTCATAGCTATTTAGAATCTCCTTATTATGACGGAATTTTTCAAAAAGCTCTTTTTCTAACTCATAGAGCGGTGTTTCCGCCTGATCCAATAGTATAATTTTCTTTGGATAGAATGACAGCACCTGACGGGCAATTTCACTTCCTATGGATCCTGCAGCACCGGTAACCAAAACTACCTTTCCGCGAAGGATATTACTCATCGCCACCTTATCTAACTCAATTGGATCGCGTTCAAGCAAGTCTTCGATATTGACCTTTTTAATCTGACGGTAATTCAATTCCCCATTGATCCAACGTTCCACAGGCGGAACATTCTTCACCTTAATATCATAACTTAAACAAGTCTCGATAATATCTCTCTTGCGCGATTTCGAAATATTCTGAATGGAGATGACCAATTCATCGACTTTATTGCGCTCGATAACATTTCGTAATTCGGATCCGCCAAAAATAGGTACCCCATCTATTCGTTTTCCCGCTTTCTCGGAACTATCATCCACAAAGGCAATTACTTTATAGTTGACCTTATTGTCCTGATCAAGTGTTCTTTTGGTAATGATTCCAGACTGTCCGGCTCCATAAACAACCACATTCGTTTTCTTTGGAGACTCGCTTCTTATTTGCTGGTAAAGAATTTTATAGGCGAGGCGACTTGAAGTCATCGCTATCATACAAATCAAATAATCGATAATGATGATAGAAGACGGAATCATGACCTCTCCCGACGCGAAAAAATTCGCCAAGTTGGCAGCGATTAATACGATGGTGCCCGAAGTAAGTGCGATAAAAATGCGCACTGCATCCTGAGTCCCGGTATAGCGAACGATGCCCGCATAGGTTTTGGTTAGATAAAAACTCACCGCACGAATAGCAAATACAAGAGGGGCTAATCGCAAGGCTTGTTCCACTTCCTCCCTACTAATCTGGAAATTGAAGCGAAGAATATAGGCCAAAAAGAACGCCGCCATACAAATGATGAGGTCGATCGACAATACCAGCCAGCGAGGTGCATGGCTCTTTGAAAATGAAAATAGTTTATCCCAGTTCACGAGTTCGTTTCACAAATTTAGGTGTACGCAAAGAATCTAACAAAGCTAATTTATGTTCATCTATAATCGGAGCTACAAATTGCTCAGGTATATTAATCAGCACAGAAGTGTCTAAGGTATGGATTTTTACGGCAATTCGCTTTTCCCCTCGAATAGAAATAAGTTCTCCCAAGGTGCCCATTAGCGGACCCGCAATCACTTCGATTGGTGTACCTAATTCTAATTCTTCTTGGGTAATTTCTAAGTCGTTGGAATCCATCAACAAGCGACGAATGGTTTCAATCTGATAAGCTGGAATGGTCGCTGCTTGTCCGCCAAATGTAACAAACTTCACTACGCCATTTGTATTGAGTACTTGATAATATAGCGCCTCATCAATATAAACAAACAGATAGGAACGAAATAAGGGCTCTTCCACCCACTTTTTTCTATCGCTCCATTGTTTTAGTAATTTTTGGGTAGGCAAATAATGATCAATGCCCTGTTGAAGCAAACGGGTACTAATTTTCTTTTCCGCTTTTGGCGCAGTGTAAATAGCATACCACTTCTTCTCTTTTTCCATATCCCGTTGCAAATTTGAGGATTTATTTCCAATAAAAGACCCCCATCCAAAGCACAATCACGTGACTTGATATAAAAATGAAAACGATTTAGTGAGGATTATTCTGAAAATCCCAGGGCATTATAATTAGGCAATGGCATTCGCTATGTCGAAATTCAAAAAAAAAGCCCACCGATGAGGCAGGCTTTTTTTAAGCTATTGTATTCGGGTTTATACTATACCGCGCATCATTTTCTTCAACCATGGCGACAGGAGCAACAGTACAAATCCTGCTGAGCATGAGGTCAAGACTAAGAAATAGAATAATGGCATATCTGGCAATAATTCATGCAAGAGTTTTTCAAGCACTCCAGCCATATAATTGGCCAATGCCATACTTGCAAACCAGAGTCCCATCATAATCGAAACAATCTTTTGTGGTGCCAATTTGGTGACCATTGACAAACCAATTGGTGAAAGACAAAGCTCACCAAACGTATGAATGAGATAAACACCAACTAACCATAATGGAGAGACCAAACTTCCGCCATTGGCGGCCTCATTGGCCATGCTCATTACCACGAAACCTAGTCCCAGTAAAATTAGCCCCAATGCGAATTTTACAGGTGTATTCGGGTTCTTACCAATTCGTGATAAGCGCAGCCAGAGTATGGAGAACAGCGGTGCAAATGCAAAAATTGCAATCGCATTAATCGACTGGAAGAAAGGCGCTGGGATTTCCCAATTTGCCCAATCAATCATACGGTCGGTTTGGTGTTCTGCAAATAGGTTAAATGTTCCTCCTGCCTGCTCGAAGCCTGCCCAGAAGAATATATTAAATAAGCTCAAGATTAAGATAACGCCTACGCGGCTCCACTCATCTTTACCTGTGGTACCTGTAAATACAGTGAAAGCCAGTCCCAAAATAGCCACCGTAGCAACTACCATGATTACGATATTCTGCGTGTCGTCACCTAATCCAGACCACGTCATGAGGAATCCTGCCACCAAGGCAACATTTGCTACAACATAGATAAGCACTTCTAAGTAATCGCGGATTGCAAGGCGTGCGCCCACTTTTTCACGATTCGGCGGAAATCCAGCATCGCCCAAAGTATGTGCCCTGAAGAAGAAAAACACTAAGCCAAGCAACATGCCCAGACCAGCAGACCCAAAGCCGTATTCCCAACCCATGTTGATTCCTAATGCACCACAAACGAGCGGTGAAAAGAATGCTCCTAAGTTGATCCCCATGTAGAAAATGGTGAAGGCAGAATCTTTTCTTGGGTCGTTTGCTTCATATAAAGACCCTACAATCGTGCTGATATTCGGCTTGAAGAAACCATTTCCCATGATGAGAAGACCTAAACCTAGGTTCAGTAAAAACTGTTGACTTGAAGCTACGTCTCCAGTATAGGCTACCGATGCGGCCAAACTAAACTGACCCAATGCCATTAACAAGCCTCCTATATATATTGCCTTTCGTTGGCCTAGGACCTTATCTGCAAGAAAACCACCAAGAATTGGGGTTAAGAATACCAGTCCCGTAAATAATCCATAAATCTCTAAGGCATCGGAACGTTCTAATCCAAATCCACCTTTGATTGCTTCAGATGTTAGGTACAATACGAGCAGAGCACGCATGCCGTAATAGCTGAAACGCTCCCACATCTCAGTAAAAAAGAGCGTATATAACCCGGCTGGGTGCCCTTTTTGTGTTGTTACAGTATCATTCATAAATATGTATTAATCGATATTCTTTTCTTTCATTATGGCCTTTAACCACTTCAATAGAAGTACCAAGGCAACCGTTGCGGCCATACATGCGGCAAAATTAATCAGGAAGAAATAATGTTTTTCACTGCTTCCAAACTCTTCCCATAATCCGGAAATCATTCCAGACAATTTATTTCCAACAGCAGTTGACAGAAACCACCCTCCCATTAAAAGGGCAGTAAGTCGTGGAGGACTTAATTTAGAAACCAGCGACAAGCCCATTGGCGATAAACAAAGTTCACCTATTGTAATAACGCCATAGGAGGCAATTAACCACCAGCTAGAGGCTTTGGCATCATCCATCTGAACGGATGTTACAGCACCTACCATCACAAGCGTGCTTAGACCCGTAACAAAAAGTCCGATAGCAATTTTTGTGGGAGTAGATATTTTACGACCGCGAGAGGCCATCCATCCAAAAAATCCAACAACCACCGGTGTGAGCAATACGATCCAAAATGGATTGATGGATTGGTATAGCTCGGTGGAGTACAACAGCATATTTCCTCCGGAAGCAGGCATTTGTTCCGCGGGCAGATTGCTAAAATAGGTGCGAGATGCTTCACGCATTCCAATTACTTTCCCTAGTTCCTTGCCCGCTTCTATGTCACCCGCTGCATCAAGTTGGTTTTTTTCGGTATTCAAGGAATCCATATATTGGGTGAATTGCGCATCCGTAAACTGTACGCTTTCATGGTTCTCAATTTCTTGCACCATTCCTACCGGTTCAGCCACAGACGCAACAGAAGCTGGCATTTCACGGTCGGTATAATCTTCAGCGTATACAGTCAGGGCATCCCCATTTTGATGGAAGACCGCCCAAAAGACAATCACACAAAGGAATATGGCTAACAGAGCGCCAATCGGACGCTTATCTTCTGTATTCGCTCGAATATAAAGCGAGGCATAGTAGCCGATTACAGGAATACAACCAATCAAAAAGGCATCATTGGCATCGGTACCAAATATGTTTCCTGGAATCAACCAGCCCAATACGCCAAAAACAAAAACAGGAAGAAGCACATAGCCGAAAATCTTGCTCAGCGGTACATCTTCCTTGGTAGTAGGACTGATCACATCAGCCTCTTTAATATGTTTATTGCCTGAGATGAACACAATCACCCCGATAAGCATTCCTAATCCTGCTGCGGCAAAGGCCCAACCCCACCCGTAGTTATTCCGCATAAAGGCTGCTACAAAATTGCAAACGAAGGCACCGATATTAATCCCCATATAGAAGATATTATACCCGGCGTCTTTATTTCCTTTAAACTGGGGTTTATTATACAAATTTCCGAGTAAGGCGGAGATATTTGGCTTGAAAAAACCGTTTCCAAGGATGATTAAGAGCAAGGAAACATAGAAGAATCCTTCCCCTGGAAGTGCCAAGCCAAAATAGCCAGCAGCCATCAATATGCCGCCAATTATAATGGACTTTCGAAAGCCTAAAATTCGGTCGGCTAGCAAACCTCCAATAAATGGAGTTAAATAAACCAGTCCGAGATACGTGCCATATATATCGGATTTTTTAGCGGGGTCGAAGCCCATTCCGCCATTCGCCGTATGATCAATCATATACAGCGAAAAAATCCCTAGCATCAAATAGTAACCAAAACGCTCCCACATTTCTGTGAAGAAGAGCACATACAACCCTTGTGGGTGTTTCCGTGTGGATTCACTCATATCATAAAATTACTTGATGTTGTAAAACTAGTTTTAATTCCCTGAATTCCAAACGGACTTACAGGTTCGTAAATAAGAAACTACTAATTCGATTGAAGAGATGCAACCGGGTGTTTCCCCCACCAATGCCGTGATTCTTGTTGGGATAGAACTCAGAATCAAACTTCACATTGCGTTGAATCATGGCATCAACCATTTCGACAGAGTTCTGGAAATGCACATTGTCATCAGCTGTTCCATGAACCAATAAATACGGCCCTTTGATCTTAGAAACATGATTTATCGGAGAATTGGCATCATAGCTCATCCCATTCTCTTGAGGCGTGCGCATGAAGCGTTCGGTATAAATATTATCGTAATAGCGCCAATTGGTAACTGGAGCAACTGCTACCGCACATCGGAAGGTTCCGGCTCCTTTGGAAATTCCTAAGCTGGCCATATAACCACCGAAGCTCCATCCCCAAATACCTATGCGTGATTCGTTTACATAGCTCAGGCGCCCGAGAACTTGAGCAGCAGCAATTTGATCTTCAATTTCATATTTCCCTAATTCCAGGTATGTACTCTTTTTAAAAGCCTCTCCTCTTGCCCCTGTTCCGCGGTTGTCTACAGAAACAACGATATAGCCATTTTGTGCGAGGTAGTTAAACCAGAGGTAGTACGAGCCTCCCCATTGGTTTTTCACCGTTTGTGAACCCGGACCTCCATATACATACATCAATACAGGGTACTTTTTATTCGGATCAAAATCTGCAGGCTTAATCATGGAATAATTGAGGGTGACTCCTGAATCAGTCGTGAGGGTATTGAACTCGATGCTTCCCAAATTCGCTGTTTTAAGTGATTCTTTAAGCATGAAATTTTCTTCAAGCACCCGAACTTCTGCGCCATCTGACTGGCGCAATGTATAGCTACTTGGTGTGGTCGCATTGCTGTAATTATGAAGGAAGTATTTGAATCCTTTTGTGAAATTAGCCGAATTCCATCCTGCTTGCTTCGATAGTTTGGTCATCTTTCCATTCTTCACGTTGACAGCATAAATATTTCGTTCGATGGCTGTTTCATCCGCTGCCGAGCAGAATACCTGACCCTTACTTGCATCATATCCATAATAAGCATCGATATCCCATTTACCTTTCGTAATGGCCTTCAGTGATTTTTTGGTGTAATCGTATTGATAGAGATGGTTAAATCCACTGCGCTCACTGCTGAAGATGAAGCTTCCTTTGCCAAAATCAAGGTTATCAGAAATGTCGATATAGGCAGCGTTCTTTTCTTCATAGATGACTTCTGTCTTTCCCGATTCGGCTTGGGCAAAGAGAATTTCCCAATGATTCTGTAGTCGATTTAGTCTTTGAACACTAAGCACATTGGCTTTATCTGTCCACTTAATACGTGGCAGATAAATATCATTATTCTCACCTGTTTCAACCTTTACGCTTTTTTTCGCTGATAGCGAATAGGTGAATATATTAACCACCGAGTTGGCCTCCCCTGCTTTAGGATATTTCCATACTTCCTTGTCAGGGTACAGGCTTCCATAGATATCCATGGAAAACTCTTTGACCCCTGACTCATCAAAACGGTAATATGCAATAAAAGCTCCATCCGGGCTCCATTCGAAACCTCTTGACATGCTAAATTCTTCTTCATAAACCCAATCCACTGCTCCGTTAATGATGGCATTATTCTTTCCATCGCTGGTTACAAGTGTCTCTATCCTCGTGCTCAAATCCAATAAATAGAGGTTATTGTTATAGACATATGCTACTTGTTTTCCACTTGGAGAAAAAGTTGGGTAACGTACTGATAAGTCCCAATGAATCAACTCTCCGGTTGACCGATTGAGAATATGAAATTTCGAAGCAAAAGAATGACGGTAGATTGACTTAACATCAGTTAAAAACATCACCATATTTTCATCCGCACTGAACTCAAAAAAGCGAATATTCAATCGGGTACCATCTGTATCCAACAACTCTGCATTGCTCACTAATGTCTCTATGCGCGTGCCCTCTTTGATGGAATAGCGGTTGATTTCAAGAAGATTTCTTTCTTTATCGGCATCAATTTGAACATAGCTTTCTCCATCATTCATGGCACTAAATCCGCGTACTCCTTGACTTGAATATTTGCCACTGAGCCATATATCTTCGAGCGCTAAGCCTTGGGCAATCATGCTTAAGGGAGCCAAGAGCAAGAAAGCAAGTATTCCTATCCATCTAAACTGCATAATAGTGTTATTTTGTTGGGCCAAATATACTCAAAGAGGCAAGAGCCACAAGAACAATGAGCAAATTCAACGCAATCAAAACGATACTTCCAGCACTGGAAAATATCCTCGATAAGTCATTCATTCTATTGGACCGAAATCAAACCGAGGCCTATTCAAAAGAC
>Ga0100379_10004035_pt1 | contig 13108 bp, 16 predicted proteins | sample CryGeymeta201503_FD_80418 | JGI IMG/M metagenome (GOLD analysis project Ga0100379, IMG submission 80418) | Groundwater microbial communities from Crystal Geyser aquifers in Utah, USA - Crystal Geyser metaG 2015-03 | ecosystem: Environmental > Aquatic > Deep subsurface > Groundwater | place...
ATAATAGTTCAATAGTTTAATATTTGATAAAAGTTATAAATAGTTTAATAGTTGTTAAGTGGGAATATTTAAATACATTAATTTCAAAAAGAATTTTAGATGGTGTTAATGAATTATGTTTCTTTTTTAGTTGCAATATCAGTTTAATTACTTAATTAATAATCTCAATAATGTTATAATTATATCATTATTAAATGTTAAATGTTATTTAATAAATTTATATAAAATTATATAATAATTTATTGAATGAAGCTAAATATTTACATACTAAATAAAATTGGTCTTTGCGTCTTATTCGTAATCAGTCTTTCTTTTTTTCAACTGGCTCTTGCTCACAAGAAGCATAAAATTAGAAAAATAACAAAAACAGTTACCCAACCAACAATTACAAATTCAACTCAAACTACAAACAAAATTATTGATAAAGAAACTATACAAGGAAATAAAGGAAATAGTAATAGTTTATCTACAAATTTTCCGACAAATAATTTAAATCTATCAAATAATCAAGTTAATATCCCAAATAATTCAGAAAATACACAAAGTAATACTAATGTTCAAAATGTTAACCCAGCAGTCAATACAATAAACAAATTGTTACACGGAACTCATGGAACACATAATTATCATAAATTTAAAATTAATAAAAATCTTAAAGGAGTAAAAACACATACTAAATCTCATAGAAAGGGGATACTTAAACACTCAGGAATAAATTTTGATGAAAGAGAAAACGACGATAAGCAAAATCGAAATGATATCTACTTCAGATGGGGTGTATTTGTTCCTCTAGTTATTTTAATATTCATCATTACTATCGTTTCAATAGTATCATTTTTGTACTTAGTAATAAAATCCGCTAAAACATTACCACCTCTAACAGAAATAGATCATGAAAGAATTAACGAAATCAAAAGAGCTAACTACTTAGCTAAAATAAGACTAAGTAAGGAAAACAATAAGAAAAAGAAGAAGAGAAACGAAGGAAGTTATAACCCAATCCGCAATAACAATAACAACAATAATAATAACAGTAGTCAAAATTATGTGTCAGAGCCAGAAACAGAAGGAATGGTTGTATACCACTAAAATATAATATATAAATACCGATATATTAAGTTAAATGTTTTTTCATTTTATCGTTATTGTAAAGTGCTATTGTAAAGTGTATCATTAATTATAATATAAGCTTATTTAAGTATTATATTTAGTATTAGGTTTAAGTTATAATAGTTATTATATAAGTTTATAATTTATTATTAATAAAATTTGAATAAATAAAAATTAATAATATAAAGGAATAAATGTCTTCAAGTAAATATAATAACATAACTATGTAGAATTTGCATTCGATAGACCAGTAAAAGGAAACGATAAATTCAGCTCGTTTAATAATTCGACTGCTGAACCAGAGAAATATTCAAAGTTTGAGTTTTTACATCAGAGAGTAAATGATGTCGACGAAAGACTTAACGAGGTTACCGACCAAACTAACAAAAAGTTTTACGTTGTAAAAGAAAATGTATATAACAAACTAACTTTTAACAAACATTCTTACTTAATACTTATATCTTATTATTAGATTGGAAAAATTCTTAAACAAATCGAAGAAGAAAATGAAAAAACAGAATCTTTATTAGAAAATAAAAATCATTATATAAAGGCATTAGAGCAAAAAATATTTGATCGTTTTGAACAAGAAGGATTAATAAGAAAAGAAATTGAAAAAAAGTTACTTACTCTTATTGAAGATAAATTCGGAGCATTAAAAATAGAAATATCAAAAGAATCTAGAAATAGATATGAAAGTATTGAGAATTTAAAAAATTATTTGGAGGTAAGATAACCTTTATTTATCCATTAAATCATTAAAATCTATAGAATGATATTCCTAAACTACAAAGTATGCTAAAATTCGAACAAGGGGAGAGAGAAGAAAATGATAGTAGTATTCTTAAAAAGACTAATGAAGAAACTGTCAGACTTCAAAGCTCAATTTCTGGTGAAAAAAAATCAAGAGAAGACACCGAAGAAGCTATATTAGAAATGCTTAGAATTATGATAACTAAAATGAAAAGTGATATTGAAACAGAGAAAAAGGATAGGTAAATAAAAAGAAATAACAATGTAATTAATACTTTTTTAGAGAGGCAACTGAAGAGACTTTATTATCATTATTAGAAGACACTTGTAATAAATTGAATGCTGCTTAATAATATCGTTTTAAATAATATTTAAAATTATTTTTTTAATTATTTAAACATAAGGAAATAATTTTATTTAATTGTAAATAGTTATGAAAAATTAAGTTATTTATTTTTACGTGTAAGATCATTTATTTAATGTTTATATTAATTTATATTAATAATGTTAATGACATATAAAATCATTTTATTGATTTTAATTTTAATAAGCTTTGTTAATAGCATAATAAAAACAGAAAGTGACGCACATAACGAAGTAATTCCCCTACCAGAAGAAAGAAAACACGGAAAATATTCTTTTACAACAGTTCTTGAAAAAAATGTAATTTTTAAACTTAGAGGACATCGTACAACTGGCTATCAATGGTTTGTAGATAATACACCTCTATTAAACTATGAAAATATATTAAAACCAATGAATTTAAATGATGATTTCGACACAAGTGACTACTTTACAGATAAACACGAAGAAGGGGAAGTCGGCGTGGGAGGATATTACTATTTTAAATTTAGACCTCAAAAAATTGGCTCAACTCATATAATATTCGTAAATAAAAGAGCATGGGATGAATCAGATAAAGTTATTGCTGAAGTAGACGTAACAGTAATTGGGTCAGAAAAAGATTCGTTATAGGATTAAATTGTAATAACTGATTTAATATGAATAACTAAGTTTACAATAATTAAAATGAAAAATAGTGTATAAGAATGGTCATTATAATGATATTATAATAAATTATAGTAATTTACATTATAACAATTAATATAAATTATCATAGATATTACTATTAATTGCGAAAAATAACAGCTAAGTAATAATAATATTGTAATTATAATTTTCATATTATTACTTTATAATTAAATATTAAAGTATTAATATATTCTTTTTATTAGTATTGTTAATGCAAAAGTCCATATAAGAAAATTAATTAATAGTATATTTAAATTATTTAAAATATTAACTTTAATTAAATCAAAATGTTACGTTATATATTCATTAATAAGACTTAGAATCAAAATCAAATACTGCTTTCACTGAAGCTTAAATTACAAATATTGCGGATAATAATTGTAGTAAACGTTTATACCTATCAAATAATATTTTTAATGCTACATTTAAGTGTACTATTGTCTTACAAATCGTGTTTGTATCCAAACTTTAAACATGTCAATATTTTTTTTGTTAACTTTTCATAATGTTAAAGCTATAAAGCTTCATATAAAAATAAAATAAATTATATAGCAAATAAAAACATTTTAATTTAAGTAAGTTTATTAAATTTATTAAGTTAAATAACTAATAAATTCTTTAGCATCCAGTACGGCATTTTTTTCCACATTTGTAGCAAGTAAACTTAGCGGTATAGGCTCTGTCTTCAGATTCATCATTTGAGTCTTCGAATGAAGCTTCTTCAACTAACTCTTGGTCGTTTTGGAATTGTCTTCTTGAGCTTTCTTTTACCTTAGAAGCTAAGGTGATAGTGAAAGAGAATAAGATTAAAAATACTAGGAAGAGAAATGTTTAAAATTTTTGCCATTGTTTGATTATAATTTCTTAATAAACTTTAAATTATAATTAATAATTAACACAAATTGATATATTAAATGAAATATATTTTATTTAAATTTACCTATAGAGTTAATTAAAATAATGTTAATTATAATGTTTATTATATAGTTAATAATAAATTAAATATAATAAATATTATTTTGATAATATTATTTTTTAATTTTTATAAAAGATGGGTTGCTGTTTGTTAAATAGAAGAGTAAATTAATCTAGTAATATTAAATAGAATGAAACTATGAATGGACCCATGTCAATCGAAGATATGAATCACGAGTATAAAAATTATCAAAAATTTTCAGAGTATTAAAATTATAATAAAACTAGATCAATAATAGCAGATGATTACAAATCAAACGATGTCAATCTTAACGGATCAATGCTATTAGAGTATATTAAACTTAATAATAGATATTTAGACTTTACAATTAAGGACGAAAATTTTGAACTAATCAAAAGACTAGTAGGAAACGATACTATGGTAAATAATATAAAATAATAAATAATCCATACAAAAATATTAATATATTTACACTTATTTTAATAGGTTGAAATCGAAAAGGAAAAGACTAAGCAAAATAATAGAAATGATTGGGTTGGAAATGTAAATACTTATGGAGAAATAACTCTATCAAAAACATTAGACCTTATAAAAACTAAAGTAGAGCAAGAAGTTCTTTCAAGTCAAAATTACTTTCCTGGTTCAACTAATGTTAAGCAAGATGTAAATGGATACCAAGAGAATTATTTAAATAATATTATTAAGCAACAAGAAAATTTGTGTAAGAAAATAGAGAACTCACAGTTTATTGAGTTTTTAATAAGTTTATTATCCTCTGAATCAAATACAAAAAGGGATTTAGCAATATTAATATTATCTTATTTATCAAGTTGTAAGTAGTTATAAATATTTATAATTTATTTATGATTTTCAGATACTATTACATATAACTTACTTCTTAAAGAAGAAATAATTAGACAACTAATAAAACATATCGATAGCTTTCGAGTTGACAGTAATTAATATTAACTTTAATATTAACTCTATTATTATCAATAACTATTTTAGAATACCAAAGCTTCAAAGAGCATATTATGGCAGGATTCCTAATATTAAAAAATATTTATGTTAAAAATATAAACTTAAGAAAATACTTCGTAGAGAACGGAGGCTTAAATCTAAGTTTTGAGTTTCTTAACTCAGGAGATGTGGATATAATATCAGAAGTACTATCCACAATACAAGATCTTATTTATGTATGCAATTAACTAATTACATATAATTATATAATATATAATTATATTTAAATTCTTTTAGAAAGAGACAACTGATGATCATCAATACTCTAGCTTTTCTAAAATAATTATACCTGAAATGGTTGATCTCCTTATTAAGAAAAATATTCAAAAGAAACTTCATGAATTGTACAACGAGTTCTTAAGAGATAAAAGGAAATATTCAAAGATAGAAGAGGAAGTAAAGTTACTACTTACAGTGTTTTCTGATAAGGATAAACATAATATTTCACCATTTGCAAGTATTTTAAAATTGTAAGGATTATTGTAAGGTTAATAGCGAAAAGAACTAATGCATAAGTCATTAATCATTAATTATCTACAATAACATAACATAAAACATAAGAAAAACATAAAATATTCTTAAATAAATTATTGCTAATACTATTACTATTACTATTACTAATACTATTAATTACTTTAACTTCTTTTAATTTACTATTATTTTTACATTATATAAATAAATTATTTTTATTAACTTATATAAATGAAAACTATTATTTTGTTTTTCTTAGTTGCTTCAATTAACAGCTTTATCTTTCGATTATCTCAACATGGAGAGCGATGCTTTTACGAAGAATTATACGTTGGAAATGTAAGAAGAAATAAAACGCTTAATAACATATTTAAATATTCATAGATGGTTATAATTAATACACAAATTCATGAAGATCCAGGAAATGAAAAACTTCTAAATTCTATTTATTTAAAAGCGTTTAAAGATGAAAATAATGAAAAAGTATACGAAAAGCAATATGGAAAACATAATGAAAAAATAGCCTTTAAAATTGATAACTGTATTAATTTACTATATACTATTATTATGATAAAATAATTTTTACACTTAACAGCAGGAGGAGGCATGCATAAAATATGTGCTTATTATATTCCAACAGATTATACTATAAGAAATGATTTTATTGAAATGGAATTTTCTATTGTAAATGAAAATGAAGGAAAGGATATATCAACATCTGTTAGTCACGACGATGTTGCTCCAATGTACAAAAAGATAGAAAAAATATTAAATAAAGTAAATACATATATTTAATTACTTACTTATCATATTCTATTACTATAACTAGGGAAATAAAATATTAAGCGTACAAAAAACAGAACTAAACGATGAAGATAAATCATCACTTTTACTAATACAATACTCGAAAACTATTATGATTTTTACTCTTGTTCAAATTGTATTAGTTTTATCCATAGGAATTTATCATATAATAAGTTTCAGAAGCTTTTTAGCTCAGAAGAATGTTATCTAGTTTAAAATACAATTAATTAAAGTTAACTATATAGTAAATTTTAAGTTAAAGTTTAGTAAACAATAAGTATAATAATAAGTAAACCATAAGTAATATTAGTTATTATATGAGTAATAAATTATAAGACTATTATTATATTATATCCATTGACAACCTATTAATCTTAATTATTCTTAATTATTCCATCACATTAACTCATCAATTACTTACTGATCACTTATTATTGTTACTGTTACCTTGTTGTTTATTTATATAATTATCAATATTATCCTTCAATATATCCTAAATAATACGATTAAAAATAATAAATTTACTTCATAATCCTTATAATACTGCGATGATTGATAATCCCATCTTGCTTCTAAAATTGATCCTTCGTCTTTCATTATTTTTAATAATGAATTTTGTTGAATTAGGAAGTTGTGTATAAATTTAGTAGGATCTTGTGCATAGGCATCAAAAAAATCATGCTTATGTTTATGTTTTTTAATCTTTTCTAGTAAGTCAGCAATACTTGATTCATACTCATTAATTTTTTGGTAAAAGTTATCAACCATGCTAGTTCGTTCTCCATCTCCTCCTTTATTCGATTCATTTTTATTATAAAATAAAGATTTTGGAAATAGAATACTTTCATTATCAGCATTAGATAAGAAATTTCCTATACTATAGTAATTTGGATCTTCCATATTTACTAGAATATCATATAATCTTTGTTGTTCGCTCCAATTTTCTTTTGAGCTTATTGTATATATAACTTCGATTGGATCAGGGCTCTTTAGATGATCAATAAGTCTTGTGGGTAATGAAGTAATATCCATCTTTTCGCATTTGAAAATAGCTTGAAGTTCCTTATTGTTGCTAATCATATTGGAGTTATCGACATCTTGGAGTCTGTTAAGCTATAATTAAATATGTTATTGTTTATTGTTTATGTAATTACCTTTATGTATTGCCATAATGAATGTAGTATTTTTGTTTTGGTCTCCAGTTTTACTCCTATAACATCTGATAATTCTTTTGATATTTTATATTCAACATTAGCCGAGTGTACATAAAATAGTATTTTAATTTTAACATCGGATGTCCCTGGTCGCTTTACTTCGAAACCGTCTACATCTGGGGAACCAGGTTGCTTTGTCCACTAAGATATTATGAATATGTTTTTAGTATATAATATTCAACATATTATTAATTATAATAATTATATATTACCTCAATGTCTTTATATACTTCTTCATTATTTGAATTTGAACTTAGAAACTTAATTTCAACCTTTTGAATATAGTGGGAAAACTTTTTATATAGTCCATGTTCTTCGTTTTTTAAATTAGGGATAATCCTCCCTTGAATACGTAAAATCCATATATTTTCAAATTCATCATCAGGATTAAGATTTAAAGGATCTTCAATTTCTTTAACTTCGCGCGCCTCTGAATTATTTTTATTTATTCTATTTACTTTTTACTTTTTTGAAATAGCTATAAATATGTGTTCGTAATGTAGCTACTATTTTCGGTGAAGGTATTATCAAATTTTCTTGTACTGTTAAACGAGTTTTGTACATCTTTTCATCAATAGTTTTTTCAATTTCAAGTAGTTTATCATATATTTTTGCATTTTTTATTAACTTTCTTATATCATCAGGAAGTTCTTTTGGATCAATTAATGCTTTTCTTTATTTAATAAGTTAGTAAATTAGTAAAAATTATATAAAGTATTCAATTAATTTACTTTGGTTTAAAATCAATTTTTTTATCTAAGAATTCTTGATTAAAGAATTGCATCATTCGATTTTCAGCAGGCTTATCGCTCGGCCTTTCTGTGGGTCTATCTGTAGGTCTATCCCCAGGTCTATCCCCAGGTCTATCGTTGGGTCTATCGTTGGGTCTCTCAGCTTGTTGTTTCATTTCAATTTCTCTCACTGGAATTCTTGAACTTTCAATATTTTCTATTATAATTGCATCCACATCTGCATTTTCATGCTTTTTATCTGACATCTTTTAAATATAAATTTAAAGTAAAATTAAAGTATTTAAGTAAAATTACTATTTTTCAATTTGTCTAATATTAAAAATAATTTATTATATTTTATATATTACAATAATGGACACACAACCCAGATATGCTATGGTAGAAAAAATATTAGGAAGAACTGGTTCAAGAGGAGGAACTACTCAAGTACAAGTTGTATTCCTTGATGATAAAACAAGAACATTAACAAGAAATGTTGTTGGACCTGTAAGAGAAAGAGATATTTTAAGTAATTATATTTGTTAAGCATTTATTATGATTTGATATTTTTACTCTTTAATATAATTTATTAATTAAACAATTTAGTCTTGCTAGAATCTGAAAGAGAAGCAAGAAGAATTAGATAATTAAAGAAGTAGAAATATTGCGATATATAGCAAGATAGAATGAAGCAATGATAAATTAATCTAAGTTTATAATCATTATAATCAACTAAATTCAATAATTACAATAAATATATTTGGTTTATATTTGAAATAAATAGGAATAATATATAATACTCATAATTTATAGTATTTAATGTAATAATGTTTATATTAGTTATGTATTATAGTTATGTATTTTAAATATTACTTATTAAAGAAACCTGCTTAGATATAAATCTAATAAATTATAACGCTGAATGATAAATGATTAAATGATTAAATGATTAAATGATATAATGATTAAATGATTAAATGAATAAATGAATAATATAATATATTAAGTATTAAAAATTTCAACATAAACATTGTGTGTATATTAAAATTTACTTAATATAAATAAAGATAAAATATTATTAATATTGTAAATAAATAACTAATTTCACTTCACTATCAAATTTAAATCTTTAAACTTGTTAAATTATCATCTTTAATTATTTAATAGTTAATAACTAATAATAACTAAGTAAATTCGCAAATTAATTCATTTCTTCCCCATCAAGAGTATATTTTGCAAAAATATCTTCTTTATCAGTATCAATAACTTTAAAATCAGCCACTGGAGAAACATAACTATTAGTATCTTCTAAATCTAAAAACCCATAACTATGGATAGTAGGGGCTGTTGCAGTGACTTGGAGACCAGAGTCTTGAGGGGCATGAACAATAGTGCTACCGAATTCATCCATTGTGAATTTAGCTGGAGTGCTAAATGTATGTGTGTTTTGGATATTATTTCCATATCTATTCTATATTAAATATTATATTAATTTCTTACAAATTCAACGTTTTGCCATAAGTTTTTATCTTGGTCACCTCCTGGATGTTCCCATAAGTAGTCGACTCTTCCTGCTTTTTGGACTGAAGTAACGTGTTGGGATACTACTGAATTTGTCATTCTTGGTGATTCGTAATTTTTAGCTAATATTGCGTTATATTCTGGTCTAAATAATAAATAATTGATTATGTTAGATATAGTAATATAACAAAATTTATGTATGTTATTTAGTTAATGATATTGTTAATGTTAGTATGGGTTATATAATATTGTTTATATTAAAATTACCCGGCAGAGTTTTGAGCTTCTAAAGCAGCTTTACCAGCTTCACTAAGTTCTTTAACAATAACAGTAGGTTGGAATGAACTTGGAATAGCTGTTTTTTGTACTGGGGCATCCTTTCTTAAATATTTAACAAATTTAGTGACGGGAATTTTAGATGCGTCATTTGTAGTATAACCTCTTGAAAAGTTCTCAGCTCTTGATACGGTAGGTCCATAAGTTCTCATTGCTGGTGTTTCAAAAGCTTTCTTTTTTGGCTAAATTATTAATTAAATATACCTCAATTACTGGTGTTTGATTTTTCAATACTGGTGCTTCAATTTTAGCTGCTGTATATTCGTTCATTTTTTTGGGTCCATTTTCATCTTCTTTTATAGTACCAACTTTATTAACAGTATTAGTATTAGTATTAGTATTGGTATTAACTCTATGAATTGCTCCATAACTTATACTTGGTTGTTGTGTTTCTGACTCTTGTCTAACTGGGCCATTCTTATCTTGAACAACTCTTTTAGGAGCTGGAGTTTCACTTTTTCTATGAATTGCTCCATAACTTATATTTGGTTGTTGTGTTTCTGACTCTTGTTTAACTGGTCCATCTTTATCAGCATTAGTTACTGCAACTCTTTTTTGGACTTCAGCTGGCTTTTTAGCAGCTGATTCAATTTTGTTATTTTCAACTGGTTTAGTTACTGTTTTTTTGTTATTAACTTTTTCAGTTACTTTTTCATTAACCTTCTCAACTACTTTTTCCTTAACCTTCTCAACTGGTTTTTCATTAACCTTCTCAACTGGTTTCTCTACTTTTACTTCTGTTTTTTTCTCAACAGGTTTTTTTGCTACTTCACTTTCAACTTTTTTTTCTTTATTGTCTTTAGAAATGTTTGTTTTAGCATCAAGTACATTTTGAGTTGATCTTAAGCAACTTACATTGTTTAGAATAACATAAAATATTAAAGTTGTATACACGAAGAAATTTATTAGCTTCATTTATTTATTATTTGTAATAATTATTTATTTCATAATAAATAAATTAATAAATAAATATAAATTAGTGCATGATAGTATTAATAAGTTATTAATTATTAAGGTTATTATTATTATAAATCAATTACTATAACCTTATTACCTTATTACTATTATTTCAATTTAAATTGTTTAATAAAACCTAACTTAAATTTAATTTATAATAAAATAAACAATCAAATATGGCCTTTAAACTCACCATGGAAGAAATAAACGAATACAAAGCAGCCTTTTCATTATTTGATAAAGAGTCACAAGGAAGAATCTCTACAGAGGATATGGTTTTTTTAATGAGAAGTTTAGGACAAAATTTTTCTGATGCTGAATTTAAAGATATTTCAAAGCATTTGGATAACTTTGTTGAATTCCATGAATTTTTAGAGTTGATGGCTAAATGGAGAAAAACAAATGAAAATCATGATAAGCTCATTAAGGCTTTTAAGTATTTTGATAGAACAAATGTAGGCACAATAGATTTTAAAGAATTAATACATGTGCTATCAAATGTGGCTGAGTCATTAACGGAAAGTGAAGTCGAAGCATTAAAAAAAATAGCACAAGTTGATGAAAATGGTAGACTTAATTATTTTGAGTTATTAAAGCTTATGACTATGAAATAAATGAGATTTAATATATAAGAATAAAACGAAAAAGTGAATGTGAATTATTATGCTGAAAATAATTAATGTTTTAATGTATATAACTTAATATAAGATAATTTACTATAATTTGTTTCCATAAATTTATATATTAATATATAACATTTAATCATAACAATACTAATACAAATAATATATTTATATTTTGCAAAATTGACTAATTTAAACTTATATACATATATTATTAACAGTTATCACTTAACAGTTATCAATGAAATTTGCTAATCAAAATCAATACGACTTCTTTGACTTCCGAATATACTTGAATTATTTCTTGACAGCTTTGCTTTTATTGATTTTGATTTATTAGTTATATTTGTTATATTTGACTTCTCTATTTCATTAGAATAAAATGGAAACTCATTATCTTTTCCTAAAGCGAATTCTTTCATCGTTTCTTTAATTGTTTTAAGTGATTTGTTTGTAATAAATGTTTTACGTCTATAATTAAGTATGCGATTAGTATTTCCATTAGCATAATTATAATTATGATTGTTATGATTGTTATAATAGTTATTATTGTTTTCATTATAGTTAATTGATTTTGATTTAGTTTTAACAAAATTTGCATGTTTATTAACCTTACTCGAATTGGCTTGGCTAATAAGATTATTGGTATAATTATTATGTGTTTGATGATGTATTTGTTCAAATTCCTGCTCTTTATTTAGCCCAGGAACGAATAATTGGCTAAAGAATTTTTCTTTATAGTCATCTTCAGTTGGAAAGAATTTTACTTTTTTTAATGTATCGTTTCGTTTATAATTCTTATATTTTAAAGTATTATCAGAAATTTCTTCAATGTCATAAGGCTTTTTTAAATATTTTGATATAATCTCAGGTCTAAACGATGCTAATCTTAACGAATGTAATCCTTCTATATTTTCATATTCTTGATTTTGCAACGACTTTTTAGTCATTAGAACTTTATGTCTTAATTTTGATTCATTAACCTTATCATTAACAGTATCTTTAACCTTATCATTAACATTATCATTAACATTATCATTAACATTATCATTAACATTATCATTAACATTATCATTAACATTACTTTTTGAGAACGATATCGTTTTAAAGTTTAATAACGCCTTTGATTTATCACTCTTTCCATAACTTACTATTGATGGACTTTCTATATAACTACCAGTAATAGGAATATAAATAAGACTAGGACTATCAAAACAATTACCAATATCATTATCTACTTTAAATGCGAACAAATCTTCTTTATATGCTTTACTAAGACTATTTCTTTTTAAAGCTATTTCTTTATTTGAGTTATTATAAAAGCTCTTTTGTCCTAAATATTTATATTTCGGATTAGGTTTTAATGACGATGAAGATTTCTTGAGGTATATTGATCTTTTATCTGGTAATGGTTTATCTTTATTAAATATATCTACTAAATTATATTCATCATCATTCGATTTTAAGTTTACAATACTATAAGTCTTCTTCAAATGATTTTTAATCATTGGAATATGTTTATTATTCCACAAAGTTGACTTTCTTGGACTTGTTTTCTTACGACTTTGTCTTTTTATTATGATATCTTCATCATTACTA
>Ga0100379_10004037_pt1 | contig 13104 bp, 19 predicted proteins | sample CryGeymeta201503_FD_80418 | JGI IMG/M metagenome (GOLD analysis project Ga0100379, IMG submission 80418) | Groundwater microbial communities from Crystal Geyser aquifers in Utah, USA - Crystal Geyser metaG 2015-03 | ecosystem: Environmental > Aquatic > Deep subsurface > Groundwater | place...
ATTTTCATTCCCGCTATTTTACCACTTTATCTATTTTAAATTTACCAAACTTTGTTTAAATCTTATTTTCATTTCTTTTCTGCCGTCACTGCTTTTCAAATACTTTTCTCTCATTCCCGCTTCGTGCTTTGTTAAATATGCTTCGTATCCTAACAATTTCAATGGTCGTCTATTTTTGGTTGAAAAAACTTTCCCTTCAAAATGACTTCTTAATCTTATTTCCAAATTACTAGTCAAACCAATATAAAACCTATTGTCTTTTAACGAAATCAGTATATAGACAAATACATATTAATTTCTCAGTGGCGAATGCCACTGAAACATTTATCTCTTTAATTTTAAGGGGCGCATGCCCCTACGCCTCCTGCCCGGCCTCACCTTCTTTCACCCTGATCGAAAATCCCAACAAGTCCCGCCTGGCGATAATCATCGGCCGTTTTAACTTCGACCGGTCAGACACCGACGCCGCGGTTTTAATTTTCTTACCTTTTAAATAAAAAGTCACTCCCACCACTTCTCTTTCCTCTCTGCCTAAAGCGCTCCGGTAGCTTCTTTCCCATAAAATATTTTCCGGGTCCATCAATCCCAGCTTCCTGGCTAACCCTTCATCAATCGAAGTCCGAAACGCCCCGCTGTCAATCTTTGCCTTTATCTGCTGTTTTTCTCCCAAAAAATTCTCCACTTCCACCTCTTCAAAAATGCCGATATTCAACCACCCGCCCTCAATCGACTCGTCTTCATCCCTGGCGGCAAATAACTGCTTGCCGATATTAATCCCCTGTTTGACTGTCTTAACCGGCAAACCCTCCACTCTCTCCAGCCGCCGCTTCAAACCCGCCTCATTGGCCAGCTGAATTTTCAAGCCCGGCTGGGCATTGACTTCCAGCACCATCGGCGTGCTTTTCAGTTTGCCTGTTTTGGTTGTCCTTGGCTGCAGAGCAATATCTACGCGGCAATAACCCAACCCTACCGCCTCGGCCGTTGTCACCGCCAGCTCCAGCACTTCCTCCCAGCGGGGAATATGAATCCCCGCTAGCCGCCGCCGCGAATCCGGAAAAAACTTCACTTCGCTGGTATATTTAACCGCTTTTGTGGTCACTCCGGTGGCCATATCCACTCCGCAGGCCACGGCCCCCTGAAACATGTTCGCCTTGCCGTGCGACTCTTTTGTCGGCAGCCTTAAAAAGGCCATCACCGGAATTTTATTAAACACCAGCACTCCCACATCCGGAGTTCCCTGACAGCTGATCGGCTCAAATCTTGGATGAACCCTAACCCTTTCTTCAATAAACGCCTTATCCGGCAAATCCAGCATTGAATATTTCCCAGCCAGAATATCCAAAATGTGTAAGCGCAAATCATTAACCGTCAGCTTGTTACCGTCAACGCTGACCCATTCTCCGGCAAACTCGCCGCCGCGGTCAACCACCAGAATCCCTTCCCCGCCCAACCCCTGGCTCGGTTTAATCACAAAACTATCCGGCAAATTGGTAAAATCAAATCTTTCCACCACCCTTTCATTCTTAAATATCCGGTACAGCTTGGGCGCCGGCAGCTTGGCTTTTCTCAAAATCGACTTGGTCAGCAATTTCGAATCAGCCGCTCTTTTCCCCTTACGCGAGTTATACTTCGACTGATACAAATGGTTCCGGGCATTCATGCCCAAAATGTCAGAAAATTTTGTCATTTAATTATTTTTCTGAACTTCCACATTTCCAGTGCTCTCAATCCCGTATACCTGCCCACATAAATATCCAGCAAAGCCATCACCAGCAAAGAAATTTCCGGATTTAATAAAACTAACTTCTGCACCCAATTGGTTTTTAAAATCACTGCCCCGATTATCGCCATTACTAACGTCTGGATCATCACCTGCACCGCTTCATGCCGGCTTTTGCCTGTCTGCACCTCAATAAAATTCTCGGATAACAGCATTAAAATTAAAATCGGAAAAATGGAGACCGCGCTTAAACTGCCTAAATTAATGTTCACTGCCCCCAAAAGCACTGCCAGTACCAGCGCCGACACCAGCCACATCATTAAGGCCATTCTTGGTAAATACTGCAGTTTTAATCTTTCGGTAACTTTCCTGGCCAAGCTGGCCCCTAAAAACACCACCGCGAACATGATGATACCTACTTTAATACCCGTCGCCACAAAGGCAACTGATAACATTGCCGGCACAAAAATCCCAAACCCGGTTAAGCCGATTAAATGCCTGGCCGCGGCAATCAACCCGGCCACCAGCGGAAACAAAAGCACCAAAACAATCGTATTCGCCGACACCCCTTTGTCCACCGCCTGTCTGATCGCCTGCTGTAAAAAATTTAGCCAACTTAACTTGCCAATCTCTTTTTCGTCTAAATATCCCTCCAACCTTCCCTTGACTGCCGAAGTTCTCTCAGTAATATCCTGCTTGGTCACCGCTTCAATGCTTAAAGTCCCCGCCGAAGTGGCCATCTCCGCGCTGGCCGTCGCCTCCGCCGCCGCCGCCCCGACGGCCGTCGGGGCCAAAAACAGCAATAGGAAAATTATCGCTATCCGCTTCATGGCCGTATTATACCGTATCTCCGCCAGCTGGCGGATTACTTCAGCGCCTCGTCAATCGCCGCTTTAAACTGGACAAACGGCTGCGCTCCTACCAAAATCTTCCCGTTAATCACAAAACTGGGCGTGCCGCCCAATCCGCCCCTTTTCGCCAAAGCTACATCGGCCGCCACTGCCGCCTTTTGCTCTCCGTTAGCCACGCACTGGCTGAACTTTGCTTCATTAAGGCCTAAACTCGTCGCATATCCGGCAAAAGTTTTAGTCACATCTGTTTCTGTCGACCAACTATCCTGGTTTTTAAACAGTAAAGTGCTGTACTCAAAATACTTCCCTTGGACCCCGGCACACTTAGCCGCTTCTGCCGCGGCTTGGGCAAACTGATGAAACTCTAACGGCAGAGTTTTGGCAATATATCTAACCTTGCCTGTAGCCATATACTCTTTTTCAATCTGGCCCAATGTTTCCTCCGCGTACCGTTTGCAAAACGGACATTGAAAGTCGGTAAACTCCACCAGCGTCACTTTAGCTTTACTATCGCCTTTTACTGCCGTTGGATTTTTTATAATTTCTTTCCAAACATCATCGCTGACTTCTTTCGGCTCTTCCGCTTGCTGCTGCGGCTGCTGGGACGCCACCGGTTTACCCGCTGGCTGATTGCCACTCTTCAACATTTTCAACTCCGTCCACATGCTCCCGATCGCAAATGCCGCTATCACCAACAACCCCACCATTATCGGTTGCAATAAATTCTTTTTTTTCTCAGTCATATTTCTCCTTTTATTAATTTATCAATACTACAATATAACACAACATCGCCTTAACTTCATCGCCTTCTTGACAACAAAGAAATTAATACATAAAATGTATTATATGGATACAATTACCATCAACATCACTCTGCCTAAACCGATGAAACAGGCCGTTGACGCCCAAATTAAAACCGGGCTCTATACCTCTTTCTCCGAGTTTGTCCGCAATGCCGTCAGATATCTGCTGTTCTCACCCACTGTTGTTCCTTATGGTCCGCCTTTCTCACCCCAAGCCGAAAAAGAAATTCTTAAATCTGCCACCGAAGCATTGACCCACAAAAATAAAAATATCGTTTTAAAAACGCCGCAGGATATTGATAATTTCTTTAAAAACTTATAAATGTTCGAGTTAGAATTCTCTCAGAAGTTTAAAAAAAGAGTTAAGAAAATTAACCCTTAAAGAAGGCAAAAATTACCTCAACTATTCAAACTCTTCCAACAAAATCCTTTCAGTCCAAAACTAAAAACTCATAAACTTTCAGGAAAACTTTCCCGGTTTTATGCTTTTTCTGTCAGTCCTAACCTTAGAATAGTTTTTTATAAGAGCCGGCAAACGCTAATATTAATAGATATTGGTTCCCACGATCAGGTTTACCGCTGACCGCCTCTCATTTTCATCGCCTTGACCACCCGGCCAACGGCTAAAATATATGCCGCCATGCGCGGTGTCAATTTTTCGTTTTTCGTTTTGCGTTTTGCGTTTGCATAAATCTTCCACACCTCCCCAAAGGCTTTATCCATAATCACTTTAAGCTTAGAAAAGACCTCGTCTTTTCCCCAATAATAACCCATGTTATTCTGGCACCACTCAAAGTAAGACACGGTTACTCCGCCGGCATTGGCTAAAACATCGGGAATGGAAATAATGCCGCGCCGATGCAAAATTTCATCCGCTTCCGGCGTCACCGGGCCGTTAGCCATCTCAATAATATACTTAGCTTTAATCTTTCCGGCATTATCTTTGGTAATCTGATTCTCCAATGCCGCCGGTACTAAAATATCCACGGGTAATTCCAGCAATTGTTCATTGGTAATCTTTTTCCCTTTATACTCTCCGCCCTTAGAATTTGACCAGGCAACGACCCGGTAACCGGCTTTCTTGGCAAACTCAATAAACCAATAACCGACGTTACCCACCCCCTGGACCGCTATCGTAATATTTTGCGGCAGGTTCCGAACCTTCCGCAACTGCTCCAGCACATAAAAACCGCCCAACCCTGTCGCCTCGGTCCGGCCTAAAGACCCGCCCACCTCCACCGGCTTGCCGGTAATCACTCCCGGCTCGTGTTTACCGGCAATTTTTTCATACTCGTCCACCATCCAGGCCATAATCTGCGGGGTGGTATTCACATCCGGAGCCGGCACATCTTTGAAAGGACCGATATATTTGGCAATGGCCTGAATATAGGCCCGGCTCAATCTTTCCAACTCCGCCTCGCTCATGTTTTTCGGATCGCAGATTACCCCGCCTTTCGCCCCGCCGTAAGGAATCCCCACCACCGAACACTTCCAGGTCATCCACATTGACAGCGCTTTCACTTCGTCTTCGCTGACGTTAGGATGAAACCGAATCCCGCCTTTATACGGCCCGACCGCGTCATTATGCTGCAACCGGAAAGCCTTAAAAGTTTTAATTTTTCCATCATCCATTTTTACTCTTAAATCAGCCTTAATCACTCTTTTTGGACACTTTAACTCCTCCAGGGTCCGACCCTGCAGGTTAATGTATTTCGCCACTGTTTCTAACTGCTTCACCGCATTCTGATATGGATTATTCTTCATATAATTCTTATATAATTTATGATGTTTATGATTATTATTGGCTTTGATTCTCCAGCCATTTTTCTGCGTCAATCGCCGCCTGGCACCCCATCCCCGCCGCGGTAATCGCCTGCCGATAACGATAATCAACGCAGTCACCGGCCGCGAAAACCCCCTGAACCGAAGTCATTGTTTGCCAAACCTTAATATAGCCTTTTTCATCTAAATCCAGCTGGCCTTTAAAAATCCCGCTGGCCGGCTTATGGCCAATTGCTAAAAACACTCCGTCGGTTTTTACTGTTTCTGCATTATTGATTTTAATTGCTTCGACTTTATCTTCTCCCATAATTTCCGTTACTTGGCTCTTCCATAAAATCTTGATTTTAGGATTATTTTCCACCCGCTGTTGCATTATTTTCGAAGCCCGCAATTCCTCCCGCCTGACCACCAGCACCACTTCTTTGGCAAATTTCGTTAAGGCCAAAGCGTCTTCCACCGCCGCATCTCCGCCGCCGACCACCGCCGCCTTTTTATCTCTGTAAAATAACGCGTCGCAAACCGCGCAGGTCGCCACCCCCCGCCCTAATAATCTTTCCTCTCCGGGAATATTTAATTTAATGCTCTCCGCTCCCGTAGCCACGATTATTGCTCCGGCCGCATACACCCCCGAGGTGTGAGCATCTTTCACCTCGGGGGTGAAAATCTCAAACGGCCTGTTCGAAAAATCCACTTTAATCACCTTTTTATCGATTATTTTGGTTCCGAATTTTTCCGCCTGCTCCCGCAAATCCCGCATTAACTTCGGCCCCGTCACCCCGTCTTTTGCCCCCGGCCAATTTTCCACCATTGTCGTATAAATCAGCTGGCCGCCGCTTTTTTCTCCGGCAAATAAAAGCGGGTTTAACCCGGCTCTCCCGGCGTAAATCCCGGCCGTGTATCCCGCCGGCCCGGAGCCGATGATGATGAGTTTATATAACATTTATAAAATTTATAATCATTATAATGGTTATTTCTCTCCTAAAACTTTTTTCAAAAGTTTTACCACTCCGTCTTTCCCCCCGAACCCGCTCACCCTTTCCGCCTCTTTCCCGTCTTTAAATACTACCATTGTCGGAATACTCATAATCCCATATTTGCCGCTGGTGTTCTTGCTTTCATCCACGTTCACCTTGCCGATTAACACTTTCTCTTTATACTCCTCTGCCAACTCCTCAATCACCGGCCCGGCCTGCTGGCATGGCCCGCACCAGTCAGCGTAAAAATCCACTAACACCGGCAGGGTACTTTTTATTACTTTCTCTTCAAAATCTTTGTCAGTAAAATGAATTGCCGGCATACTTTCCTCTCCCGATATCGGTAAACCGAATCGTGGACTCTCGATGCTATTAGCATCGGAGCTTTTTAATTTTTAAATAATTGCTTTAAAATTTTGTCAAACTTATTTTTTTCTGATTGTTTCAATATACACTGGCAGGCTTCCTGTTTCAATAGTTCCCGGCCGACCCTCCCCAGCGCCTGCCTCGCCGCCGCCGCTTGCTGGACCATCTCCAGACACGGCTTTTTCCCAGCATACATCTTATTAATGCCTCTTACCTGCCCCTCAATTCTCGCTAATGATTTTTGTATTTTATCCATACTCCCTCCTAGTATACTAAATTTCCCACCTTTGTCAACTACTCTATCTCCGTACCCGTAAATGGCTTCCCTTCCAAAATCTTCTCCAAATTAGCAAAATTGTGGCCGTTGGCAATAATCACTTTTAGGCCGATTTTCTTGGCTAAACAACAGGCAATCGGATCAAATGGTGAGTTTAATCCCGGCGTCCATTTACTGCCCACTAAAGCAATCAGGTCTTTCCAGTGTATCTTTTTAATTGGTTGAGCGTCTTTAAATTTATTCGGGTCTTTGTCATAAACCTGGTCAATGTTCGACAGATTAACCACCGTATGAATATTGTAGTCGTGGGCAATTAAGGCCGCGTCATAATCGGTTGACCAACCCGGCTTCCAGCCGCCGCAGATTACTACCGGAGAATTAACTGCGTTTTTATCCACCATATCAAAATGCTTTAAAATCCACGGGTAAGCCACATCCCGAAAAATCGTCCGAAACAGATGGGCGTTTAATCTGGTAGCATGGATTCCCAGCCAGTCCAGGTCCTCGTCGGTCAGATTCCGTCCGGCCGCTTGCTTGGCCGCGTCGCGGTACTGCCGGGCAGTATAACCGCCGCCGCAGACAATAAAAAATCGCCTCTTTTTGGCGATTTGTTTTCTGATAAAGGCTTCAAAATCATGAAGATATTGAATATCAATCCGGTTGTCTTGGTCATTGGGAGCAAACACTGACCCGCCGACGGACAGCACGAAAGTATTTTTTAGTTTAGTCAAAATCATTTCCGCCCCATTATGAAGCCCAGCGCTCCTAAAATCAACCCCGCTGAAATCATCTGCGCCACATTAACTCCGTTAATTGTCCACGCTTCAAGCCTTAAAAATTCCAGGAAAAACCTCCCTAGCCCATATAAACCAAGATAAACAGCAAAGATTTTCCCCTTCCCCATCGGTATAACTTTTATAATATTTATGATGATTATAAATATTATCAGACACCACAAACTTTCATACAAGAATAGCGGGTGAAAATACTTAAAATCCATTACTTCCAACAGCCGGTTTTCCGGCCTGATATAAATTCCCCAAGGTAAATTCGTTGGCAGACCGTACAATTCCTGGTTAAAATAATTCCCCCACCTGGCAATCGCCTGCCCCAGCGGCAGTCCCAGCGCCCCCGCATCCAACAATTTTAACAACCGTAGGTTCGGTTCTTCCCGTCTTCTAGTATAAATCCATAGGCCTAATATCCCGCCCAAAATCCCCCCATATATCCCCATTCCCCCCTGCCACACTGCCGGAATTTGTGATAAATGCTGACTATAATAACTCCACCAATCAACCACATGATACAGCCTTGCCCCGATAATTCCTCCGCCAATCACCCAAACTAAACAATCCCAAATCTTTTTATCTTTTTTACTGGCAACCCACGCGCCAACCAGCACTCCCAAGCCAATCATTAAACCGTACAAATGAAAAGTTACCGGACCAACAGTAAACATAACCAAGCCACCGCAATTGTTTTACCAATTAAATACAATTTTAATTCCTGATTCTGCCATTCTTTCTTAATTTGCCACAAAAGTTTCTGGCGCAATACATCTTTATTCTTCAGCCAATCCCGCCATTCCTCCAATAAAATTCTTATCCCTAAAACCATCACCAGGGCCCGGCCGAACCAGCCGGGCACCGAAGTCACGGTAAAAATAGCTAAAACCAGCCAAGCGGCTTGAAACAAAATTCCTCGGGTTGTTAGCTTATCCAACTCTCCCTGCCGCCTTTGTAAAGTTTCTAGAAAATTCTTCAGCTGTTTTTTTTCCAACTGCCACTTCAGGTATTGGGAAATCTGCGCTTCCGGATGCAAAATATAAATGTAAGCGATCTTATCCAAAATCGGCAAAAACCACCCCACCGCCCCGCCTAATATAATATTTATAATCGTTATGATCATTATAATCGTTATCCTTTATTCTTCTTCCAGTATAGCAACTTTCTTCACTCTTGCCAGCGGCGGGCCTTGATACAATCTGGCCAGCAATGTTCCCACTGCCCCATCCCCGCCCGAAAACTTTGCCTCCACCGTGCCGTCAGGATTATTCCACGCTTCTCCGCTTAAACCCAGCTCTTTAAACTGCTGTTTAACCCAACACCGATATCCCACCCCTTGTACTTGTCCGGAAATTAAAACATGAACTTTATTCATAAAAATTTATCAGCGCAGGCAATACAAATTTTTGCGCGCGCAGCCTCTCGCACACTCACGGCAGGTGTGAGCACGCAGAAAATTTCGTATGCCGAGCTAAATTTTTTATTTCCTTTAACTTCCACATAAACAACTTAGCCTTGTTTTTCACCTGATACGCATCAGTCACAAAGTTCTTGGCGTTTTCCAAATCCTGCCGCGGCATATTCTTCGCCAATCTCATATACAACGACTTATGGGCTAAATCATCCAAAAACACCGCTAATCGATAAGCGTAATCCTGCCACTCCTGGGAAATATACTTTTTCTTATCCCAGTCGTACTTAGCTAATAATTGCCCCAAAGACTGAGGCGTTGTATTTCTTGACATATTTTATTAATTATTTTTTTCTCTTCCGGCCGGAAATTTTGCAGCACATACTCTTCCCCTGTCCCTTTAAACCCGGTTTTTAAACGGTTATCAATGCCGATCCGCACATGCCAAAAATCCTTCGTGCCCAACTGCTCGTAAATCGATCTTAAGCCATTATGCACTTTCGGCCCCTTCCCGAAAGAAATCTTAAACTTTCCCAGTTCAATATCCAAATCGTCGTGAATCACATATAGGGCATTAGGGGGTAGGGAGTAGCGTTTAGTGAGTTTTTTGACCGCGATTCCGCTTTTATTCATGAACGTCTGCGGCTTGGCTAAAACTACTCCCGCTAAGTTTAACTCCATCAACCTATCCACCACCATAAATCCGACATTGTGCCGGTTATATTTATACTTCTGCCCCGGATTACCCAATCCCACAATTAACTTCATATCTTATCTTAATATAATTTTTATGAAATTTATAATGATTATAACAATTATTGTTCTTGTCCAAACTCTTTATAAAACTGCCCGACGGCATAAAGATCATCGGCTTCATGAAGACAAATCCATTCATCAGCCAGCGTTTTTAACCTCTCGGCGCTGTCCTTGGCCGCCACCGGCACCGCCACGATAATTTTCCCTGCCCCATTTCGCCTTAACCAGTTAATCCCGGCCTCAACCGTCAAACCGGTCGCCACTCCGTCATCAATCAAAACTACTGTTTTGACCCCGCGTAGCCCTGCCTTGCCGGCAGGCAGGTTTAGCGAAGTGGGACCAACTCTGGCGCCGATGGCCAATTCTGGGTTGCCGGGAGCGCCGATTTTTTTCGCCGGCAAAACATCCAAAGGCCAACCCAGTTTTTCCGCCACCATCTTCGCCACCACTACCCCGCCGCGGGGAATTCCCAAAACCAATCCCGAACCTTTAACTTTTTTAACCACTAACTCAGCTAACTTTTCTCCGGCATCAAGTCGATTTTCAAACATCATCTATTTCATCTTCGCCAACTGTTTTTTGGCCAACTTGCCGACTAACGGCAGTTCAAATTCCTCGCCATTGTAGGCCTTATAAATACTCATCAGCCAGACAATAAATGCCACAATCATCACCAGCGGCGACAACAGCCAGCCGATTACCGGCACAAAGCTGATAATTGTCATCGCCGCAAAAAATATCACTGACTGCATCGCATGAAACCTCACCTTGGCATTTTCTTTTTCGGCCAGTAAAAACACCAAACCTGTCACCCAGCCTAGAACATAAGTTAAAGCGCAGGCAACTTTTTCCTCTAACCCGAAAGCGACTTTTTTTGCAATTACTTTAGTAACCATAAATCCTCCTTTAAAATAAACTTGTTTGTTCTGATTGTAATTGTACCTGATTTTCTGCGTTCGGGAAAGGCCAGATTTTCACCACTCCAAACTCCCCGTCATATCCGGGCTGCACCACAATCTTTCCGCTCCTTACCAACCTGATTCCCTCCGCTACCTTTGACCCGCCGATTTTCTCGATTGCCTCCGCTTTAACTTTCAATAAAATATCCAGCTCACTGCCTAAATTCTGCACCATTATTTCATACAGTTCCTCCACTTTTTTACTGGCTGTGCCGGTATTGAATGCTTCGGCGATAATCTCAGCCAGCGGCACCAGCATTACGTATGGCGGACGACTGTTATCCTGCCAATGATAGTAACCGACCACCCCGGTTTCTTGATTAATTTTGCGTTTTGCGTTTTGCGTTTTGCGTTTTGCGTCAGCTAATTCGTCCACCCGGTGCTCCACCCCCACTGTCAGTTGCCGGCCGCAGACATGACAGGTTGTCCCTTTGACCCTGGTTTCTTCCGGCGACTGCACCACCCCGCAGGCCCGATGCCCGGTATAATGATACTTGCCTTCTTCCGGATGAAACTCAATCGTGTAGCTAATTCGGCACCGCCCGGCTTTTTCTTGTTTTAAAGCTCCGGCAATATCGCTAAAACTTAATTTATCGCCGGAAAATTCCAGCACCGTCGCCTCCCGGCCCATTTTTCTCGGGCTGTGCGAATCGCTGTTGCTGATAATCGAGCGCGAATCTAAGTCCTTAATCTTCCAGTTCATCAGCACGTCTGAGGACAAACCAGTCTCCACGCTGTAAATTCTGTCCGCGTATTTACCGAAACATTCTTCAATCGAATCAAAGCCCGACTTTGAGCCAAACACGGCAAAATAGGGAGTCCACACGTGCGCCGGCACCACCAGCACTTTTTCATCCACTTCCCAAACTAACTCGCACATTTGTTCCAAGCTCAAACCCAAAATCGGCCGGCCGTCGCTCATCAAATTCCCGCCCCGCCTAACTATTGCCTCATTAATTTTATGGACGGTGGCAAAATTAGGGGCAAAAAACAAAGTGTGAATCCTTCTGCCTTTACCGCCCTGAGTATAAATATTGGCAATTTCTGTTGTCAAAATAAATCTTGTTTTTAGTTTTGCGTTTTGATTTTTTAATTTGTAAACCCCTTCCCCATCCTCTTCCAATTGCGTTTCAATTTCTTTCAACCACAGCGGGTGTGTCCAATCGGCAGTAGTTAATAAATCAATCCCCTTTTTCTCCGCCCACTGGGCCATTATTGGCAGGAACATTTCCGGCGACACCGCCCGGGAATACTTAGAATGTAAATGCAAGTCCGCAACTATTTGCATATATTTATTTTAACCTATTTTAATGTTCGACGCAGGCAAATACAGACAAATACAAATTTTCAGCGCGCAGCGTCTCATCTGATTCAGTCAGATAGCTGTGAGCACTGCAAAATTTTGTATTGTCAAAATTTGCCCCATCAACCCTCTACCTCTTCAGCCACTCCATGATGGCAAACGCCAAATAAACCAGGATCAACACTGCCCCCTCCCACCTCTCCAGCTTCTTCTTAGTTCTGACAAACTGCCAAAACAATAAAAACATCATCCCGAATGCCGCCGCCGCCAGCAAATAAGCATTCAGGCCGTTTTGCAGTTTAATCGGATTAATCAAAGCCACCAATCCTAAAATCAGGGTCGAATTTACCACAATACTGCCGGTTAAATTGCCCAAGACCATTCCCGCCTGATGTTTCTTAATTGCCCTGGCTTCAAAACTCAACTCCGGCAACACCGCTCCCACAGCAATCAAAAACATCCCCACCAGCAGCACCGGCGCTTCAATTGTCTTGGCTATCATTACCGCCAACTTAACAATCATGTCTGCGCCGAATATCAGCAGCGCCGTTCCCAAAAACAACCAGGCCAGCCACTTGTTCATCTTTTTACTTTTCAGTCCTTCGCCCAGCAAGATCAGTTTAAACCTGCCTGTTCCGGTTGGCTGGTCGGCCTGTTGATTTTTCAAAATCCCGTAATTATAGACGCCGTAAACCAACAGCAAAATTATTCCGTCCGCTCTGGACAAAGTTTTATCCAATAACAGCATCAACGGCAGGACTCCGGCCAAAAACACGCTGAAAACATCCAGTTTTAAAAACTGGCCGGCCACTGACAAAGTTCCGCCGATTAGCGCCGCCCCGCCCACCACCAAAGACAGATTAGCAATGTTGCTTCCTAAAATTACTCCTAAAGATAAACTCGATTTTCCTCCCAATGCAGCGGTTATCCCTACCACTAACTCCGAAATGCTGGTAGCAAAAGATAATAAAAGCGAAGTGATGGCAAACTTGCCAATGTGGGTTATCTTGGACAACTCATTCAGGCTTTCACTAACAATGTCCGTGGCTTTAATCAAAAGCAGTGAAAAACCAATCAGTAACAGCAAATATGCCACGATCATATTTTCTTATTGTAA
>Ga0100379_10004039_pt1 | contig 13103 bp, 17 predicted proteins | sample CryGeymeta201503_FD_80418 | JGI IMG/M metagenome (GOLD analysis project Ga0100379, IMG submission 80418) | Groundwater microbial communities from Crystal Geyser aquifers in Utah, USA - Crystal Geyser metaG 2015-03 | ecosystem: Environmental > Aquatic > Deep subsurface > Groundwater | place...
CTATGATTGCTCCAGTTCTTTCAGACACAGATACATTTTGATCAATATCTTCTTCTTTTTCTAGAAGACCTGACTCTCTTAACTTACTTACAATTATCTCCCGCGCTTCTAGAACTTTTTTACCTTCGTAGTCAGGGTGGTCAATAATTATTTTTGCGTATTCATTGATTACTTGGATTTTTTCTAATCCATGCTTTTCTGCGATTGCCCAGTCAATCTGTGAGTGAGAAGGGGTAACTCCAAGAGCTCCAGTTCCAAGCTCTGAATCTACATCTTCATCGGCAATAACTTTGATCTTAAGAGGTACTCCCACGAAGTTTACTTCGAAAGTCCTACCAACATATTCTTTGTATCGTTCATCGTTTGGGTTTACAGCTACGGCAGTATCCCCAATTTTTGTTTCAGGTCTTGTTGTGGCGATAGTAATAGGGAAGTCAGCGCTGTATTTGAAATAGTACATCTTTCCTTTTCTTGGCTCGTGATTAACCTCGTCATCAGAAACAGTTGTCTGGCCTTTTGGATCCCAGTTTACAATTCTGTCACCTCGATAAATAAGTCCATCGTTGTACATTTTTGTAAAAGCGGTGTAAACAGCTTTGTGTCTTGCATCATCCAATGTGAACGCTTCTCGAGACCAGTCCAAAGAAGCCCCCATCTTTTTTAGTTGGGTTGTTATTGTACTGTGTGATTCTTTTGCAAAAGCATCTACTTTTTCTAAGAAAGCTTCTCTTCCTAAATCACGCTTATTTATTTTTTCTTTCGCTAGTTGCTTAACTACCACAGACTCTGTAGCGATAGCGGCGTGATCTGTTCCAGGTAGCCAAAGTGTTTTCTTTCCTTGCATCCGTGCAAAACGAACCATCGTATCTTCGATAGCGAGCATCATAGAGTGTCCAGTGTGAAGAGTTCCAGTCACGTTTGGTGGGGGAAGCACAATGGAAAAAGGCTCTGCATCTACTGCACATACTCCATCTTCAGTACATTTATCAGGATTAAAGTATCCTGATTTTTCCCAAGTTGCGTAGATATTATCCTCGACATCTTTTGCGCTGTAAGGCTTTAGAAATTTATCGTTCATAAATCAAACTATATCAAATTGAACCTTTTAAATCAAAGTAAATAATTATATTGACATAGTCGTAATAATGTGTAATATTAAGAAAAATTAAAATTTGTATGATGAAATACAATAGAGAAAGAAGTACAAAAGTTACATTAAGCCTTGACGAGGTTAAGGATATTTTGTTTAAAGGTTTCGATGATAAAATTCTTTCAAAACTTATACTTTCCTATAACCATGAAGTTTACCCAGTATTGAAAATTGACGGGAGAGACATAAGTGATGAGGAAAACCAGAAGATTGAAGATCATCTCAAAAGTATTCTAGAAAATGGAATTATCCCACCTCAAGCACAAAGTATTTCAATTGAATCCTCAATAAAAGATTTGGATATTTCAGTGAGGTGTATAAACTGCTTAATGGCCGCAGAAATTGACACTATAAGAGACCTTGTTTGTCTGACTATGAATGATTTACTTAAAATTACAAACTTAGGTAAAAGATCTGCAGAAGAAATCAGAAGTTCTTTGGAAGAAAAAGGGTTATCTTTAAGTAAGACATAAAAGAAGCACAATCACCGCTAGCGATATTTCGCTGGCGGTTTTTTTATATAAAAAATCCCGCCACAATTGTGGAGGGATCTGGTTACTTGGTAACATAATTTTTCCTAGCTTCCTCGAAACTTTCACGAGTACACTCATAAACAACCGCATCATGGTATTCTCCAGCTTTGAAAACTTTTCCTTTGAGACGAAAAAGCTCCTGATAGCCACACTTTTTTAGACTACCGTTACTTCTACCATTAAAGGCCCATGCTTCGGAATAGATCAGACGAAGATTTAGAGTGTTGAAAGCGTAGTCTAGGAGCATCATTTTTGCTTCGCTACCTAGACCTACCCCAACAAGCTCTTCATATCCAATTAGTGACCCAGTTGTTGCTGTTCTACTTACCCAGTCAATCTTTCCGACACCCATTGTGCCAATAAGCCTGTCTTCTTTGAGATAATGGATCCCAAAGACTAGATTTGTTGGAAATTTCCCACCAGATCTGCTACTCCGTATGAATGCTATTTCATCATCGATAGTTTTAGGGGTTAGCTGAAGAGTGTTGAATCTAGCTAGATCACTATGAACTATTTCAAGTAGGGTAGAGGCATCATCCTCTATAAGGGTTCGTAGGGCTACTCGTTCACCCTTTAGGAAAATTAGATTACTGTTTTCATGGTACATAAGTTTAAGTTAAACATAAAAGAACAAATCGCCCCCATGATGGAGCGATTCTTAATGTCTTTTTGGTTATAGAAATAGATTCTTATATAAACACATCAAATATCGCCCCAGCATGAGTTGGGAATAGTGAGCCTGTAACGGCGATATTCATACATTGTTTATGTAATTTATACATATTTTATTTATATCATGTTAAACATATATGTCAAACATAATTACTAGTGATTTCATTATTTCTAGTGTAATGTGATAAAAAAGAGAAAACATGAAAAATTCAGAAAGTGTAAGAAGACCTTTTAGTTACTGGTTATGGTTCATTCTCGGTTGTGACATGAATTATTTGATTGGTCCAAAAGTTTGGTTATGGGGTAGAGGAATTAGTAAAAACACTTTTACTAGAGTGTATGACCAGAATTTCAAGCTGTTATGGTCTGTAGATCACTTGATAATCCTTAATGGAGATGTGACTGAAGCGTACATCGAGTACACAGAAAGAAAACCAGGTAAATTTGCATTTCAGATTACTCTAAAAAATAAGTTATCTAGATCAAAAAAGGTCTGGTTTGTTGATGTTAACAATAAAAGAGTTTCTGAAGTTGTAGAAACATATACAGAGTTTGGGGATAATGATTACGCAACAGTATATGGTGTTCATTCTGGAGACAAGGCTAAATAGTATTCTCAAAAACCACTAGCAAATTTGCTGGTGTTTTTTTATTTTATTGTAATGTGAGGTAAAAGTTGATTATCATGAAAGATCTAGAATTAAGAGAAAAGTACACGAAAGAGCTTGCTATTGAAAATTACAATCATTCTGAAGATATTCAAAAGATAAACACTGTTCATAACAACAATCTTTGGAAGATATTTGAACCAGTACTTAAAAGAATCCAAGAATTAACACCAGATCATCTAAGAGGGAAAGTTGATTTGTATTTCAACTTTGAACAAGAGGAGAAAAAGAGTCATTTCAATTTGTATACTTGGATGAAGGATTCCGTCTTCTCCACTATTGGGATGATTCAAATTAGAAATCATAAATTCTCAAAAGATGATCTTGAAGAGATATCTGATGCTTGGAAAGACTTCATTGTTTTCAACACAGAGTATCATTCAATTCATGTGGTTCCTTCAGAATTTTCAAGAAAGAAAAACAAAGAAAACCATGAATGGTTTATGGAGATTATAAGACATGTTAATTCATGAAATTAATTGGAGTTAAGTTTCCAGTTACCGTCAGCGATTATTTCGCTGGCGTTTTTTATATTTCCACTTAGCGCTTGGAAGTATCCAGCGATTCCAATCATCAAGGAATTGTCTGTGGCTAATTCATGTTTTGGTAGGAGTAGAGTTGCATAATCAGGCAGAGCTTCTTTGAAACTATCCTTTATAAAGGAGTTTGCAGCTACTCCACCTGCAATAATAAGTGTGTGGCATCCATACTCCTCGAGAGCTTTCAATGTTTTCTTCAATAGCACCTCAGTCACTGCGGTTTCAAACTCTTTTGCAAAAGAGGCTCTAATAGAATCATCTGTCATATTTAGTTTTTGAGAAAGATAAAGAGCAGCGGTCTTGATTCCAGAGAAAGAGAAATTATAATCTCCAGAATGAAGCATCGGACGGGGAAGAGATACATCTTCTCGAAATTCTCCCTTGGATGCTAAAGATGAAATTTTTGGTCCACCTGGGTATTCTAGATTTAAAATACGACCAACTTTATCAAAAGCCTCTCCCACAGCATCGTCCAAAGTTTGACCTATGGTTTCGTACGTAAGCCAGTCCTTCATCAACACAAGCTCAGTGTGTCCACCAGAGATAAGGAGTGATAGAGCTGGGAACTGGAAGTCTTTCATTTCGAGAGCTTTATAAGAATCTTTTTCTTTGTTGTCGATAAGCACAGATAATAAATGGCCTTCCATGTGATTCACAGGTATGAGTGGAATACCCCAGGCTATATTTAGCGCTTTGGCAAAAACTATTCCAACCCAGAGTGCTGGCTCAAGACCTGGCCCTGTGGTTATTGCTATATAGTCAAAATCTGGCTTAGGAAGCTCCTCAAGGGTTTCAGTTAGTCGATTATACATTTCTGGTTCACGTTCTAGGAGTGTAAGCATTTGGGCCTTTTGATGGTCAGTTATCAATAGATCACCTCCAGACATTCCAGCTTCTGAGAAAACTTGACCCAGAATCAAAGGTAGGTTTTTAGCATGCTCTCTTTTGGCTAGAGCAGGGAAGACACCTCCGTATTCTTTGTGAATATCAATCTGACTGTGGACAATATTTGCTAAGACAGAAAAAGATGGATTCTCGAATCCTCCATCAGCATTCAATATAGATATAGCAGTCTCGTCACAGCTGGTCTCTATAGCTAAAATCTTTAGTTTCTTTGACATATTTAAAAGTCTAGTACAAAAGACAATACTTGCAAGTTTTGTTCTCTTGAGTAAGATTAAGAAAAACTGAACAAAATGCAAAAAAAGAACGTTGTGCTTATTTTAGAGTGTGAGGGGCATGTGGCCAAAGGTAATGAAAAGTGTTACCAGGTTTCAGGTTTCAATGATTCAATAAAAGGGGTGCTTCAGCTGAGCCTTTCCACTGATCTATCTTGGGGTATTTCCTCCTGTGGTTCTTTCTACTATGAAGTAGTTAGAGATTTTGTTAAAAGGAAGATTGCTGAATATGAATACAAGGATGTATGTGGAATACTTCTAGTTTGGCCTGGTTATCCATCAATTTTAAAAGATGATCTTAGGCGAGATTTCCCAAACACCGAATTGATTGCTTTAGATCAAAAAATACCACATAAGCACTGTTGTCAAATAAGTCTAATAAAAGACAATGACAACAGAACTTACTATACAATGAGTAATTTCAGAATAAGAAAAGACTTTGAAATTCTTACAGGAGACAAGGATTTGTCTTCTGGTCCGAGCCTAAATTAGGCTCGGATTTTTATTTTGACCATAACCATTTTTAGAGTATGCTTAAATAGAATAAATCTTAAAAACCAAAAGCTATGGATATTTACATATTTGGAGTTATTAGGAATGATTTTGATGATGAAATCTACAGCATAACGGAGGTTTCAGATGAAACTAGAGAAGTTTTGAATCTAGTCAACAGTGAAGGTATGTATAGCACTGCCCAACCTCTAATTTTCGATGATTTGGAGAGTGGCGCAGAAGATTTTGTTTCTGACCTGTATACAAATGGATACAAGAAAGGTTGCATATTTCTGTTTGAAAAGGATATGGAAAAATTCCTTGAAGAGCTGCAAAAGCAATTTATATACTCAACAGAAAAGCCAGATATCTTTTTCTGTAGGGAGGGCCCGTACTCAGTCCCTCTCTATGTCCAAAATGACGACATTGACGAAGATGGCCTAACTCTAATTGTAGACCTCGACTCTGTGGAGACTGTAAATCAAATACATATATCTGCTTTGAGAGATAGATGTAGAAACCCCTCAAATTAATCCGGCCATTTTGGTCGGATATTTAATTTGCTTTTTTATTTTATCTGGTTAATATGAGAAAAAAAGAAAGCCATGCTTAATATAAAAATCTTTTCTGTTGAAGACTCCGAAAAAGAGATTGAGGGCTTTACTGTCTTAAATGTCCTAGATCTAAGTGCGGAAACTCTTGAATATTTTAGAAAGTCTATTGAGAATAATAATTCCCTAGATACAATTGCACCAGCTGTTTATGAAAGTTTAGATGAATCTGCTATGCACATTTCTGAAAAAATAGCAGAAGAAACGCACCTAAAGGAAGTTAATATATTCCTATATTATGGAGATGCCGACATCTTCACAGAGTCTCTAGAAAAATATTTGAACTTCAAAAGTATTGAAGCTAAGATATCTGAGCAAGAAGATGGTTCTTATATGATGCATTTATGTATATCCTTCGATACAGATAAGGAGACATACTTGGATTTTACCTCATTTGAACCAATGGATCATCTGGATCCAAAAGTTCTTGAAGATAAGTGTGGTAACCCCAAATTACCTGGGCTCAATTGAGTTCAGGTTTTTAATTTGCAAAATCACCCCATTTAGATTAATCTTCATTTGAATCAAACGTAATTTAAATATGAATACACAAAAAGAGAATCTCCTTGTGGGATCAAGAGTGCTTTTATGCAAAATTCACCGAATTTTCTTTGATCATGGTTTTAAGGATATGGAAATAGAGTGGGCAATATTTACAGGTTCTGCGGGTCCTTCTATGACAGATCTAGAGAAACTAGGAGAGATAAGTTACTCTGAGTTTCAATACTTTCCTCAGCCTACAGTGGATGGTCATGCTGGAGTAATTCAGATTATGAGGCACCCCTCAAAAGAGAACCGAGCTGTTCTAATTTTCCAAGGAAGAAAGCATTTTTACGAATGTGAGAATATCCAAGAAGTGGTCTTCTTTGCTAGGTTGGCTGTTAGCATGTGGATAAAGAACATTATTTTCACAAATGCTGCAGGTGCTCTAGAGGCAAATGATGCAGGGAAGATAATGGTGATAAATGACACAGGGAAGTCAGACCTAATGAACCCTCTATTGGGTCAAGGTGGTGACATGAGTTTGTTTAAGAATTCAAGATTTCTTTCTACTACCCAGCTTTTAGATTTGAAGTTTATAGATTTGGCTACCGACATCTTGCATAAAGAATTCAGAGATGACTCTGCGTTGTCAGGGCCTTACCATGCTAATACTGGCCCAGACTATGAATCTAGGATTGAAGTGGAGAGACTAAGAAAGCAAGAATTTAGAGCTGTTGGAATGTCCACGGTTCCAGATCTTCTTGCTGCAAAAAGTATGGACAAGAGAGTTAGGTTAGCTGCTTTCTCAATGCTTACCAATGCTTGTATTGGTTGGGAAGAAGAATCAGAAGATGAGCCAAATCACGAAGATGTAATGAAGGTCTCTAAAGAAAGAGACGATGTATTTTCAAAATTCATAACTAGGTTTCTTGTAGAAGCATAGTCTTTGCAAGAAAAAAGCACCCAATGGGTGCTTTTTTATTTTATGGAGAAGATATTGCATGGTTTATTTAAAGTGGTATACTATTTTCCGTTAGATATTATATATTTAACTTCTAGGCCCTATCGTTAAGTAAGCAAAAGAGCAAAGCGATTATTGCGCACTTATGCCGTCACCAAAATATAGCGAGAGAATCGAACATATATTTTGAGTAGACAGGCCATACGGGTACCGTTAGACCCTCTGATCATTTTAGAAACAAACGGTTACGAAAGTGTAAAAACCTAACTAAATATCATGGCCCTATCGTCTAACGGTTAGGACACCACGTTTTCAATGTGGGAATCAGAGTTCGATTCTCTGTAGGGTCACAAATCGCAAAAACAACAAAACACCCAAGCGGGTGTTTTGTTGTTTTTAGAAAGCAAACTGCTTTGCTTTCGGCGGTTTGTGAAGGCGGAAGCATAATTTTCTGATAAGAAAATAGTTGAGCCGGGGTCGCGAGCATTTGGTAGAATTCGAATGAAATGAAGAATTATACTTAGTGACTTGTGACACAAAGGAGCGATATTTCAAGCGCTCGAGAAGCATTATAAAACCACGTCTTTATAAAGACGTGGTTTTATATAAAATACAAGAATGGAAGATATTTCTTTTAAGGATACGATAGTCGCTACATCTCTAGGTTTTAACAATCTTATATCTGAATTCATGTCTTCATAATAACATTTTGTTGTATTTGACAAATGTATATACAAATGGTACTTATCCACAGGTTTTGCAGTTATTTGTTGTAAATTAAGGGTAATCAAGAATATATAGCATGCTACAATCACAAAGTAATCTAGGTTGCGTAACATTAATAATTAAAAACAAAAATATGAATGATTCTAAAAAGTTGTACGAGGAATACTTAGGTATTGTAAAAAAGACAGAGCTTTATGCTCATGATATGTCAGATGGTAGGGGGGTTCAAATTAAACCCATAAATCTAGAAGATATGGAAAGGAGAAATATTCTTGCCAAAGAGTTGATGGATAAACATAGTGACATATTAGAACTAAACCCATCTGAATGGCATGAGATAAGGGTTCATGCTGAAATGGATGAAGCTTAGAGACTTTGGATTCTTTGTATTTAAAAGCTGACCACTGTCACTTTTGTCACTTTAATAAAAATAATTTAACTATTTTATGTCAAACACCTAGTAATCAAATTAATAATCACAACTCACCTAATTCTATAAACAAAATTGATGTTTCTGTTGAGAAAGAGGGTCATGGGGTATGGTTTAGATGGTTAATTGGAATAATCGTTGCCATATTAGTAGGATTACTAGGTGTTTTTTATAAGATAGACAATAATTCAATGAAAGATACTCAAATAAATAATAATAATTCACCTTATTCAATAAACACGATAAGTCAGACTGGAGACAACACAATAAACATAGGAGACCAACCTCGTGTCTTAGATGATCAATTTAAAGAGTCCTTGCTATTGGAGATGAACAATCTAGTCTCAGAGAAACAAAGACCCATAAGTGTGGGAATTGTTGATGGTGCTGGAGGAGATTCACTTTCTTTGGTGGAACAAATAAAATCATTTTTATTAGATTCTGGTTTTGAACTGACTGATGGAATGACGACTTACACCCCCTCTAATCCAGTTTTTGGTATTAAAATAAATATTGTTGACCCAAATAAAATTGCCATAATGGTTGGCCCAAAAGAAATATAAAATTAATGGCGCACGAGAAGGGTCAAGATAATATATTCCAATTAGTGAAAATAACCTTACTGGGTAAGGAGCCACATGGTTCGAGCTCGAGAAGGCTCACAAAACACAAAGTCATCATGCAGCGCATGGTGGCTTTTGTTTTACTTGCTATAATTTAGACACATGAAATTTCTATTGAAACTTTTTAAAACAATTATTGGAGTGCTATTGATTCCATTTTGTCTGGGGGCAATCCTTATACTATTTAAAATAATATTTGCTAGTGGCTCTGCCTGGTTGACATGGCTATTGATAGGGGCAGGGTTCTCAATCTTTTGCTTGATGTATTTTTTATTACCTAGACCTGATTGGATCTATGTATTGGGTCACGAGCTAACACATGCGCTTTGGTCGTGGTCTTTTGGTGGAAGCCTTCGGCAGATCAGAGTTGGCTCAGAGGGTGGGCATGTGATAACAACTAGATCAAACTTTCTGACATCTCTTGCACCATACTTTTTTCCTTTATATGTTTTTGCCATAATTGTAATTTATGCTCTCGGAAGCTTTTTCTGGGATCTTCACAAATATTCATCCGTATTTTATTTCTTAATTGGTTTTGCTTACGCTTTTCACCTGACAATGACAGCGTATATACTGAAGATTGATCAGCCTGATATCAAGCAGCATGGTTATATATTCTCGGGCGTAATTATATTCCTTGGAAATCTACTTATTCTAATACTTGGTATAGCTATGTTTGGTGGGGGAAAGAATATCTTTTGGTTATTTGGAGATTGGGTAAAACAGTCACTGGAAATTTATAGTAACTTGATAGGCTTATTTGGAGTATAATGGATATATTAGCAATATAAATATAAATATATGGAACATAACAAAGAAAAAATGACACCTAAATTCTTTTTCTTGTCAGCAGGGGTTTTGATTACTCTCATTACCACTGTGGTGGCATTTTTGAATCTAGTTTTTGAAGCACTAAACAAACAGTTCCCAGATGCCCTGAATGCAGTATACAGGTACGGATACTCATCCTGGGATTACAATTCTATAAGAACTTCTATAGCAACCCTGATAATTGTTTTGCCTGTATTTATGGCGATCTCATATTTTTGGAAAAAATCTATTGATGGTAATCAAGGTAAAATTGACGAGATTATAAAAAAATGGATGCTGTACTTAATAGTATTTCTTGTGGGAATAATATTAGTCGTTGACCTTGTGACTCTTGTGAACTATTTTGTCTCAGGGGAAATAACAACTAGATTTATATTGAAGGTGCTAGTTGTTCTTGCTACAGCAAAAGTAATTGGTGCATACTATCTAGTAGAGCTTGGGGTCTTCAAAAAATGGAAGAATCTAATTGTTAAATCAAGTATGACAATAGGTCCTCTGCTGGTGCTTGTGGCTGTTGTACTTAGCTTTACTATCATTGGATCACCAAAGGATCAAAGAGCTTGGAGATTGGACCAGAGAAGAACAGACGACCTGCAATCTATTCAGTGGCAAGTTATATCTTACTGGCAGCAGAAGGAGAAACTTCCAGAGCAACTTTCAGAACTATCAAATCCAATATCTGGGTCTGTGGTTCCGGTTGATCCAGAATTTGAAAAAGGCCTTACTTATGCATATGAGAAAAAAACTGATCTAACATTTGAGTTATGTGCTACATTTTCCGCTCCAATGCAGCATGGCTGGCAGGAGTACGGAGGCAGAGGAGTCATGCCACTTCCCGCTATAGATATGATGGAAACATCAGTGACGTACCCCGGTGAATTCGGTGGTGATTCTTGGGATCACGAAGAAGGGGAGACTTGTTTTGAAAGAACAATAGATAAAGAAATATATCCTCCATATTCAAAGATGAAATAATCTATGTAATAGAAGTATAAAAAACCCATTATCTGTTGGGTTTTTTATATGCATTGCCAAAATTATTTTTTTGTGTTTATATAAAAACTATAAGAACCTTACACAAACAAGATGGATGGAATAGCTTTATTAAGAAAGCAGGTTGAGGAGCAAACTCAAGCCTATAAGAATTTTACTGAAAGTACTTTAAAAAATCAGATTTTCAGTAACATAGATATTTTAAAGCAAGACTCTGTGATGGCCCTTAATTCATACAAGGCCAATCATGAAAACAGCCTGAGGATGTATGAAAGAATGTCTATGTCTAAAGATCTGAAAGAAAGAATGATTAAAAGAGAAAAGAATTCCTACAAAGACTCAATAGATCGTCAACTGAGTCTCTTAAAGACATCAATTGATATTCAGTTAAATCTTCTTAAATGAAGAAAAGACATACCCTTTGGGTATGTCTTTTTATATATCCACACTTATTTAAGAGTGTGTATTTTATAGGTTATAATAATTTCTATGAGTTTATTTATTGAATTTAGTATATTGCTAGCAATAGCCACTCTTATAGCGCTATTTATGAAGCTGATAAAGCAGCCGCTACTTATTGGGCATATCATTACCGGTATAATTGTTGGTCCAATTGTATTCTCTCTTATAACTTCTACTGATACTCTTCATTTGTTTAGTGAAATAGGGATAGCCATACTTCTATTCATTGTTGGTTTGCATCTCAAGCCAAGTACCATGAAAAAGTTTGGTAAGGTCTCATTGATTACTGGTTTTGGTCAAGTGCTTGTTACATCAGTAGCGGGGTTCTTTGTAGGTAGAGCTCTAGGAATGGAGGTTCTTTCATCCTTGTATGTTGGTGTTGCTTTAGCTTTCTCTTCTACTATTATTATTATGAAGCTGATTGCTGATAAAGGTGATATGGATAGTCTTTATGGAAAAATATCAATTGGATTCCTTCTTGTCCAAGATATAGTTGCAATCCTTCTTCTCTTTTTCATACCTATTTTAGCAAGTGGTGATTTTGCGCCATCTTCTGTAATTTTATTGCTTGTTAAAAGTGCAATTGCTTTTGGTGGTATTTATTTATTTTCCAAAAAGTTTTTACCATCTCTAATTCATTATGTTGGAAAGTCTCAAGAGCTATTATTTTTGTTTACATTGTCATGGGGACTTGGAATAGCAACCCTTTTTAAGGTTTTCGGATTCAGTATTGAAAGTGGTGCACTTATAGCTGGAATTGCACTTGCATCTCTTCCTGTGAGAGATGAGATTAGTGCACGTCTCACACCTCTTAGAGATTTTTTTATAGTAATGTTTTTCATTCTTCTAGGAGCTCAGATGGAGGTTGTGAATATACTCTCTCTGATTGTTCCGGCTCTAATTTTGTCTATATTAGTACTTATCGGTAACCCTTTAATTCTAATGACAATCATGGGTCTCCTTGGTTACAAAAAAAAGACCAGTCTTCAAACTGGATTTACTGTGGCTCAAATTAGTGAGTTCTCACTTATACTAATTGCTTTAGGGTATAAATTTGGACATGTGGATCAGTACATAGTTTCCTTGGTGACTTTGGTTGGGCTTATTACTATATTTGGATCTACATACTTCATACTATACTCAGAAAAAATTTATAGTGTTTTAGAGAGTTTTCTTTCAGTCTTCGAAAAGAAAAATGCAAAGGAGGAATATTCTTCAAGTGATAAATACGAAGTTGTTCTGTTTGGTGTAAATAGAATTGGTTATACATTTTTAGATCAACTTACATATTCTTCCCATTCTTTTATGGCAGTTGATCATGATCCTGAGATTGTGAAAAGGCTGGAGACCAGAGGTGTTGCTGTTCAGTATGGTGATGCAAATGACATAAACTTCCTAGAAGAACTTCCTCTTAAAACAAGCAAAATTGTTATTTCTACAATCCCTCATTTTGAAACAAATAAACTTATTTTGCATCAAGCTAGATCTGTAAGAGATCGAGTTGTCTGTATTGCTGTGGCTTCTAGAATACAAGAGGCAATAGACCTTTATGCTGAAGGCTTTGATTACGTGATCCTACCTCATTTCTTGGGGGCTCAGCACGCTGCTGAGGTTGTGATGGATCTCAAAGCTAATAGATCTGCTTATCGAGAACTACAAAGGAAACATCGAGAAAACCTAAATCTTCATATAGAGGCTGGACATGATCATCCTTAATATAAATAATGGAAAGTTCATATTATAACCTGCTA
>Ga0100379_10004084_pt1 | contig 13016 bp, 19 predicted proteins | sample CryGeymeta201503_FD_80418 | JGI IMG/M metagenome (GOLD analysis project Ga0100379, IMG submission 80418) | Groundwater microbial communities from Crystal Geyser aquifers in Utah, USA - Crystal Geyser metaG 2015-03 | ecosystem: Environmental > Aquatic > Deep subsurface > Groundwater | place...
GAAAAGAGTCTGAAGGAGAATCTTCGACTATGATTTGGAATCATAGGTATAACTCTAAAAGAATCCGCAGGATTAAAGGATATGATGAAACACAATGAGCCCCATATGGGGCTCATTTTATATACTTTTTACATCCTTCAAAATCTCATCTGCGTGATCTGCTGGTTTTACATTTGGATAAACTTTAATTACTACACCTTTTTTGTCTAATAGATAAGATATCCTCTTAGTACCAAGCCTAAGTCTCATTGCTCCATATGGTTTCAATGCAGTCTTTTTGGGGTCCGAAAGAAGTGTGAATGGTAAATCAAATTTTTTCTCAAACTTCTTATGACTATCCACAGAGTCACGTGATATACCAAATACCTTAATTCCCGCCTTTTTAAACTCTCCATATGAGTCTCGAATAGCACAGGCTTCCCTGTTACAACCCGGAGTATTATCTTTTGGGTAAAAATAAATAAGACGGATTGATCCATCAGAGTCTGATAACTTATGCATATCTCCATTTTGATCAGGTAGTTCAAATTCTGGTGCTTTTGTTCCGATTTCTAACATGAACCTATTATAGCACATAAAGCATATTTAATTGACTTTGAGCCTAAGAAAGATAATATACAAATAAAAGCCAACATTATGGTATCTAACCTCATGATAATAGGAATAGTCCTTTTAATAGGATTTGTAATCTCCCTTCTCTTGAGTTCTGCCACAAAGAGAAGGCTTCTAAACAAAAGAAGGTACTGGAGTAGAAAAAAAGCAATGAGATTTCGCTTTGCGATAAAAATACTTAACTTATCTAGTGGCTTACTATTTGTCATTGGTATAATTATCCTAATAATTTCAATTTTTAGACATTAAATCTGCTATTTGATAGCAGATTTTTATATTGACAAAATCAGGTTTATATGTAGAATAATGATGAACAATTAAAACTGAACAATGACAACAATAGCGATTCTACTAAATTTTCCTGGCCCAGTAATTGAGTTTTTATGGACACCGTGGACATTACTCTTCTTAGCCTTAGTCTACGTAATATTCAGATCTCAGGTAAGAAAATCTTACTTCAAAGATGAACTTAACGAGTCCAAAAGAGCTCTAAAATACTCCCGTGAAAATACAAAGTCAAAAACAACTGATCTTGAGAAAAAGCAGGCGGAATTAGATAATGTAGTAAAATATCTTACTAAAGTAAGAAGAGATACGGTTGCTGACCTAAACTCTATTCTAAGAAATTTGCTGCAGGTTGAACCAAACGCATCAAAACTTGCAATGTTTACAGGTTATATTTTTGAAAAAGTTGAACAAGAAACTGCAAATACTCTTATTAAAGAAGTAGCCTCACTTACAATCGATGAATTTGAAAGCTGTCTTGATGGAGAGCATTTTGTTGAAATATTTGACAAGACAAATTCAATCTACGAGATTCTCTACAAGCGTTGTGAGACTGCTGGAGATTTCTTCTTAAATGAAATTGGGGAGCAATTTTTCCATGAAAAAGAGTGCCAAGTAAGACTAATAGAAGAAATTAATAAGATTTTTAAGAATAAAAAGAATAACCCTTTAATTTCTTACGAAACTCTTGGAATTATTTGCGAGTCTCTTTTAAATCACCCCCTTAAGAAGAATTAGGGTTTTAATGTGATCATAACAAGCATACTTTGCTATCTAGGGGGAAAAGCCCAAGAAGGTATTGGGAATCAAATTGAGCACTTTCGAAATAAGAAGAAGTCTATAATGGTCATCAAAGGTATGAACTTTGAAGATGTCTACAACGACCTAGTTGAAATGGCTTTGGACCCAGAAGCAGAGATTATTCTGCCGATCCATAAACTTTACTTAAGAGAAATGGTAAATTCGGAAATGTCAAAATTTCTACACAAAAAGAAAGGAAAAAAGAAGAAGAATTAGAAGTTCATTGGACTTCGAGCCCCGCCAATCTGGTGGGGCTTTTTTATTGACATAAAAATATTTTATGATAATTTGAATGAGAATTAAACAGTTATCATGGATTTGAATTGGTTTTGGATAATACTTCTTACTTTTGTTCTACCCGCTCTGGCAACAGGATTTACCGCTGCCCTGGTCACCACTGTCGTTGAAGGAGGAGGGCCTGCCGAATTCTCAGAATTTCGATGGCAAAAACTCTATCTAATACTTGTTTGTGTAATGATTATAGTCTTCTCACTTTTAGAGTTGGCTTCAAACCTCTAGCTTAACTAGAGGTTTTTTATTGACATATCTCATATTATATGGAGAATAGTAAAAAACTTAACAATTGAAAATGAAGATGAAATTACAAATTTTACTTTTTGCAGGAGACACCACAATTTCTCAACCCCCTATTTATGTTGGGCTGATTATACTTTCTCTATTAGTATTTATGTATATTTTTAGACGAAAGATTTGGAAAGACTCAAAAAACAAATGGGAGAAATCTGTCGAATCTGAAACTAAAGAAGTAAAAACAGAACCCAAAGAAAAAACTGCTGATGACTACACAAAAGAAGAGGCAATTGAGTACCTAGAGAATGCATTTATAAATCAAAAGAATACGAGTTTCGCAAGGAGTCTAGATGCATTGTTCATGAAACTAGATACGAATGAGCAAAGACGCTGGATGACAAGACTGTTAGAGAAAATTAAAAATGCCTTAGTAAATAATCTAAGGGATAGAAACGATATTCTTTTATCTGAGCCCTTTCTACATCTCAAAGCCATTCAGAATAGTTTGTACAGAGACGAGAGTAATGAAGATTTTCAATATTATTTATTACCCAGTCTGTTTGAAGATCCAGAAATGATTAGTGCTTATGATGAATATGTAGATAGAAAATTTGTCAGAAGCGGAATTAGCCCTCTTGAGATCTTAGAATCCATGAAAAGTGAGCTGAAGATGTTTGAAACTCGAAGAGGTGGCTCTGCTCTATCAACAGAGAATGCAGAGTGGCAGAAAAAACTTACAAGGTTTTGCTATGAACTTATTCACTCTAGAATAGATGCCTGGCACAAGGAAGGTAAACAATTCCTCGTATTTGAGAATCTTGAACCAGATGAGGTTTTTGACCAAAAAGTCTCTACTTTACTAGAGGATAGTAATATCCTAAAGAGTAGAAAAATTCTTTTTGAAAGAAAAGCAGTGAGTGAGCTTGAAGATTTCTTTCATGCTCTCAAGAAAAAGTAGAACAGAAAAGCCGCCCTTGAGGCGGCTTTTTTTATTCTAATTATTTATTGTACTTCTCAGCTACCTGAATTCGGTTTAATTCCTTGTCTACAAGTTTTCTATATTTTTCGTACAGTTCTGGAGACTTTTCTCCGGCTTTATTCATTGCTTTTTCAGCTCTGTCATATGCCTCTTTAGCTCTGTCTAGATCAATATCTTCTGCAAGCTCTGATCGAATAGCTAAAACAATTATTTCAGATTCAATCCCCTTTTCTTTGTCGCTTGGTCTCACTTCAATAATTCCATGAGAAACTGCAAAAGGTACTGGTTCTGCTTGTCCTGGCTTTCTGATTCTAATTTCTCCAGTTTTTACAATAGAGACAAGTGGCATATGGTCTGGAAGTACAGTGATCTCACCTGCAGTAGTAGGTACCACAACTTCAATAACCTCGTCTTCGTAGACAGATTTTTCTGGAGTTAAAATTTTAAGTTTTACTGTGTTGTTTGACATATTTTATTTATTATTGACAAATTTATTAAATTATGATATTATTTAATAAATTTAAAAGAGTTTTTTATGAAAGATATACCTTCAAATTGGGCTATACTAGGGTCTGGAATGTGGATGTTGGCAACATGTGTCTGCTTTTATTCTCATGCAATGTTTATTGGATCAGTTTGCGCTGGGGTAACGGTAATGGTTATACTTCTAGCAATCAAACAAATAATTCTAAAAAAATGAGGATACGCCGCTTTCGCCTTTGGGTGAAAGCGGTTTTTTTTATTTCTTCTCCTCGTGAGCCGCAACAACCTCCTCAATACTTCCCTTCATATAGAAGTGAGCTTCTCCAATGTGATCATACTTCCCTTCGATGATCTCTTTGAAGCTTTTTACTGTATCAGCCAGCTTCACATATCGCCCAGGAGCCCCTGTGAACTGCTCAGCAACGTGGAATGGCTGTGATAGGAACTTCTGTACCTTTCGAGCCCTAGCCACAGTCAGCTTGTCTTCATCAGAAAGCTCATCCATTCCTAGAATAGCAATAATATCTTGTAGATCCTTATATCTTTGTAGAATCTGCTGTACTCCTCGAGCCACATTATAGTGCTCTTCTCCTACGATCAATGGATCTAGGATTGTAGAGTTTGAGTCTAGTGGATCCACAGCTGGATAGATTCCAAGCTCAGAAAGTGCACGATTAAGAGATACTGTTGAGTCCAAATGGGCAAAAGTTGTCGCTGGGGCTGGATCAGTAAAGTCATCGGCTGGCACATATACTGCCTGCACAGATGTGATAGATCCATTCTTTGTAGAAGTAATTCTCTCTTGCAGGTTACCCATTTCAGTAGCTAGAGTTGGTTGGTATCCTACAGCAGAAGGCATTCGCCCTAGAAGAGCAGATACCTCTGACCCTGCTTGTGTAAATCGGAAGATGTTATCTACGAATAATAGAAGGTCTTGACCGTCCTTGTCCCGGAAGTGCTCAGCCATAGTAAGAGCAGAAAGCGCTACTCGAGCACGAGCTCCAGGCGGCTCATTCATTTGTCCGAAGACTAGAGCTGTCTTGTCTAGTACTCCAGCTTCTTTCATTTCAGCGTAAAGGTCATTTCCCTCTCGAGTTCGCTCTCCTACACCGGCGAAGATTGAGTATCCTCCGTGCCCTTTAGCGATGTTGTTGATTAGCTCTTGGATGATAACTGTCTTACCTACTCCAGCTCCTCCAAATAGTCCAACCTTTCCTCCTTTCAGGAATGGGCAGATTAGATCAATTACCTTTACTCCAGTCTCAAGAACCTCAGTTTCAGTAGACTGCTGGTCAAAAGCGGGTGCGTCTCTGTGAATAGGAGAAACTTCTGCTTTTGGAGCTGGCATATTATCAATCGGCTTACCAGTTACATCAAACATACGCCCAAGGACGGCGTTTCCTACTGGCACAGATATAGCTGCTCCAGTATCTTCTACATCTTGACCTCGAGTTAGACCATCTGTGGCACTCATGGCGATAGTCCTAACTTCTTTTAGTCCAATATGCTGACTAACTTCAAGAACAACCTCATCTCCGTTTGGAAGTTTGGTTGTTAGAGCGTTGTAGATCGAAGGTAGATTCTCATCGAATCGTACATCAATCACGGGCCCAATTATTTGTGTTATTTTTCCTTTGTTCATGATTAAAATTGTTTGATGTTTTTAATTTTGGAGCGCATTTGCTCCACTGATAATCTCTGATATTTCTTGGGTAATTCCAGCTTGTCTGGCTCTGTTGAATGTCAGTGTAAGATCTTTTTCCAGCTCCTCGGCATTGTCTGAAGCACTCTGCATGGCTATCATTCTAGAGCTGTGCTCACTTGCCGAAGCTTCTAGGATAATCTGAAAGAGGACTGAAGAGATAAGGCTTGGCAATATCTGATCTAGAACTTCTTCCTCGCTTGGCTCAAATAGATAAACAGACATTGAATCTAAATTAAATCTTTCTTGAGTTGATCCATGTTCAATCTCTTCAATGATCTCACGTGTTGTCTTAGGGCTAATTGGAATTATCTCTCGCACTTTAGGTCTATAGTCGAGCTGCTTTACAAACTGAGTATAAACAACTTGCACTCCTTTGTATTCTCCACTTTCTAGAAATTCTTTCTGGATCATTTTTCGTAAAGACTTAACTTTTACGATGTCGATATCTTCTCCAAACTCCTTAAAGCTGGCCTTTATTGGAATACCATTTCTGTTTGCTATCAACTCAGCTTGTCTACCAAGAGTGATAGCTTCGATTTCTCCGTCATGTTTTTCCTTAAATCGACTAACTCTTTTTGAAACATTAGTATTATATCCACCACACAGACCTTTGTTTGAAGCTATTATCACAAGAAGTGTTTTAGCCCCTAAACCAGGAATCAGCATTGGATGAGCAATACTTCTCTTCTTAGAAAGTGTCACCATGAGCTGCAGAGCATGTCTGGCATATTCACGCGAAGCTTGAGTATCAGAAATAGCCCTCCGCATTTTTGATACGGATACCATTTCCATGGTTTTGGTAATCTTTTTAATATTACCAACTGACTTTATTTTTTCTTTTATTACTTTTGCTTGAATAGCCATGTTTTTAATTGATTATTGACAAAATTGACTTTCTGTGATACTATATATATAAATTACTAAACACTAATGAAATGATGAAGTTCTTAAAGAAGTTGTTAATATTTCTAACTTTCCCGGTTTCCATAATAGGGATATACTTTTGGCAATTTACCGCACTTTATTTCCTTGCGCTCCCTGGATTTGGAGGACTAATTGCACTCCTCATAGGAGACACCTTATTAGTATCCTTGTTTATCTGGTCTTCTCTTAAAGCCGGAATGGTTCCTAAGGGTAGTAGATTGGTTGCCAAGTTAGGCAAGCATCCGTTCTTCCAAGAAATGGAAAATATTTAACATATCACCAGTCTGCCATCACTTTGATGGCAGACTTTTATTTTAACGAACTTTTATACTCCTCTATCGCTCCAACTAGAGCTTCCTTCATCTCATCGCTCCACCCTTTCTCCATACTCAACATCAAATCCTTCTTTGAAGCATTTAGAAAGTCATGTAGACCAAGCTCGAACTTTTTAATGTCTTCAATTTCCACATCATCAAGTAAGCCAGAGTTTACAGCCACGATACTTGCAACCTGCTCTGTAACGTTTAGAGGTGAATACTGGTTCTGCTTTAGAAGTTCAACTGTTCGAGACCCTCGAGCAAGTGACTTCTTTGTGTCTTCGTCTAGGTCTGAACCAAACTGAGCAAAACTCTCAAGTTCTCGGAACTGTGCAAGTGAAAGCTTCATGGGTCCAGCATTCTTCTTCATAGCTTTTGTTTGAGCTGATCCTCCAACACGTGATACAGAAAGTCCCACGTTGATAGCTGGTCGGATACCTTTGTTGAATAGTCCAGTCTCTAGGAAGATCTGACCATCTGTAATAGAAATCACGTTTGTAGGGATATACGCAGATACGTCTCCTCCTTGTGTTTCGATAATAGGAAGTGCGGTTATAGAACCACCTCCGTGTTCGTCATTTCGACGAGCTGCGCGCTCAAGTAGCCTTGAGTGCAAGTAGAATACATCTCCAGGGTAAGCTTCTCGTCCTGGTGGACGTCGTAGAAGCAAAGAGATTTCTCGGTACGCTGATGCGTGTTTTGTAAGGTCATCGTAGACAACCAAAACGTCTTCCTTTTGGTCCATAAAGTGCTCTCCTATAGTTACACCAGCATATGGTGCAAGATAAAGAAGCGCAGGGGCATCAGATGCTCCAGCAAGTACGATTGTTGTGTACTCCATGGCTCCAGCTTTTTCAAGTTCCTTCATAACTCGCATAACCTTTGATCTTTTTTGACCAATAGCTACATATACACACTTAACACCAGTTCCTTTTTGATTGATGATTGCGTCAATTGCAACAGCTGTTTTACCAGTTTGTCTGTCACCAATGATAAGCTCTCTCTGTCCTCGTCCAACTGGCACCAAAACGTCAATAGCTTTGATTCCTGTTTGAAGTGGAACATCCACTGGTTGTCGTGCCATAACCCCAGAAGCGACTTGCTCGATTGGTCGCTCTTTTCCTTCTTTTATCTCCCCTTTTCCATCAAGTGGATTCATAAGTGGATCAACCACTCGTCCAAGCACCTGGTTTGATACAGGAATAGAAAGAATCTTTCCTGTTCGAGAAACCTTGTCTCCTTCTGAGATGGATAGGTAGTCTCCAAGTACAATAACTCCAACAGTATCCTGCTCTAGGTTAAGTGCGAGACCCATAACTCCATTTTCAAAAGAAACCATTTCCGATGCCTGACATCCAGCCAAACCTGATATACGACAAATACCGTCTGAAACAGACTGTACTATTCCATATTCAGTAGACTCGATTGGAGCATCGAATTTCTCGATTTCGTTCTTTAGTTGTTTAACTATTTCTCGTACCGACATATTATTTTTTTAATTTGTTTTTTAGTAATTCAATCTTTCTTTTTAAACTGGCATCGTAGATAACTCCTCCATGCTTTACAACGAAGCCTCCTATTAGACCCTCATTCAAAACTTGTTGAGGCTTTTCTTTTGCATCAGATAAAAGTTTCTCAGAAATTTCTCTTAGAGTGTTGTCAGAAATTTCATAAGGAGTTTCTACAACGACAGATTCTCTTTCTAGCTCCTTTTTAGCTTCTTCATCAAGAATCCTAGACACCTCTGTAATCAAATGAGTTAACTTCTTTGACTCGAGATATGCCAAAGTATTTGATACAAGTTTTTTTGTATCAACATCATCTTTCTTATTTGCAAACATTAATGTTTGTGCAATATCTCTTGAAGTAATCATAACTATTTAGCTGCAAGTGTTTTCTTAATAAACTCTTCGTTTGCTTTCACGTCTACAGAAGACTTAAGAAGCTTCTCTGTAGTAGAAAGAATTAGATCAATCGCTTCTTTCGTAAATTCTCCTTTCATCTTCTCGTGAACACCCTCAGCATCCACTTGAGCCTTTGCTAAAATAGAAGACCTCTCGTCCTCTGCTCCATTTTTTGCATCTTCTATTAAACCCTTACCTTTTGTATTAGCATCAGCAACAATAATATTTGCTTCTTGCTTTGCATCCATAAGAGTCTCCTCACGAAGCTGCTCTGCCATCTGCCTGTCTGTAGCCGCTCTTTGAGCATCTTCTAAACCTTGGTCTATTTTATCTTTTCTTTCAGCGATTACTTTTTTAATTGGGCCAAAAGCAAATTTCTTCAATAGCCAAAATACCAACATAAAGTTGATTAGGTTTGCAAGTGCAACTTGCCAGTCAAATCCAATTTTTCCTAATATTTCTAACATAACATTTTTATCTTATACCAGGCTTAATTTGCATGGTAAGGCGTACGCCTTTTTATAGAAGGAAGAACGCAACAAGTGCGTAAATCGCTGTAGACTCAGCAAGAGCTACTCCGATAATCATCTTTGAGAATATAGACCCTGATTGATCTGGGTTTCGTCCAATAGCTTCAAGCCCTTTTCCTAGAAGGTATCCTTCACCAATAGCTGAACCAAACATAGATAGTGTGGCCATACCTTTTGCAATAAGTCGTGCAGACTCAATTGATTGTGCGTCAAAATTTTCCATATGTTTTTTGCGCTAAGCGCGATTAATAATTACCCTGTTAATGTAAAGAATTGTTAATACAACCCTTTCGCAAATCCAGCAAACTGAATTTGCGAAAAAGTTCTATACAGGGTCTTTATCCGGGTTTATTGTCAACATGTAATATGCTGCAATAAGTGACCCAAATACAATTGCTTGTATTACCCCAGTCAAAATATTCATACCTGTCCAAACGCTTGGTACAACATATGCAAATCCTCCCATGATAATAATAGCCAAAACCTCTCCAGCATACATGTTTCCAAACAATCGAAGTGACAAAGATACAACCTTAGCAACTTCACCAATAATATCAAGGAGGCCAATAGCAAAATCAATCATTGCCATAAACCCATCACCAATACTTTTCTTAAAACCTAGATAGACCTCCTTAAACTTAAAGAATTTTCCAATCTGACCAAAGAATCCCCACTCCTTCATACCAATGTATTGCAAAATTATAACTGAGGCAAAAGCCACTGCAAATGTGGTGTTGAAATCAGCAGTAGGTGTTCGAAAAAGTGGAGCATCTCCAATTGTAATACTTGTAAGACCTGGGATAAGACCAATTAGGTTTGAAATTGCAAAGTATACAAACATTGTGGCAATAACAGGAAGAATTACTTCTGTTCTTTTTCTGTTGCCTGTTATTTGATCAATAAAGTCAGCCATTCCTTCATATAGAAGCTCTGTACCTGTTTGAGTATTACCAGGCCTTTCCTTGAATTTTCTGATTACAAAGTAAGAAAATATAGCTAGTAACAATAAGATAAATAGACCAAACAACGTAGAGTTAGCTATTTTAAAGTTGCCAATCATCATGATTGTATCTGGAGTAATTTCTGTTATCGCTCTTTCTATACTAAACATATTATTTATGAATTATCTTTAACTGGAAGTTCTTTTTTAATATCTGCTATTTCTGTCTCAACTGCCTCAAGGCTTCTGCTATATTTTTTATAACGAAAATAAACCATAACCCAAGAAACAACAAAAGCACATACCAAGAAAATCGTTGTAAAAATAGCTTTATCCTTCCCTTTATCTAAATAAGTCCCCAAAAATGCTCCCAGAGCAGCTGGTACAGCAAAAATAAATGCTATCTGAAGCCCTAACCAGAAAAAACTGGTCATAAGTGAGTCTCTCTTCTTTCGAAGATCTTTTAATTTTTGCTCAATGTTATCCATAAAAAGAAAAAGCAACCTTTTCGGTCGCCTACTATTATACTCATTTAACATATTTTGTCACCTTATATTCGTGGAATATAAAAAGCTCGAGTCAAAACCCGAGCCTTCTTTTTAACTGTTCATTTAAATAAATTTCCTCGTTTATTTGTTTTCTTGTTGCTTCATCTAAGTTATCTCCAGATGAATCAAAGCTACCAAAACGAGATATCTCTATAGACCTTTTACTCTTATATCTTGCAAGGGCATCTGAGGTCATTCCTCTAAAATTAATAGTCTCATTTCCAGGAGAACCCTCTCCGCTTTCAGCTATAGTAAAACCGGTTTCATTCAGGTATCTCTGTAAAAGCTTTACATCACGATATTTCTCATTCCTAGAAAGTCCAACTTTAAAGTACTCCTTTGGAGTTTGAGCTTCAGGAACTTTTTTTTCAGGTTCTTTAGGTTTCTCAGAGGTCTTAATTTTTACCCCCATGCTTTCAAGAACACCACCTTCAGTTAGAATAGTTCCCTTGGAACCTTTTTCAGTGCCATAATATGCTTTGAGCTCTTGCATGGCATATATGGGTATCTGACTATCTTCCGGAGGGCTAAACTCTACCTGATACAAATTCTTATCTGATTCAAAGATAAATTTTATGTTACCTCCAGCATTGAGTGGCAGAACAACTCTTTTACCTGTTAGATCTGATAACGTTGTATGAACTGGGGCTACTGAATCTAATTCAGCAGTATCTGATACATTAGAAACCTCTTCCTTGGAAAAGAAAATGGTTGGGTTATTGTAATCATAAACAATAACAATAATGACTAATACTGTTGTAAAGATACCCCAGAATTTTTTTGTCTTAAAAAGTGCTATTCTTCTTCATTTAGTGTTTATTCTCATTTTGCATATATATTTTAGATTGTCAATGACTTGACTTGCAAATTGTATTAATGTATATTTTCCTAAATTTTGAACAATGAAGAAACCATCATCAAATTCTGAAGCTTACGAGTCTCTAGTAATCAACCTTAGAAACCAGAAAAAAGGACCAGAAATTAAAACAGACGGAGTGTTATTCTACCTTGAGAATAGAATGATAGAAGTCGAGAGGAAATTGTTTACACCAGGCCAGATGAGACTAATATCAGTATCCTCATGGTCACACAAAAGACATTGGCTCATAAAAGACTTTATCTTCCACATGTTTAACCTAGGTTACTTATCAATCAACCTTTGCAAAAAACAAAACGGAGAACCTTACATGACGATAAGCTAAAGACCAGAATATTGAAGCTCGCATTAGCGAGCTTTTTTTAATTGTAAATTTTAGATATTTTGGTATAGTATCTTCTGTCTTTACAGACGTGCGCGCGCGTAGCTCAGATGGCTAGAGCGTTCGACTGATACTCGAAAGGTCCCAGGTTCGATCCCTGGCGCGCGCACCAATAGAAAAAGCCCCACCGAAAGGTGGGGCTTTTTTGGTCAGTAAAACTGATTGTAAACGTTAGCTAGACTGCATTGTTTACCTTTAGCTCAAATCCTTCATGATTGACAAATTCTTTTTCTATCAACTCCTGAATTTTATGCGGATCTTTGACTCCTTTGAGATACTCCGTATTAGTGTGATGTTTGTTATTTACAAATACAACCACATTAACTCGAACATCCCCAACATTAAGTAATCCATCAGTGCCATCCTGAAACACCCTACATCCTAAGACTCGATCTATTATGTAGCCATCAGTACTTCTCCCTTTAGGAAAATTGTGTCTATGCACTCTTATTTTCGATGGTATTGATTTGTCACCAATAATAAGTTCGATATAATCCTTCGGATTTGCATATACTACCTCAAGGAGGGGTAAAACAAGGAATAAGAGAATGATCAGACTAAATAACCTTGCTGCCTGACTCCAAAAGAACTGATCTTCGTATTCAATAAACATCCAATAATCATTACGCTCTTCGTAACTCATATTAAGACCGTGCCCAGTCTTAAGATCTACGAATTCAAGAAATCCAGAAGTATCTGTTTCAGTGTATACTTCTTGAACATAATGATTGCTAACAATGGCAATTGAAAGCAAAAGGATCATGCCAAGTAGAATGGCAATAATTGTAGGTATTTGGCTTTTTAATGAGCTGCTATAAGATATTTCTTTCATCGCTATTTTTTAAAAGATTTAATATACTATATCATAGTATATATGATATGTCAATGTATATAAAAAAACTCAACAATCAGTTGAGCCTTTAAAAGAAAATTAATCTAGTCTGGTTCTTTCAGTCTTACCATTCTTGTCACCTAATTGAGCGTGAGTCTGTTCGGGGTCAAACACCCTATTGTATGCCTCTGAAAGAGCTTTTCTTTTTGATTTGAAATCAGTATCAAATAAATCCTTAAGCTTCTCCTCGGATAGGCTTGATTCTGGGTTTAACACTATCTCTTGTGCTTTTGAGATTACACCCTCCATAAAAGGCTCATACGATCCAGATTTTGATCTTTCTCTATCAAAAGAACCAAGATCATC
>Ga0100379_10004111_pt1 | contig 12964 bp, 12 predicted proteins | sample CryGeymeta201503_FD_80418 | JGI IMG/M metagenome (GOLD analysis project Ga0100379, IMG submission 80418) | Groundwater microbial communities from Crystal Geyser aquifers in Utah, USA - Crystal Geyser metaG 2015-03 | ecosystem: Environmental > Aquatic > Deep subsurface > Groundwater | place...
AAGATGTTCGCAAAAGACCATATCGGCATTCAACCTGATATCATGTGCTTGGCTAAGGCCTTGGGAGGAGGCGTTCCAATAGGTGCTATCCTTTCCAATGAGAAGGTCAGTTCAGCTATGGACTTTGGTGATCACGGTACCACTTTTGGTGGCAATCCTTTGGTATGTGCAGCCTCGCTCGCTGTTCTTGAAGCGATAGAAGAAGAAAACCTACTTGAAGAAGTCCATAATAAAGGACTATGGCTGAAAGAAGAAATTGAAAAATGGCAGCTCGCATCCATCAAAGAAATTCGAGGAAAGGGACTCATGATGGGTATTGAGTTCGACTTTGAAACCAAACCATTAGTTGCCAAAATGCTCGAAAAAGGCGTATTGGCCAATGCCACGGCTGGAAATGTATTGCGCCTCGTTCCTCCTTTGAATATTCCTTTGGAGGATTTGAAGAAGGTGCTAGAAATCATGCATGAATCCATTAAAGAATTGAACTAGAATGACAAAAAAGAAAATAGGAATAATTGGAGCAACAGGCTATACCGGTTCTGAATTGGTGCGTATACTGGTCAATCATCCGGGAATTGAAATCTGTGTCATTACTTCGGAAAGCAGAGCGGGAGAAAAATTTTCTGATGTACACTCCTCCTTCCAAGGAATCGAAGAGCAAAAGCTGGTTTCCATCAATCAGATTGAAGACTATGAACTCGATCTAGTATTTCTTGCACTTCCTCCCGGTGTTTCGATGGATTTTGTGAAAAAATTTCATCATAAAAACTTCAAGATTGTTGACCTATCTGGCGATTTCCGCCTGAGTACCGTTGCCGATTACGAGGAATGGTATCATAAAAATCATGTCTATCCTGAAGGAATCGAGAATGGAGTTTTCGGGAGTCCTGAACTTTTTGCAGATAAGATTAAAGCCGCGAAGTTGGTAGCCAATCCAGGTTGTTTTCCAACCACGGCCATTCTAGGACTAGCCCCCTTAATGGCACAGCACTTGATTGAGAAAGACCAAATTATCATCGACTCAAAGTCGGGCGTAACCGGTGCAGGGATTAAAGCCGGACCGGTGAATCTTTATTCCAATGTCAATGATAATTTTAAGGCCTATGGAATTAAAAATCATCGGCATACGATTGAAATTCAAAATATCCTCGATCACCTAGCTGGAGACGATACCATGGTGCAGTTCACTCCTCACCTATTGCCTGTAGACCGCGGGATCTTGTCGACCATTTATGTACGGCCATTGGAAGCTATGAATGAAGACAAACTCAGAGAACTTTATACTAATTTCTACGCCAATGCACCCTTTGTAAGGATGCGCAATCAGGCACCGGCTATCAAAGATGTGCGGGGAAGCAATTACTGCGATTTATTCGTGAGCTATGATGATAGAACGAAGAGAATCATCATCATTAGCGTTATAGATAATTTAGTAAAAGGAGCTGCCGGACAGGCCGTTCAGAACATGAACTTAATGCTCGGATTTAATGAAGCACAAGGATTAAATTTAGTACCAGTAAATCCTTAAAAAGGAATAATTGATCTGTCAAATCAGAATAGCATGATAAAAAATATAACGAACGTTAGAGGAATTAAGTGCTGGGGTGCACATACAGGAGTAAAATCACTTCGCAGAGATTTAGCCATTATCTACTCGGAAGTTCCAGCTAGCGTTGGCGCTGTATTTACGCAAAACCAGGTTGTTGCCGCTCCGGTAACCATAACAAGAAAACAAGTAAAAAACGGAAAAGCACAGGCCATTGTTATCAATGCAGGAAATGCCAATGCTGCAACTGGAAAAAAAGGAATGGAAGGCGCAGAGGCCATGGTGCAAACAATGGCAGATGAATTAGGAATCAATAAGGAACTCGTATTGGTTGCTTCCACAGGAGTAATTGGAGAACCATTTCCTACTGAAGAAATAGTAAATGGAATAAAAGACAATGTGAGTAAACTTACTTCCAAATCTCAGGCGGGTTCATTTGCAGCGAATGCTATCCTAACAACCGACACCTTCGCTAAAGAAGGCTTCATCGAATTTGATGTAGATGGATTTGAGGTGAATATGGGAGGAATAGCCAAAGGTTCTGGCATGATTCATCCGAATATGGCTACGATGTTGGCTTTTATCGTGACCGATGTGTCTATCGACCCCAAACTATTGCAGGAAACGGTGAAAGAAACAGTCGACAAATCGTTTAATATGATTACCGTAGATGGAGATACTTCTACCAACGACATGGTCGTAGTTTTGGCCAATGGTTTAGCGAATAACCCGGAGTTAAAGTCAAAGACCGACACGGGATTTGAAAGCTTTCATAAGAACCTGGAAGAGATGATGATGCACCTTGCCAAACAAATCGTGTCAGATGGTGAAGGTGCTTCTAAGTTTATCGAGTATGAAATCATAAATGCGCCAGATGAAGCCTATGCCCGAACCATGATTCGCGCTATTGCAAAGTCATCTTTGGTAAAAACAGCCATGTTCGGTCGTGACCCAAACTGGGGAAGAATAATTAGTGCTGCAGGGAATGCTGGATTGCCCTTTGACCATGAAAAAATAGATCTCTTTATGGGTTCTGAAGACAAACTACTTCCTGTATTAGAAAAAGGAATTCCTTCAGAATTCGATCGAAATTTGATGAAAAAAATACTTCGTGAATCGCATATTTCGGTCAAACTCGACCTGCATGGAGGAAAAGCTACAGCAAAAGGTTGGGGAACCGATTTAACTACCGATTATGTGTTGTTTAATTCGGTATACACCACCTAAGGTGTTCTGGGTTAGAGCTATGAAAGGAGTTGTTGTGATGAATTATTCTTTCTGATCAAGTATTTTAAAAGACTGAATAAATTTAGAAATTGACTTATTAAAAAGGTGGTCACCATCTGTAATGACCGTCAGCTTGTACAATATGCCATCCTTAAATAATATGCGGTGATAAATTTTTGTCGTTGAACCACCGATCGATAAGTATAAATCTCTTCCGGGATATCCTAGCGTATCAATAACGTATTCATACTCTAAACTAGAATTAGTCGCTGATAGCACGAAATCCCTTTGATTATTGAATTGTTCAATAACTTGCTTTTCTGTGGTGATTTCAGGACAAAATGTATAATCAACCTGGTATCCTAAATTCTCATGAACTTCATGCTGGGTATTTAAGGAATACCTATAGATATTAATTTCGTCACCATCTAAAATTTGTGTAGTCTTTTCTTCTTTGATCTTGAAATTTGGGAATTCAATTCGAAAATTGCCTTCTTCTGATTTGATTTCCTGCCATTCCCCTGCTGCATTTTTCACTAAGGCCTTGAGCTTCTCAGCAGTAGCGCTATCAAGATTATGCGGTCCATCTCCCTTTTCGTTCATGTCCTGAATGATGCCAAGCAATTCCCGCTCTGTATCAGTTAGGTCATTTGATTCCTTGTTTCCTCCGCAAGACGTGATAAAAAGAGTGATAAGAATAAAGTGAAGAACAATGTTTTTCATTTGGAAAAGTTAGTTTCAAAATGGCTGACTGAATTGTGATTCTTCTATGAAATCAAGTTTATAGAGCTTACTTATTCCGCAAATATATATGACGCACATTGGTTTCGCCTGATTCGCGTTCTTGGATTTCGAATTTCCCAAGACTTTTGATGAGGGGATAGAGTTTCTGAAATCCATAGTTACGTGGATCGAAGTCGGTCTTTTTCTTCATCAGGTAATTGCCTAAAGTGCCTAGGAAGGTCCAACCGCTATCATCTGAAATCTCCTCGATACTATCCTGAATGAGCAGCACCAAGTCTTTGTCTACGACTGGCTGAGGCGCTGGTTTACTTTTAACCTTTTTCGGATTGTTTTGCTTGTCGCTCGAAGTGGCTTCTTTTTCCTTTTTCAGAATTTCGATATAGATGAATTTATCGCAAGCGGTAATAAAGGGCTTGGGGGTTTTTCTTTCGCCTATGCCAATCACAAACATGGCCGCTTCGCGCAATCGGGTGGCGAGTCGGGTAAAATCACTGTCGCTGGAAACGATGCAGAATCCACTGACCTTCTCCGAATAGAGCAAATCCATGGCGTCAATAATCAGGGCACTATCACTGGAGTTCTTTCCTGAGGTATAGCTGTATTGCTGAATGGGCGTTATGGCATTCTCCAGCAAAACACCTTTCCATCCATTGGCTGTTGGCTTTGTCCAGTCGGCATAAATGCGCTTGATGGTAGGATTACCATATTTGGCAATTTCATCCAACATTTCCTTTACGTTGGCATAAGGAACATTGTCGGCATCTATGAGTACAGCAAGTTTTTCGTCTTTCATAAAATAAGGTATTCAATTCTTCCTTCTTATCGTTTGAAGAGAGGATGGCGATGTGGCTTTGTTACTAAATCAATAAACAAGCCTCGTCGGGAAAAATACATAATTCAAATGGATTTGGAAAGGATAAGCAAGGAAAGGACTCAATCCATTTTTAGCGCAAAATCTGCTATCAATCCAAGATGGTCGGATTTTTTAATCTCAAACCGAAATTGTTCCTTACACAGCAGCTCATCCGGAAATAGAATATAATCAATTCGAGCTAGATAAGGTATTGAATTCATTGGCTTCCAAGTTGCTTTACTCAAATTATAGGGATGGAAATAATCAGAAAAACCGGCTGCTTTAAACGCGTCGATGGATGCAGTTTTGGGTAGAGTATTGAAGTCACCAGCGAGTAAAACCAAATCATTTCTCATACCAATGTCTTTGTCCTGATTGAGTCTCCCCTCAGAGAGCCAGGTGGCTATCTCTTGGAGGTAGGACGCATTTGTGCCTTGACAAGATAGTACCGGTGGCGGAGCATGGATGGCAAAGAGACAATAAAACCTATCCTCGAATTCAAAGCGAAACTGACCAATCGGCAATGCACAGGGCGTTTCAACAGGCGATTCTATGATAGTTGCCCTGCCTTCGAGCTTACTGAGTATGCATAGGCCATGTACCACTTTTCTGGGATGATTAATGATTTGGCTATACCCTGCCTTTTCAAATTTTGACAAATCAAGATTGTCTCCCGTCCACTCAACCAGTACGATAATATCTGGCTCTGATTGGAGCATGGCTTCCTGATCATCAGTACTCAATTTATTCCCAGCAGTTATGTTCATCGACATCAATCGCAGCCCATTCCCTGCCTTGAATAGGGGCAATTCCTTGATGGAAAATTGTCCCCAAACCAGCATTCCTCCAATAATGAAAATTGCTATTAGCATGAGACGAAATACGAGTTTAAGTAAGCGTTTTAACATGACCTAGATTTCAAACTTTCCGCTTAGTGCCAAGTGATCAGAGCTTCCGCCTTGAATTACGTTTGATTCAATAGCCTTCGCCTTCCCACGAATGAATATATAATCGAGCGTCAAAACAGGCTTCATTTTACTTGTGTTCGGGAAGTTCCGTTTGGAGCCAACCCCGACTTCTTCAAATAGGTCCACCCAATCATTGGTCAATTTTCTATACAGCGGTTCGTACTGTGTGGTATTCAAGTCGCCAATAAATATTTGCGCATCAAACGAATCGTACTCCATTAAAGCATTGATTTCACGAATTTGTTTTTCTCGCTCTACATAGCTTTTTGAGATTAAGCGCAAAAATTTGTCGGGTTGCTCCACTGCCGCTGCAGGTGAGGCTAAATGGACACTCACAAGCTGAATACGCTTAGAATTCACCTCTATTTCTAGCATCTGAGCAAAAGGATACTTGCTACCCGCAGGAAGATACTGATTCGATTTAAGCGGATATTTCGAATACACCCCAATGCCGTGAGTTCCCTTTAAGGCAAGGGTCATTTTATAGGGATATTGCACTCCTATTGTTTGATCTAAATCTTTCTCCCAGGTAGGTGTTACTTCTTGAATCACCAGAATATCTGGGTTCACTTCTTGTATATTTTTGATAGATGAATTGGGCGCTCCATTTTTGAAAAACAAATTATAGGTCATGATAGTAAGCGTCGTGGAATTTTCATTCTCCAAAGAATCCAATGACTGCTCATTCAACCTATTCCAGGAAAACTCCATAAGCAGAAGGGCCATAATGGAAATCAGAAACCATTTTAAGTACTTGGGGGTATCCCTTTTAAAGACCATATAAATGAAACAAATCCCAAACACCATATAAAGCCAACGCCCTGCAATCAGGGCAGTTCCAAGCAAAAAGTGGTTACGCCCTAACAAGCAGCTCAGTACAAAAATGCAGAAAGCAAGGATAGCAATTCTCGGAAATTTGCCTAGCCGCTTATTCATATATTAGATAGCATATGGTATTAATAAAACGAACTACATTTATGTCTAGTGTTATTCGTCATTTCTCTGGTCGGTATAGATAAACGCACAAAACTAGTAGGGTCCATCCATACCCATTACCCGATTACATTTTTTGTCAATTAGAATTTTACGCGCAAGCATAGCATTGGGCTCAAATCCCTTTTGTTTACTGCTGGAATAATTCAAAAAAATGGTATCGCCATGGAGCTCATAGCTTCCATATTCTGTATTGAACCCATTATACTTCAGTTCAAATCTTTGGTCTTGCTTAAACATTCTAATCCCATGTAATTCATCAGAAGCACCAAAAAGGAGGTCAGCTTCATCATTAACTGTTGAATAGAAAACCACTAAACCGCAGCAGAGCAGAAGGAAAAGCACTGGTTTCATAATCCATATTTGTTTGCTTGACAACACTAAGGAGAATGAACAAAGCTCCTTCTATTATTTGCAAATTATCGTCAAAATACGTACTTATTCCGTGAATTATCGTTCGAATTTATTGCTAATTTGGTGCAGTCTGCCTATTCTTTTGTTTTGTCTAAAGCAGGAAGCAATACACGCTGCATAATGGCAAAAGGCAGTTTGTCGGCTTGCGAATTGTACGCCCCTCCAGTAAATACCGCAATCACATCCATTTCAGGAAGAATCATGATGTATTGACCACCATTTCCCGTTGCCATGATTGCTTGTATCGGACTTCCATTTACGGTAAAGCTTAGGTTCCACCATAAATAGCTGTACGCCACTCCGGTAATTTGCGTTTTTTCGCTGGTCGACTCTTCTATCCACTTTTTAGATACAATTTGTTTGCCTTGCCATTTGCCCTTGTTCAAGACCAATTGTCCAATTTTAGCCATATCACGCGTTGTCATATTAAGCCGCTTACCCGAGGCAATTACCTCCTTTTGTGAAGTGTGTCCCCAACTCAGGTTTGTCATGTTCATTGGGGTGAATAAATATTGCTCAGCAAATTCATCAATGGGCATTCCCGAAGCCTGACTGATAATCTCTGCAAGAAGTACTGTCCCCATTGTACAATAACAGGAAACAGTACCCGGTTCATTCACCATAGGCAGATTTAGCGTGTATTGTAACCAATCCTTTTTTCTATACACCTTATCTTCTTGTCCTTTTGATTTTTTGTCCCAATCGTTGCAATCAAGTCCACTCGACATGGTTAATAAGTCTTTAATGGTGATTCTTTCCTTGCTTTCCTCCAAGTTCTTTTTTGGAATTGGCATTTTGAGGTAAGTTGAAATGGGCTCATTGATATCTTTTATAAATCCGGTGTCCACTGCAATTCCCATTAAAATGGATAGAATGCTTTTTGTGCAAGACCGAAGGTCGTGTTGCTGCTCGGCTTTGAATTCATTAAAATATGCATCGACGATAATCTCATTATGCTGAATCAATAAAATACTATGCAATTGATTATCCCCTTCCTTGAGTTTACTTAGTAGTTGGGAGATCGCTGCAGTATCAACATAATCCGTGTTCAAACCATTGCTTTCCCATCCATCATTAAGTGAACGAGGCGACTGATAGGTAGCTACGCTCTGTGAACTTCTTAAATCCACAAAAAACAAGAATAGTAAGATGAATAGAAGAAGGTTTTTCATTGCTATGTAAGGAATTTAGTGCTGTGAATGGGTTTCAATAATCCCTAAAGGGAACAAATCTCTTAATTCCTCCTCATCCTCATATCCCAGATTTTCATAGGGCCTTGAAAAATGTAACTTGGAGTATTCTTTTCTAGCGGCTTCCACTGCTTGTCTGGCTTGATCGTGTAGAAAAATATAGTCCCCAAAGCGGTCTGAATCCTTTGTCTGAAATTCAAAAAAGATATTGGGCTCTTTAATTATGATGCATTTGATCCTTTCTAGGACTTGCTTATTCTCTACCTGCTCTCCATTAATTAGCCAACGGGTTTCATTCACCCTGCTTATTTGACACAATCGGTTTCTTTCCCTTGACAATTCTAACATGATATCAGGTGGAAATCCCTCGGTTTGTGGGCGAAGCCTCATCCGCAACGTATAAGCGATATAAGAACCATAGTAATTATTCTCATCATTTGGCTGTACCGCAAAGGCAATGTTTAGGGCATTTAGACGGCTCAGTTCCTTTTTGATTTGGTTGACATATTTCATTTCTATGTCCTTATCGATACAAAGCTGAATAATCATTTTGGATTGATCATAAGTAATGAGCATTTCTCTGGATTCACGTATGACCTTATCCAAGTCTTCCAACTGAATTTCATGTTTATGCCAAAATATAATCGGCTTACTTTCAGAATCATTTTTTGGCCTAACGAGGAAAATGTATTCTACCAAGGACGGCTTAGTAATGTTCTCAAAAGTTCGGCTTTGAGGAAGCTCGAATTGGTATTTATACCAAATATTCTTTTCGCGAAGGGACTTATTTATGGATGGATAATCAATGATATTAACGCTTGATATGCCAAATGAAAGTAGTGATACCAAAAGCATTGACCCAAACATCCATTTATAGGCCTTCCGCTTCAAGGTTCTTAAAAGGCTAGTCCAAGATTGTAAAAACAGGACAATCACAATGTGCACAAATACGTACCCAAACTCTTCATGGGCATCAATGACTTTAAAGCTCATTTTGAAGCTAATTCCAAAGAACAAGCCGTATAAAAAGGCAACTTTGGCAAACCAGAGGAGGAAGCTCCAATTTAAAAACCGTTGATCATGGACAATATCCCGGCGGTTATTATGTCTGTTTTCGAATAAACTACGACTACGTTCAAACCAAATGCTAAAACATAAGGACTGGCCTGCAATTATTGAAACGAAAGCAAAAAACAGGTTATAGAATCGATACTCGCTATCTGTTAGTCTCCAATAATCATAGATTTCATCATAGGAAAACAAGCGAATTGTTTCTCGCATACCTATCAATAGGCCATACAAGACAACGGCATAACCTAGCCCGAGCACTATTCCCACCCATAATCGAAAACGGGAAACCTGGAACAATCCAGAACTTTGCCTCAGGAAGTTTTTAGTCAAGGTCATGCCTTCACAATCTAATTTAAGTTCGCTTAATTACAAACACGCGGATTAAGACGATGAGATAGTTGGAAGAGAATCTGCTACTCCCAGGGTCCATCCTTCGTAACCGGATTAAAGCGACCAGCATCGTAACGAAATAAACCGCCCCAGCCTCCGAACCAGAAGCGATCTTGGCGGTCTTGGTAGATGCTCAGAACTCCATTGGTGATGAGGCCTTCCTTTTCATAAAGATTGGTAAAGATTTCACCATCATACTTATAAACCCCATTATTTTCTGAAGCGAACCAGATATTTCCTGATATGTCTTCAAAAAAGGCACTGACCTCCTCTCCTTTTACTTTTCCTTCTTGGGTGAAATTTCGAAATTTCTTTCCATCAAAGAGGCTCACTCCTCCATAGAATGTGCCTATCCAAAGATTGCCTTTTGAATCGACTTTTAATTCATGGATGGTATTATTGCATAGTCCGTCATTAGTGGTATAGCGAGTAAAATTAGCGCCATCGTATTTTAAAATTCCAAAGCCGTCCGTACCAAGCCATAGATTTCCTTGTTGATCTTCCACCACGCTGACAATCCGTTCGGCAGAAAGAATTATATCGGGGTCAGGTAGGGTGATTTTTGGAATGGCTATGGATGTAAATTCTTTGCCATCAAATCGAAGTAAGCCTGATTGGGTACCTAGCCAAATGATTCCCCGACTATCCATCAATAAACTCCAACACTCATAAGATAAGGAGGGATCTTTCGGACGGAAATTCTCAAAGCTTTCTCCATCATATTTATACAAGCCTTCGGAAGAACATATCCATAAACTCCCTTCTTTGTCCTCAGCAAAACCTGTCATGCGGCCGAAGTTATGCCCACTTTTACGATCAAATCGTTCCAGTAATTTGCCATCATAGCGCATCAAATCATAGACATTGGTTCCGAACCAGAGGTTATCGTTCTTGTCCTGATAGATTTTGCGAAGATGCTGACAGAGTTGTCCATCTATAAAAAACAACTCATCCGTTCTTGGTGGTATGGAGTCTTGGGCTGTAGTCTCATTTCCTTTACCCGACTTTTCACTGAGTTGCGTTTGACAAGAACCGAATCCAAAAAGAAGAAGCAGAATAATACTGCATTTAAAACTCCGTGTTCTTTTCCAATTTTCTCGAATCATAGTATTTGCCAGCTTTATCGTTTACCTCAGCGTAGCAAAATAGCCTTATAAACTAGTTTAGCCTAGTGTCTTTTTCTTAAATATTCAGAAAATCGATAAAGAACTTTGCTCAATCACTAATGCCATATCGGATCATTATGGTAGGAAGCACTTTCTTGAATCCCGCAGCTGCAGTCGAATTTATAGGTTTTTGAAGGGAAAAATTGTCGATAGATGTCTAATCTTTTTTTAAGGTTTACATCAAGCGGGTCATGCATTCCATTCAACCACCTTCCAATTACCAGAATAGGTTCGTGTTTTGGAGGACGCCAGCCGTCGTAAGGACAATAACTTGTGTGGTAGATAAAATGCACACCTAGAATTTTCTCATTCATAAAGCTAGGATCAAACTCCTTATACCCACTTTGTTTAAAGGCTTCTATGGATGAACACGCCTTGCGATATTCTATCCCAACATAAACTGAACTCAATGAACAAATGAATAGCGCGGCGATAAAAGAATGTTTAGCAAGTCGTGATTTTGGTTTAAGCCAGTTTTTCCAAATCAGTTGAGCAACAAAAAAGGGCGAAACTAAGGCCAAGATACCAGGAAATCCGACCATGAAGAATCCGATAATAACATAGTTCCAGAACCCAATAAATGTGATGCAATAGGTAAAGACAAACAGCGATACCCCATTTATAAAACTGGTCAACACCAAAAATTTGCTTCTTTCTAGAAATGGATACAGCACCATATTTGTAAAGCATACAGCAAGCAATACAGTGGCCCAAGGCGTTGGATTGCAGAAAGCCTGAAAATAGCTATTGGAAGCAATCAAGCAGAGAATCAATACGGCATTAAGTAAGGATAAGTTTATCGACTTCGAAAAGAAGTTATAAATTTTTGTTTTCCAAATTTTGAACACCTATACACAACCGCCCCTTAAACAGAATTATTGTTTTAAAACAAGTCAGTCGCAATAAAAACCCACCCATTATTGCGTTAAACCAAGCGCAAAGAAATTCACTTTCACGGTTAAAAGTTCCACCAAAACTTCATCCATAAATTCATAGATATCAGGAATGCTTAAGACCTCAACAACAGGCATGTCTTGATGTGGGTACATTTCTTTAAGCTTTCGTTTTTGCTTTACCTCCATCACCAAGACCAAATCAGCCCAATTCAAATCTCCTACCGAAATTTTTCTGTCGCTCTTCGGACTCAGTCCTGCCGAACGAATGGCAAAGCGAGAATCATTTTTAAATAGGTTCTCGGCTGTTCTGCTTCGTCGTTTGTTTCGTCCGCATACGACGAGGATATTGGGTCTGCTCATTATTTCTGGGACTCCATTTTTTTTTAAATTCTTACTCATTTTCAAATGCGGAATTCCATCTTCATCGAAGTAGTCACCCTCTGGCTCATATCCATTCTTTAGGTAAAACTTGACCGCTGAATCGCGCGCATGACAGTAAACAGTATAGGCGTTATTCGATAGGACTATGGCTTCACAGAAGACCATCATTTTAGAGCCGATGGCTGTATTGCGTAAGCTCTCCAACACAGCAACCCGCTGCATTTTCATGTTCTCTCCTTCTGGCACCAATACCGCAGTAGCCACTATTTCCCCATCTGAATAACCTCCAATATGAATATGCGCCCGCTCCTGCTCCAATTCATCAGGACTAAAAAAGGAGTCCAAGGGTTTGCGCAATACATTTTCGCGCAACTTTACAGCCGTACTCCAGGCATCGCTGCCGTAATCGATTTGACTAAAGGTGAGGTGCATTTTTAGTAAAATTACCCATAATTAAGAGTACCCCTTCGGCAATGATTTTATGTAAAATATGGTAATAAAAGACAATAAGGCAAAAGCCATATGATCTTCTGCTCTCTCTTATTCTTGCCGTTTGAGATTTAGTCTTCAAAAATCTATCATTATAATTCATGAATAATCGTCTAAATGCAAGCAAATAATATTTGGTTCTTATAATCAAGTGCCTATCGATTGCTATTGGCACCAAAAGCTTCTTGATTCTGAATCTAATTGATTGCCATTTGAGTAGCTGCTAAGATGACATTCACGTAAGCAATACTTTTCAAAATGCTCGTAGTCACGTCTTTTTTCAATGGATGATGTAATAGTCATTCGGACTTATTCCACCAAGAACCCCCAACGTTTGTTCACCAATTGAATATTGTTTAGCAGCGCCCCCGCTAGGACTAACCCCAGAATAAATCTGATGCCAATGTGTTCCGTCAATACTTGTTAGAATGAGTCTATCCTGACCACAAATAAAAAAACGTTCTAAACTTTCGTTCCAACAAACACTAACTAAATTAGTTGTCAAGTTCGGCGAAGATGTGATTGTTTCCCAACTAGAACCACTTGATTTCTTGGCTATGGTTCCATCAACTCCTACCGCGATAAACATTTTATTGTTTGCTTTCCCACCATAACAAATGCTTCTCAAGGATGTAT
>Ga0100379_10004120_pt1 | contig 12944 bp, 12 predicted proteins | sample CryGeymeta201503_FD_80418 | JGI IMG/M metagenome (GOLD analysis project Ga0100379, IMG submission 80418) | Groundwater microbial communities from Crystal Geyser aquifers in Utah, USA - Crystal Geyser metaG 2015-03 | ecosystem: Environmental > Aquatic > Deep subsurface > Groundwater | place...
AACCGAGCGATGAAAGAAAATCCTGATTTAAAGAAACTTTATGATACAGATACCGACACAAAAACTATTATGGACATGGCCAAGAAAATTGAGGGTAATGCCAGACATATTTCGGTCCACGCCGCAGGAGTAGTTATCTCTCCTAAACCTCTCGTTGAATACACCCCACTCCAACACGATACTAAGGGCGACAAAAAAATTATCACTCAATACAACATGTATTCTATTGAAGAAGCGGGGCTTTTGAAGTTCGACTTTTTGGGAATTAGGAATCTCTCCATTATCGCAGAAGCCCTTGTTCGCATTGAAAAAATTGAGGGCAAGAAAATTATAGTAGATGACATTCCGATCGATGACAGAAGAACATTCGATATGCTTGCTCGAGGAGAAACTGAAGGCACTTTCCAGCTCAATGGTGATGGTATGACCCGCGCTCTCATAGATCTGGAACCAAACACCATACACGACATCAATGTCATGGTCGCCCTGTATCGCCCGGGACCAATGGATAACATTAAGGAATACATTGCTAGGAAACACGGCTTGAGACCTGTCACTTATCTTCACCCAAAGATGAAAGACTTCCTAGACACCACATACGGCGTATTAGTTTATCAAGAAGACCTTCTTATGACTGCTCTCGAAGTAGCAGGATATACATGGGGCGAAGTAGACAAATTCCGTAAAGCTGTTGGTAAAAAAATACCAGAGGAAATGCGTAAACAGCACATTAAATTTGTCGCCGGTTGCCAAGAACATGGTGCTATGAGCAAGGATAAAGCTGAAGAACTCTGGAAACTTTTTGAACCATTTCAGGGGTACGGATTTAATAAAGCCCACGCTGCTAGTTACGGGCGCATCGCCTACATTACTGCCTATCTCAAAGCCAACTTCCCCGCCATATACATGTCAGCAGTTCTTACAGCGGAATCTGGTGATATGGATAAGATTGGAGTGGTCATAGCAGAATGTAAAAGAATGGGCATAGAAGTATTACCCCCATCTATAAACGAAAGTTTCTCGCAATTCACTGTGGTAAATGAAAAGCTGTACAAAATACGCTTCGGTCTAACTACTATAAAAAACTTCGGACAAGGTATATCTAGTTCTATAACTCTCGAAAGAAAACAGAATGGTAAATTCAAGGATCTTGCCGATTTCTTGGACCGTATCAAGGATAAAAATTTGAATAAAAAATCTCTAGAATCTCTCATCAAGTGTGGAGCACTGGATGAATTTGGAGAACGCGGTATGATGCTTGCCAATATAGAGAGCTTGCTGGAGTATCATCGTGAAAGAGTGAAGGCGCCTAAAAATCAAGATTCCCTCTTTAGCCTTATGGAGAGCACTTCTACCCTACCGGCAATACGTCTCTCGAATGCGGCCCAAGCAACACAGAAGGAAAAATTGCTTTGGGAAAAAGAACTCCTAGGTCTCTATATCTCTGGTCATCCCCTTGAAGAACATAAAGACAAGCTTGCCTCGGTTAAAATAAGTATCGACAAACTCACTGATTTGCGAGAAGGTACGGAAGTAGTTGTTGCTGGTATGGTGGAAACTATTCGAGATGTTCTGACAAAAAATAATGAACGTATGATCTTTATGCGTTTTGCCGATTTGTCTGGAGTTATCGAGGTGGCGATATTTCCTAAAACACTTAGCGAGTTTCGTGAATTAATACAAACAGGCGCTTGTATCGCCATTAAAGGTAGAATATCTAAACGTAAAGATGAGACCTCGCTCATTGCCGAAAAGATAAAGGCCTTGTAGGATATAGGCATGAGTGAATTAGAAAACAACGACCACAGAAAAATTGGGCAAGAGCTTGATCTTTTTGTCTTCTCTGACTTAGTAGGACCAGGTCTACCTTTGTGGACACCTAAGGGAACCATCATTCGCCAAGAACTTGATAAGTTTGTCTGGGAACTTCGCGCCAAATATGATTACGCTAGAGTTACTATACCTCATATCACCAAGAGAGATTTATATGATAAATCAGGACATTGGGAAAAATTTGCCGAAGATTTATTCAAAATAATTTCGCGTGAGGGCAAAGAGTACGCGCTCAAGCCAATGAATTGCCCTCACCACACTCAAATATTTTCAAGAAAACCACACTCCTATAGAGAAATGCCCCAACGTTACGCAGAAACGACCATGGTCTATCGTGATGAACAGTCGGGAGAATTAGGAGGACTTACACGAGTGCTTTCTATTACACAAGATGATTCACATGTTTTCTGTCGCACATCACAAATCAAGGAGGAATTCTTAAAGATCTGGGACATCGTAGATAAGTTTTATAGTACTTTCGGTTTTTCCCTAAAAGTTCGTCTTTCCTTCCGTGACAAAAGTACTCCAGAAAAATATCTTGGTACTGCCGAAATCTGGGATCATGCGGAAAACGCTTTGCGAGAAATTGCCAAGGAGCGAAAAGCCGACTACTTCGAAGGGCATGGCGAGGCAGCTCTTTATGGACCTAAACTCGACTTCATGGCTACAAATACAGCTGGCCGGGAATGGCAGGTGGCGACTATTCAGCTTGATATGAACCTACCAGAGAGGTTTGACCTTACTTGTGTAAATGAGAAAGGTGAAAATGAAAGAATCGTGATTATTCACTCTGCTATTACAGGTTCTATTGAAAGAAGCACAGCGATACTTCTTGAACATTTCAATGGTTCGCTCCCCCTCTGGCTCTCACCGGTTCAGGTAAAAATCTTACCTATTGGTGAAGCACATTTTGAATACGCACAGAAAGTTTGTGAAAAATTGAAAGCAGAAAACATTCGTGTGGAACTTGATGAATCTAACGAAAGTTTGGGTAAGAAAATAAGAAATGCCAAAACAGAGAAAGTTCCTTATATGCTAGTTATAGGAGATAAAGAAGTTTCCGAAAATAAAGTAACCCTAGAGAGTCGTAGTGATGAAAAACTTGGCCAACTTAGTGTAGACGAACTTATCTCCAAACTCCACCAAGAAATCTTAAAGAAAAAATAATATACGGTCCCTAATATTAGAATATCATTCATAATATCAGCATAGTATCAGTACGGTATCCTTTATACATTATAAGCAAGCGACCGCTGTGTTATAATGTAGTCGAATGTGAATAATAAAAATGAAAAAACTTGAAGAGCGCGCAAGAAAAAACATAAGAAAAACAAAGATCCAAGAAGCTATCCTTCTAGTTATTGCTTCTGGTGGAAGAGTGGCCGGTGATCTTCTGGTAAAACAGGCCATAGACTCCGTTCTAGGAACAGATTTATCCACCACTTCTTCTAGAAGAAAAGAGATAGTGAAATCTGCGGCAAACCGTTTAACTAAAAAGGGGTTGCTTAATTTCGAGAATGGATTTTACTTTGCCACCCCCTCTGGGAAAAAATTATTTAATGACTGGCAAATGTCAAATTATAAAATCAAACAGCCTAAAAAATGGGATAAAAAATGGCGAGTAATAATTTTCGATATTCCAGAAAAGAAAAAGAGGGAACGCGATCAAGTCCGCGAAATACTTTCGGCTGCTGGATTCCTACGATTACAAAATAGCGTCTGGGTCTATCCTTACGATTGCGAAGATGTCATAGGACTAATGAAAACGGAGCTAGGAATTGGTAAGTATCTGCTTTATATGATTGTAGACCAAATAGAAAATGATCGTTTCTTGCGTATGGACTTCAACCTCATCTGAAGATACATTATAGTGGCGCGACCGCTTGCTTATAATGTAATTTGCAATTATTAGTAACCTCTTGAATTTATTTCCAAACTCCAATCTGAAATAAAAGAGAGAAAGTAAAATTAAAAATAGCAAAGGGCGGACTGTTGTGTCCGCCCTTGTTGAAGTCATTATGAATGGTCAACGTACCGATTAGACAGACATCCTATCAAAAAACTTAGCGAGACGACTGCTAACAGAGTCGCGAAGCCGGAGAAACGGAGAGATTCCTCTACTTCGGGTAGCCACAGAAACCACGTGACAAGTATCACGCCAGACATAAAGGCAAGATATGAGTAGAGCTCCATGGAAAAACTTTTCTTTCCTAAAAAATGAGTGCTCCCCCCAAAAGCCAGAAACATCGGACCCACGAAAGGTACGACGGAACTGACAGTACCCATCAACAAGAACGTTACCAGTAGACCTATATCTAGTTTCACTTTTATACCCTCCGCCGGGATTACCCAGCACGGTTGTTTTACAATCCTTTCTAGTTATACAACTAGTATTTATAGAAAGCAAGAGTAACAAATTTAATCCTTTGGCTTCAGGGTCGGAAAGAGAATAACTTCTTTGATATTTTTTGTATTAGTTAGAAGCATGATGAGGCGATCAAGACCGATACCAATCCCCCCGTTTGGTGGCATGCCGTACTCCATGGCTTCTAAGTATTCCTGATCTGACGGAGAAATATCTTTATTCCCGGCCTTACCCTTCTTATCTTCTTCAAGATAGCGTTCCCTCTGGTCTATGGGGTTGTTGAGTTCAGAGAAGGCGTTGACAAGCTCCAGACCGCCCATGACAAGTTGGAAACGGTCAATGAGAGACGGGTTCTCTGCCTTTCTTTTAGCAAAGGGATTAAAGGAAACTGGATAATCTATGATAAATGTTGGCTGGATAAGAGTGGGGCGAATTTCTCTCTTATACTCCTCATCTGTAATTTTAGGATATGGCATTATTTTAAATTTGCCCTCTAGGTCAATCTCTTGTCCTTGGTACTCAAACTGTAGTTTGCCGAAAATACCTTTAACCACAAATTTGAAAAGTCTTTCTATAAAGTCTCTCTGACTTACGGCATCCGCGTAGGCCTCATTGGATTCAAGCATGCTGAATTCTGGATTGTGAGAAGTATCAATACCTTCGTTTCTAAAGCGTTTGCCAATTTCAAAAACCTTGTTCATCCCTCCTGCCAAGAGCTCTTTGAGATAAAGCTCCTGGGCTATAGGTAGGTAAAAATCTATATCTAATGCATTGTGATGAGTTTTGAAAGGAAGGGCCGTGGCACCACCAGCCAAAGGTTGGAGATTCGGCAAATCTACTTCGATAAACCCAGCTTCGTTATAAAATTGTCTAATCAGATTAATTATCTTGGCTCTAATAATAAAGCGCTCTTTTACTTCTTCATTTGATAACAAGTCAAGATAACGTTTGCGGAAACGCTCTTCGACATCAGAGAGACCGTGCCACTTTTCTGGTAGTGGTCGTAAAGACTTAGAGAGCATTCTAATTTCTTCTGCGAGAATAGTCTTCTCTTCCTTCTTGGTCAAAAAAAGTGTGCCCTTTATTTCTATGAAATCTCCAATGTCATAGGCTTTCTCAAATAGTTCAAAGGATTCGGAAGATAGTGGTTCCCCCTTCTTAAGAAGGGCTTGGAAACGGCCAGTACCATCATTAAAGTCAAGAAAAATTATTTTCCCTTGCGCCCGTAGAGACATAATACGACCAACCATGTAAAGACTCCTCCCAGCTTCCGCTAAATCTTTAAACTGTACAGTAGCTGTCTCGCAAGACACATCTAAATTAGTATGGACAGGATACGGGTCAATGCCCTTTTCTATAAGAAAACTAAGTTTCTCTAATCTAGTTTGTCGTATTTCTTCTAATGAAGCCATTATTTAATGTCGATAATCTTATACGACATTTTACCATTTGGTGTATCGAAAGAGAATGTGTCCCCCTTGGCTTTGCCCATGGCGGCCAGGCCTATTGGCGAACGAGTAGAGACTTTGCCATTTCTAGCATCGGCTTCTTCAGAACCAACCATAGTGTAAGATTTGCGTTCTTGGTCACTACCTTTTTGTACAGTTATCACAGAACCAATAGCCACGAAGTTAGCGCTCTGTGTAGAAATAATCTTTGCTGATTTTAAAATAATCTCAAGGCGATTAATACGGTCCTCTAGTATCGCCTGACTATCACGAGCCTCTTGGTATTCTTGATTCTCCGAAAGGTCTCCAAGAGATTTGGCATACTCGAGGGCTTCGGCAATTTCCTTGCGTCTTACCGTCTTGAGAGATTTGAGCTCTTTTTCAAGTTCCTCGAATTTTTCCTTGGTTAGATATTCTTGCTCGACTGGCATTGATGAAGATTAAATTAGTGCCCAACATCATATACGAGTATCTAAGAAAAATCAAACTATTGCTCGTTCTCGAAATACTCCGGAGCATTTGTGGCCATCCAATCAAAAAGTTGACGCACTACGGACGTGGCTCCTAAGGTATTAGCGCTTGGCCCCTTCTCCATGACAACAGCCCAGGCGTATCTAGGGCGCTCGTAAGGAAAAAAACCTACAGACCAAGAATGTACATAACGTTTGGCTGAACCAACTTCCGCCGTACCGGTCTTAGCTGCCACTTGAACATACGGGACATTTAGACCGACTGACGTGCCATAACTAACTCCCTCTCGCATACCTTCCTGTATCACCTTCCAGTCTTCATCACTAAATTCAACAGTGCGTTCTATAGGTTGATAATAGCCACCAAGCAAAAGAGATGGTTTCAAAATTTTACCTTTATTGGCAATGGCAGAAACAAATCTCGCTGCATTTAGAGGAGTTATCTGTGTGCCGTATTGACCAATAGAAGTGATATAGGTGTCCCCCAAACGCCAGAGACCATCCTCAAACTTTTCTTTTTTCCACTCCGGTGTCGGAATTACTCCACCCACTTCACCAAAGAGGTCTACACCAGTCTTTTCTATAAGACCAAAGAGTTGAAAATATTTATCCAAGATAGAGATACCCAACCCCTTCTGGTCTCCAAAACCACCCCCGATCGAGTAGAAATAGGTATCCGAAGAAACAGCTATGGCCTCTCTCATATCTGTCCAACCATGCGCTTTCCAATCTTTAAAGATAGAGGGCTTCGACTCATCATAAGGATTGGGAACACTAATAGAACCGGTGCTTAAAATTTCTTTAGAGGGAGAAATTATTCCTTCATTTAGAGCTCCGAGAGCAATTATGGGTTTCAAAATTGAGCCCGGAGTGTAGAGTCCACCAATGGCGCGATTGAGGAAAGGTTTAGATGAACTATTGAACAAAAAATTAATAGACTTTTTATCAGCCCCTGTCGTAATCACGTTCTGGTCATACTCTGGGTAACTTGTCATAGCAAGAATCTCACCGGTATTGATGTCCATAAGTACAGCCGCCCCGCCCACGAAGCCTCTATCCTTGGCGAGAGATTCTATAGTCTTGTATAAAACTTCTGATAAACGCGCATCAATAGAAAGAACCACAGGGTTACCATCTTTAGGCTCCTCCACCACTGATTCCGAGGTCACTTTCCCATAAACATTTGTCTCTCTTAATTTAAGACCATTTGTCCCCTTTAGAATATCGTCATGGAAGCGCTCCACTCCATCGCGACCCAGATAATCCTCCTCATAATAAACACCTTTACTATCAGCCAACGGGTACTTAAGATAACCAACAACATGCGCCGAGCCTTTGACAGGGGCATACAGTCGGGAAGCAAAATCACTTTCACCTTCTTTGATAGCATTAGTAGCTAGCTCAAACATGTTTCTATCGAGAATAATTCCTCGATTGGCAAAGATAAGCGTTTGTTCAAGACGATTATTTTCAGAAATTTGTCTGTAAACAGCGCCTTCTTTAACCTCCAAAACCCAAAGTTTAGAAACTAATAACAAAACAATGAGGGCTAAAACAATTTTTATAAAGAGGAACGTCTCTTTGCCCATAGGTTTTTCTATCCTCCCCTCAAGCCGGTGCTCTTCGAATCCTGGTAAATTGGTCGAGTCAAGAAAAATATCTTCGGGATTAATATCTTCGTACTTTCTCGCAGACTGACGAGAGAAGGACATTCCCTTTTTTACCTTACGCAAGAGTTTCCTAAACATAAGATCTAATCCTAGTTCTAAGAGGTACAAGTAGGATAAGTAAAATCAAAATATAAAAAGAAACTGAGAACGGAAGTGCTGAAAAACTTTCTATCCCACTGCCATAAATAAAATCAATAAACATCGCCAACAATATTCCTTCCCAAAAAAACGGGAAAACGATAACCGCAACACACAAAACTGGAATATAAATCCAGTACGGGAAAATTAATATAGACAAAAAAACAATTAGAGATCCTGTAAGACGACGACTCATGGCGTTACAAATACAAACCTCAAACCAAAGATATTGGTAGGACTCTGGGCTAAAACTTCTTTAAATGAATCTGTCGGACCAACATTTATCTTACCTACCACAGCCATTAAATTTCTATAGATATCGGTAGAGATAATTCTATCACCGTTCTCAACAGCGACACCTTGTGGAAGAGCGAGCTTGAAATTGCCTCCCCCTGTACCAACAAGTTTGACTGGGATAGAATCTCTTTCGAGAATGGCATCCGTTTCTTCTCCACTAGAAGAAAGGAGCTTGACCTTTGCCGTATTTGGGAAAACTTCTAAAACTCTCCCTAAATACGGACCTTCTGGCAAAAACACCCTCGCGTCTACATTGATAGAATCTAGAGAACCAGCGTCAATAATAATAATATCGTAAGGTGTTTGTGGCGGATGGGTTAAAACTGTGGCAACCACTGTGTTTTCTATACGCTCTCGGCCAATCAATTGAAAGAAGGTTTCTTGTTGAAATCCATCTTTTGAGAGAGCCATAAGTTGAAGCTCCAAAGAAGATATCTTTTCTTTTAAAGCAATGTTTTCTTCAAAGAGAGTTTGTTGAGAATTAAAAAAATTAAATCCATTTTGTAAATTACGAACTAAGATATTTTCCGATTTCCAAACAGGAGATACAGCCGAGATTATAACTCTATCAATAAAAGTAAAAAAGAAAACAGCCAAGATAAAAATGACTATGAGAACAAGTATTCGTTTGAGATGCGAATTTTTTAATTTATTTTTTGGGAGGTAATTCACTTTCATTTTCTATAAGAACATCCCTGAAACTCTCTAAATCTTCAAGAATGATGCCTGTACCGCGAGCCACAGCGGTAAGAGGGTCTGCATCTACATGCACAGGCACGTTAATTTCACTTTCTATAAGTTCTCTAAGCCCCTTTACCAACGCGCCACCACCAGATAGGTAAACCCCCCTATGCATAATATCGCTTAAGATTTCCGGGGGGGTAGATTCGAGTACTTCTCTGACAGTTTCTACAAGACTTTCTACTGATTGGGAAAGAGCGTCACGGATATCGGTATCGGTAATAACAATTTCTTTCGGTAGACCATTGACCAGATCACGACCTTTGACCGTCATCTCAAGTGGCGCATGAGTAGGTAAAACTGAACCAATAGACATCTTTACCAGTTCAGCGGTTTTTTCTCCTAAAAGAACCTTGAACTGATTGCGAACATAAGCAATGATGTCCGAATTGAACTTATCTCCAGCCACGCGCAAATTTTTAGACCTCACCACTCCACCAAGTGAAATGATGGCTATATCCGAAGTGCCTCCTCCAATATCTATAACCATATTGCCAACAGGCTCATGTATCGGTAGACGCATGCCAATAGCGGCAGCCATGGGTTCTTCCACTATGTGCACCTCTCCAGCACCAGCGTTGCGAGTGGCATCGCGTACAGCACGAATCTCTACGTTAGTGATACCGGAAGGCACCCCGACAACTACTCGGGGACTTAAAATTTTATTAGAACCTGAAGTCGCTCGGCCCAAGAGATAGCTAATCATCTCTTCTGTAATTTCAAAATCAGAAATCACTCCATCGACCAAAGGTTTAATAGCGAGAATATGGCTAGGGGTACGCCCAAGCATCGCTCTCGCCTCTGTGCCTATGGCAACCACTTGGCCAGTCTTTTGGTTAACAGCTACTACTGACGGTTCATTGATAACAATTCCCCTTCCGCGCAAATAGACAATGGTGTTGGCTGTACCAAGATCAATACCAATGTCGTGAGAAAATAGGTGACGAAGGCTTTTTTTACCAAAAAATTTCATTATGTTTTTATAGTGAAATACTTTTAATAAAATCCTCGAGCGCCATCTCACTAGTCTCACCTGTGACTCTATCTTTAATCTCTAGCATTTTTGATTCGAGAGTCTTATCTCCGACTACGATTCGTTTAGGAATACCGATAAGATCGGCATCGGCAAACTTTTCTCCAGCGCGTAAATCTCGATCATCATAGAGTACCTCGAAGCTTTGAGAAGTGAGAGTTTTATAAACTTCATCTGCAAATACTTTCGAACCATCTGTTAAAGAAAGTAAGTGCACATCAAAAGGCGACACTTCATGTGGCCAAACAATACCCTTATCGTCTGATAACACTTCGACAATAGTACCCATGAGACGACCAAGACCAATACCATAACTACCCATAAAAACATTACGCTCTTTGCCATCTTTATCTTTAAACTTTAGATGCGGGTCAGAAAACTTTGTGCCCAGCGTAAAAATATTCCCAACCTCAATAGCCTTCTTCTCTTCTAAATCCTTAACGCCAATTTCTTTGTTTTCCGCCTCTTTTTTATTCTCATCAGTGATATAAATTGTATCCTCGCCAGCGAGAGAGAGGGTCTGAAACTCATGTGAGAATTCAGAAAAACTTCCACCAGAGGCTTTAGTCAAATAAGTTGAATCACCAATGCCTACTTTGTTAAAAATGTTTCTGTAGGCGGATTTGGCTCTCTCGTAAAAATCATCATGCTCTTCTGGTGTACGAGAGAAAGAATACAAATCCTTCATTAGAAATTCTCTGCCTCGTAGAATACCGGATTGAGCCCTAAGCTCATTTCTAAATTTGGTTTGAAATTGGTAAACAGAGAAAGGCAGATCATTATACGAAGAAACAAATTGTTCGAGCATGTTTGAAATGGGCTCCTCGTGTGTAAATGCTAGTCCTAACTCACTTCCATCTTTCAGCCTAGTTTTAAACCATATGTCAACATTTTTATCATTCCATCTATCTTGATTGAAATGTTTTTCCCATAATTCTTGCCGTTGTAATGAAGACATTAAAAATTCCTGTCCGCCAAGCGCGTTCATTTCCTCACGAACAATATCTTCAAGTTTTTTAATAACTCGCAAACCTAGCGGTAGATAATCATAAACGCCCGCCCTTTCTTTATTAATAAATCCGGCGCGAGTTAGAAGAATTGCGTTTTTTGAAACCTCATCTTTGGGCGCCTCCCTACGCGTCTTGGTAAAAAGCTTGCTCTGTCGCATTGTCGCCCTATTTTACAGAAAATCACACTAAAAACAAAGTGGGACTACAAAATATTGTAGGCATCTTGGATGGTCAATCACCAAAGACAACTCCATACGTAACCAAAATGTACGATATATCGTACATTTGTTACGTGGAAATTATAACAGAAATACGATAGTTATTTTTTATTACTCTTTTTCTTTTCTTTTAACTTACGAATTCTAGAAGCAATTCTATCCTTCCTCAAAGAATCATCCAGATATTTCCATCGCCCCTTGCCTCTAGGTGGCATTACTCCACCAACAGTCTGAATCATGCGGACGATATCTTTAATATCCGTTTCCTTAAGACCTCTTTCGACTATATAGGAATAATTTTCTGTTTCAAATTTTAACGACATGATGTCAACAGTGGAAGGACTCATGGAGAGATCATCGGCAATGTCATGAATCGGAATATTTTGAGATAACATCGCAATAACCGCTAAACGTTTAACGAGCATAACCTTCTCCGTAGGAGTAAGAAGTTGGCCAAGCACCTGCTTTAATTCGCCTCTTTTACCGGCCCTTTCAAATACAGAAACGGTTTCTAAAAATAAATCTCTGAGATGTTGCTCCTCCAATTTCCTTTTTGACACGTGTGGCATGTTTATTTGTACGATATATCGTACATTTTATTATACTATAAAAATGTATTTACAATAGTGTACTTATAGTATCCGCTGGAGTTAGAGAATATTACGAACGTCTTGAATAGTGATGAGCACCATCAAAAGGATAAGGAAGGCGAAACCTACCGCATTGATAGTATTAAAAATCCGAGGCGGAATAGACCGGCGAGTCACAACTTCGATACCAGTAAAAAATAATCGTCCACCATCAAGCGCCGGAAACGGTAAGAGATTGATAATGCCAAGGTTAATAGAAATAAGTGCAGTAAAGGTCACAAGATAAGAAAATCCGAGTTCACGAATATCTCCCACCATACCCACAATGCCCACCGGTCCTGCCACGCCCGAAAGATCTGCCCTCCCCCCAAGAGCTTGGAAAATAAATTTTCCAATTGCTTGTCCAGTCAAAATGGTTAGTTCAGAAGTAGTCTTAAGTCCGTGCCAAATAGCTTGATGCGGAGGTAGTTGAACTATACCGATAATATCCATGGAAATACCTATCGCTGGTTTGTCTCCAATAATCCCCTCCTCGGGAGTTACAGTTTTGGTAGAAATTTGCCCGTTCCTCTCGACTTCAAATGTTAAAGAAGTCGGAGATAGAGCAATAAAACTAGCGGCCTCTTCCGGAGAAATGGCAGAATAAACCCCATCTCTTGAAAGTGAAATAATAGCGTCTCCAGACTTAAGACCAGCAAGAGATGCAGGAGAAGCAGGTAAGACCGTGGTAATGACGGTGCGAGCATTTTCTATGGGTAAGGAGAGGTCGGCTGGAGCAGGAAGACCAATAACAAACCCAAGTGAGAATAAAAACCATGCAAAGAGAAAGTTCCCCACAACCCCCGCTACCAATACGGCAGATTGAATACCGCGATTCTTGGACTGAAAGCTGTCAGCCGGAGCTCTTACCGAGCCCTCCCCTCGGTAATTACCGAGGGGAGGGCTCGGTGTATCTGCTTCTGGATTTTCTCCAAAAATCTTTACGAAACCTCCAAATGGCAACCAGTTGAGCGTAAATGGCGTCCCCTTCCAAGTAAAAAGTTTTTTAGCCCTTGGTGGGAAACCGAGACCAAACTCTTCTACTCTGATACCAAACTTTCTTGCAACCAAAAAATGTCCAAGCTCATGGAC
>Ga0100379_10004139_pt1 | contig 12913 bp, 21 predicted proteins | sample CryGeymeta201503_FD_80418 | JGI IMG/M metagenome (GOLD analysis project Ga0100379, IMG submission 80418) | Groundwater microbial communities from Crystal Geyser aquifers in Utah, USA - Crystal Geyser metaG 2015-03 | ecosystem: Environmental > Aquatic > Deep subsurface > Groundwater | place...
ACTGTCAACTTTCTATGTTATATTTCTGCTCCCCATCAGCAGTCCACTTATCTGATCTCCAAATTGATTCTGGTATTGTGCACTGATGAACACGATTTTCGATGGGGTGGACTTGATCTGGATACTTCTTATTATCATCTTTTGTCCCAGGAAGTCATCAGACAGGATGACTTCCCCTTCGACCTTTTCTTTCTGCCCAAACTCATAACTTTTTTTCTTCTCTACAAGAGGCGCATCGCCGAGTACATTTTTGTCATTGACTGAAAACTTATTCTTTTTGAGGGTTTCGGAAGCAACAGAGTGGGCCTCTTTTACTCCTGAGATTGGCTTATCCATCACGTCAATGGTTTTCTCCATTTGCTTGAGTTATTTTTTCCTCGTTTTCTTTTCGTAGTACTGAAGCAGAAAGGCATCAATCTACCGAAGCTTGTTGAAAAAATCCCAATTTTTAGACTCAAGGGAGGTTATTTCTTGGGTCAGCTGCTTGATGATCTTCTTTTGCTATGACTATGTTTTGTTCCGATCCTCCATGGTCTGGTTGATATCGTTGATGAGCTGCCTCATCTCGGACTATAGCTTTTCCTTCTCTGAATGGCTTAATTTTTGTTTTTTTGCCCCGATCAAATTTTATCTTTCCTGAAAAAACTTAACCTTTTCCATCAATGTGATATCCTCCTTCTCGATATGGTAAAGCTTCAATTTTTAATCCTTTTGATGATTGTGAATTTCATACAATTATTGGTGCAGCTTACTCAAATCCTCGGCTCTTTGCTTTTCCTCCTCTTAATCGAACTACTTCCCTCCTCTCGATATCTCCTCCTCCAGCATGGCCTTCTCGCGCTCAATACTTTTGATCTATGACTCGGTGTTTTGGATCTTCGTCTTGTACTCAATACCTCTGCCCTGATTCAGTAAGGAAACTGGGTCAGTTAGTCCTTCCTGAGCCTTTTGAATCTCCAGCTTGATTTTTCGAATGGCAACACGAGTCTGGTTCAGATGTTGGTTTAAGTGTTGCACGGCATGAGAATAGGTCTTGTGGGTTCCCGAAAAAATATCGCGGATGTTGACAGTGTTGGGCTTGGCTGCTTTTAGGAGGCTCTTGTTGAGATCTTTGTCGATTTGCTCCCCGATATCTTTGATTTCTTTCTTCCTTTCCTAGATGCTTGCTCGCAGGGAAGCGCTTATTTTGACTCTGCATTAAGGATAACTCACTTTTAGCTCAGCCTTTACTACAATTACTGCATGCTCGGACCTTCCTTTTCTTCATCCCTCAACTCGGTCTTCTAGGCAGGTTTCACCTCCACCTCCAAATGTTCATCAGGGCGTGCTTTGAGAGCTGTAACAGTTTCAGGAGCAGGGTGGCTCTCTTTATGTTCGAAAGCATCATCTTCTGTGTAGACTTCCTACTGTTCCTAATCGAGGTCTTCTTCAGGTTTTCCTCTCTTGGATGGTGGCTTAGGAGAACGCGGGGATTGTTATTGTTTGATGATGGGCAGCTTGATGCTCATGAATATATAGAATTTATGATTATATCACTGGAAGTGCTACACTTTAGTAGGTTTTTAATTATTTTAGAGATATTAGATGAGTAAATTCATAGCCCTTCTCTTTGCCATCTTATTCGTGATCGTCGGTCTTACCATCATGTAAAGCCATGACGGCGGGAATCGAAGCGATGCCCGTCTGAAGACTGATGTAAGCTTTATGAGAAAGAGCCCCTCAGGAATAAACATTTACTCATTCTGCTACATCGGTGACCCCACAACACGCTACCAAGGAGTTATGGCCCAGGAACTCATCGGAACTCCCTTCGAAGATGCCCTCATTCGGGGAGAAAAACACTTCATGGTTGACTACTCAAAGATCGACGTTGAGTTCAAGGAAATCCCCTCTGAAGTCAGACAATGATTGAACCCCCAAAATACCCTTAAATTATCACTCAAATTAATGATGTTGCCTAAATCAGTTCAGTCTAGGGAGCTCAGGGCTATGACTGGAAGATTTAAGTTAAATTATTTATTATAGTATTCACTAACAGCTACCTGCATGAGTTACTTCCAGAAAGGCCAACGTCCCCTCATTGAAATGGACAATAACCGTCAAACTAAGTAATTGACTCCCAACAATGTTTCGACAGCCTAATTCAGAAGTACTCCCCTTCTAAGATAGAAAACGCCGACTCCCGTCAATCTTATCTCAAGGCTTTCAAAAAGTACTACATTGACAAACTCATCAATCAGAAAAGCTCGTCACCTTGTAGAAATACTGCAGACAAATAAAATAGATTTCCGATGCCTAGTCAGACAAGTCCTCACAAGAAATTACAAAAAGATTAGGGAAGGGAATCGTCCAAACTGAACAGAAGTAAAATGGTCGCTCTGGTCAATAATAACGAGAATCAAATTGAGGAGGTTCTTTACAACTCGTTGAGTCAGCTTGAAAGGGAAATGCTGGGAGCCAGCAGTGGGAATGATTTAGCCAGATAGAATAAAATTCTCAGAGGATCCATCCAGAAACTGAAGGTCATTCTGAAGTAAAAATTAGAGGTCGCCCTCAAGAAAAATAAAGAAGAACTGACCATGATGTTTGATGAGTATTCCTCGATGATCAGAAAACTTCTCGATGACAAGTAAAGCCTCACCAACAGACTGGAGCGAATGCGACTGAAGGAGGAAGAGTCTCTGCAAAGCATGGAAGCTGAGTATGAAAACAAGATCAGGATAATCGTGGAAGATAACAACGCTCAGATCACGAGCACTAAGAATCAGATCGAGGAGTTTCTGGATATCATTGTGCAGTATGAAGAGTAGGCAGCTCAGGAAAAGTAAGAGGTGGAGAAAATGAGAGAAAAAGTAGTCGAGCTGCAGATGTAAAACGATCAGCTGCAACAGGAAAGAGAAAACACATTGAATCATACCCAAAGAGGAAACGGAGATACTGCACACTATGTCATCAAAATATAAAGCCTTCTCAATATGATCGACAAACTTCAAGAAGAAAATGGTCAGCTCAACCAATTTCTCAAGAGCTGCAAGTGTTCTCGAATCAAATCGAAAACAAACTCCAACCAATCTCTGTCATAGTAAACCTCGGAAGACCTTGTGCAGAGATATGAGAAACAGTTGGTCGAAAGTTAAAAATAGTTGATCAGAGAGTAGATGGCCTTTAGATAGGCTCTTCGCCGAAAGGATCAATGCATCGAGCGTTTGGAGTTGGTCATCGACTAAATGAGGAGATCAAGATACGAAAGTGTAGACAGGATCACATAGTAAACCTTGGCAAGACAATCCAAGTGATTTATTTTCAAATGTATATTGCAAAAATAAACATATCAACTGACAAGCGAAGGATGCAGCAATCTGATGTTCTTCTCTTTGAGAAGGTTGAGTACCTAAGAGTGAGGAATCGGCTGTTGCAAGTTGATCAGGTAGAGTTGTTTGCAGTACGGTAGTTGCTTCAGACTGTATTGAGCGAAGTCTCCATGCTGTCTCGAATTGTCAAAAAGCATGAGTTTATTGAATAAAATGATAAATCCAGGGTAGAACTCGTCAATGGTATTGGAGAAACAAAGAGATTTTCCGAGTTTAAAAAAGTATTGTTGAAACACTTCCTTGTATTCAGTTTCCTCCCAAAGGCATATGCTCAGAGCCATCCACAGTGGAAGATTTTTTTACTGCCAAAGCTCAATATTTGCCAAAAAGCTCACCATTGGTTTATTGTTGAGTGAACTCCAGTATTTAATCAAATCGATAGAAGGCAGGTATGGTAAGATGTTCTTCACTACTTCAAGATTGAGAAGACGCCGTTGGATGAGTGAAGAAGCTATAAAATGTTTCAGGAGTGATGGAGGGGTTTACTTGGTCAGAAAAGATATCAGAATTGCCATGATTTATGGCTTTATTTTTTAAAGTTAAGAGAAAAAAGCGAGTTAAAATGCGTCTAAAAGGAGAAAATGAAGGAATAATTGTTGAATGCCTGTTTTACCCGAGTCACATTATTTTTGATATATTTTAAAATGCTCCTTCAGGTATCGCTCTAACCGAAGTTCTTCTTCTTTCGATAGCTATTCCTTGAGTTCAGCAGCTGCTCCTTCAGAATTATCAAGAAATTGTAAATACAGTTTGAGTACAGCTTTTGCTTTATGAGGGCAATTGTTTTGTACAAATGTCCAGAGCCAAAAAATCACTTCAGAAATTGTGGTTGGTGTTAAAGATCTGGCGCTGTCGAGAAGTTGCAGATAACAGTTAATACACTACTCAAGATTTTGTTTCATGATGAAGGTAGTTTCAATGTAAATGCACCATGAGCCTACATCTAGCTACGAATTAGAGAGGAGTGGCTCCAGTTAAGAGAGGACTTCTTGCTCTGACAATCCAAGCCTGCTCCTTAGATCTTAACTTTGAAGGTAACAACAACTGATGAAAGTTAAATACTGGTTGATATTTTGATTGGACTGAGGTATTTTTCCTCTTAATTTTTTGAGAATTCTTCTGAAATACTATAACTTCAACCACCTGCTTTCCTTGAGAACTTCTGAAGAATGCTATGGGTCCCAATATCTCTGCCACCAATAAACTTCTGAGCTCGGAGGTAATTTTTTTTCTCCTTTTATAAGAGCAGTCAAGCATGATTCTATTGTTTTCAAGCTGAACTGAGAATATATGCCTTGGAAGCCAAAAACCAAAGGAAGTTCTAAGTGCTCAGCCAGCAAATCTATCAGCGTCACAAGGGACTAAGTATCTGTATAGAGTTGCAGGGCAAAATTGATATCTTCAATCAAAACATACGACTCAGGTCTTTCTTCGATGATGAGTTTGTCATGAATAGGATGTGAAGGTCTCCAGGCTGCTTCAGTTAAAGCCTACTCCTACTGGAAAATATTTGAGTAAATTGCCTTAATTTTTTTGGGGCAATCGCCTATAAAAAAATTATGATTGCTGACAGTTAGATTGTTCCATCCATGTGAGAGGTCTAAATCGCCCAGTCGATAAGTGTGAGGATCTTACCAGTATTAGCCAAAGAGCCTTACTTTTTCTTCATTATTTGTCAGCTTAGTCACCTCATCAGGCATAAAGAAGTTGAAGTCAATCAGTGCCATTAGTATCCCTGTTGCTAGCTATCCATAGCCTTGCAGTTTAAAGAGGTTAACCTCCTGCTTGAGCAACTAGAGACCGGCCTTTCTAATTATCCAAAGCTGCATTGCAGATCGACAGTTGTCAGTCACCATTTTTAGATTTTTTGTTGTATCTTCAAATATTTTTCTGCAGTATTCATGAGAAAAGATTGTAAACTGATTCAGCTGCAGATACAGATAGCTCCTCCATAACTTGCCTACATGTGGGTGGGCCTAAATCAATTGCTTGCATATTCCTATAAGCTATGCTGTATCGCGATGTTTTTGCTGAAGTTTACTGAGTTTCAGAAGGCCCAGCTACTCATGCATAGGATTCAACTGTAAAGCTTTCTCGATAATACTCAGTTGTCTTTCTATTACAGCTGTGTTGTTTCTACTACCTGAAGGCAAATTCCAAAGAGAGGGCTGAATATTGATAAACTCCAGCCACAGAGCGATATCTTTTGGATTTTGATTAAGCCGGCTATTGTACTCTTTGGTAACCCTCATTAACTTCTATTCGGCACAACTCTGAGTAAAGGTTTCAGCTTGCCCCAGGCGAATTCGAGACAGTGTATTATCAGATGACCGCTGATATGGTAAAGGTTGAGGTTGTGAATCATTATATCCTTGAAACTGATGATACCTGTGTCTGCTAATTTCATCAGGATATGGATGAGTCTGATTCTGGTTTATTTTTTTGGAAATATGCTGGACAATTTATTTCTATTTTTTGTGCTTTCCTCCGATGATATGCTAAAAGCTATGATATTTTTATCTTTACAATGGCAGTCTGCGATACTGAGGGATCTATTTGTCCATCAGTCCATGATGGTACAGCTATTTTTGAGGAAATTCAATACGGTCGATCTCAAGCAAGCCCTATCCTATCTTTTGACTCAGTTGTAACTGTCCACTTGTGTCTAAATTAAAGTAGGCTTTACTTTTTGCCTCGATTTGTCTCTGGTAAATGGCCAGCAGCGAAGAACCTTTGTCTTTGTGTTGAAATGGAACCATACTTTTTTCATCAATCAGATCCTCAGAGTCAATATCGATAATTTTCTTATTTTTGCCCTTCTATTTCTTGTGCTGTTTTTTCTCCTTCTTCTCATTCTTGTCCTTGTGGTGCTTCTTATGCTTCTCTTTCTTGACTTTCTTCTCTTTTTTGTTCTCCTTTAGCTGAGGAGTTTAGTCGGAGTCAATTGAGATATGCTCTTCTGATTATTCAGAAGGAGTCTCCATCTTAATGCGAGCCTCTCCAATTTGAAACAAATGATCAAGCCCTTCTTAACTTGATTATTCGATTGTGATGGTTGGCTTGATTGTATGCCCGAAATTAAAATGCTTTTCCATCTCGATTTGTCCTCCTCTTTTATGTAAAATATGTAAAAAAAATACAGATCAAACTATACATTATCAATCAAGAAGTTTGTCCTTCGGCCTGTATTGCTCGGATCTATTGAAGATACTCCTGTAGCTGATATTTAAGCTGTGGTCGAACTTATATCTTCTTCTGTATGATTTAAAGACCTTTGAGGGATTACTTCAAGTTTCTGACGCATTTTTTCACCAGCTACAACTCCTTCAAAATTATCTTTCTCTGCTTCTTATCCTGTTTCGATTCAACTACCGCCGCTTCTTCCTGGTGAAAAACTTGTGACTTAGGGTCTTCGTCCACCGAACAGGAAAGATTTGGCTGTTTGTCTTGGATCTATAAATTGGGCTCTTGCATCTGATTATCAGGCTATTTTTCCTCGCCTTCTTCTGGGGGCTCCTCTCCATCTTCAAGCTCGTACCCCGCTTGTTTCTTTTATGGTATCGCTGGAAGTTCAATATTTTGTTTGGGATCTTATGCTACAGGTTCTGGTGGAGATTCGACAACTTCAGCTGGTTTGGAAACTACTACAGTTGGCTCTGCCTCCTATCTGACAACTGATGACTCCACCTTCTCTTCAGCTGCTGCTTTATCTTACTGTACCTCAGTGTAAAGTTGAGGAGGAACACTTTAGACATTATTTTCAGGCTTTGGGACCTCTGGCTCTGCTTTGCTTGGTTAAACTGGTTATTATGTGGGCGGTTTCACTTCTTTATCTTTTTGCTGTTGTTTCTACAGCATTTTCCTCTTCATCTCCAACAGTTTGTTATTCATCTATAAAAATAATTATGGATTTGCCGCATAAAGCGCATCATTAATATTGAAGGCAGATTGTAATAGTTAAATGACTGAGGTGGAATAGCAATAAATCGAAGAGCCCCAGCCTAGCAACAACGAACCCCAACAAGCCACAGATCAGATGCCCCTCAAAGATTAGTTTTCCTCTGATCTGTCCGAAATCGATCTTGGATAGTATGGAGATCGACAAGAATAACAGCAACCAGGGCAGAAACCCTAGTTCATGAAACCTAAGAAAAAACGCATTATGAAGGGCTACAGATGGAAGCTGAAATGGGTCAGTCAAGCCAACATAGTCTGTGGTTCAGGACCAATCTGGCTAAAAAAGTGGGTCAAAGTCAAAGATGTTCCCAGAGATGATGAAAAATAGGGCGAGAATGAAAATGAAGAGAGCGACAGAGACAAAGGAGCATTGTAGCTGGCTCATGCAATCATACAGGGACAAATGAGCAACAGCTGATAATGGTGATTAAAATATGTTATTCTATCAAAGTTCCTCCTTTGCCTCAATTGGTGCCTCTTCCTGTTTCTCCTCATTTGCCTCATGAGCCTCCTCCTTTACTTTTTTTACTTTTACTTTTGATTTGTCTTTCTTTCCTTTCTTCTTCTGTTTCTTACTGACATCAATCTCCTCAGAATTTTCAGGGACCTATGAAGCCTCGGGTGTTTCGTCATCAGCCTCGATTTCGACACTGCCATCAGCAGATCCAAATAGTTTATGCTTGAGAGGAAGAGGACTGACGATAGTAAACTTGTAGTCAGGATTCTTATCATTGATGGACTCGATTTCGGTTGCAAGGTGAGCGTCAAGTTATCCTGAAATGGCAATGACCCAATGCTTATTAATAAGAGCTTCATCTTAAAAGTCAACAAATTTGGCAAGTTTTGCTTTAAGTTGTTTCAAGGGTGGATTTTCATGAAGAGTTTGAACTGTCTTGTAACCCTTGGGAATTTCCAGACTTTTCTTTCCCTTCTTCTTGCTCTTAGTTTCGAAATTTTTCCTGACAACTGCAGCTCCTTGACCATGCAAGGTATAGCATACATAGTCAGCTAATTTGAAAGCCTAACTGACATCACCTGAGGTAATTGAACCACTGTCCTTGAGATGAATATTGGAGATCTAAAGATTTTTGACTTCCTCTATGCTTGTTTTTCTTTCTGCCAATGTTTCAAAGGAAGCATTCCATGGCTGCTGATGTAGAGTTTCATGACCAAAGATGAAGGCAATCGGAAATAAGGCTACTCCGAATGCAACAATGAGGACTATTATTTTTACCAAGACATCCACTCCTTTGTTGACCTTACTGAACAGACTCATATCGAGACTATATCTTTCAAATTAATAAGTTTTATTCGCTAAAAATATGAATCATTTGCTTGTACTACGAGGACTGCGCTTGATCGATCTTTCTAAAGAATCTATCGTGTCTAACTTGTCCTTGGTCTGCATGTACACTTCATAAATGCCTTTCAACACATCTCCCCTGCATTCCTCTATCTTTTCAGGTACTATCCCGCCTTCTTAGCAGAGCTGCTCAAGCACCATCTTCATGTGGGTCTGATCGATAGTCTGAATGTAGTCGTTGAAGGCTTACACAAATTATTGCTGTTGATTGTGCTAATCGAGCCTGTCGAATAAATTTGTGATGACTGGCTCTTCGTTATTGATGCACTCCTTGACTAGATCTTTTTTTGTGAAACCTTTATAGCGGGTGGCGACTATCTGATCAATGAATCCGCATCTATCTTTTTTCTTTTCCTCCTCTTCGCAAGCATTGTAGCCTCCAGATGCTGCCAGATGTTTGAGCACTTCTCGCTTTGAGCGTGTCAGCTCCTGAAGTTATTGGATGAAGCTATCAAAAGGTATCGATATATCGCTATACATTTGAAGAACAGCTGTGTCGCCAGCTCTGATAAATTTTTAAAGAGAGATTCGCTCCTCTCCTGAAACTATGTAATCCTCGAACAGGAACAGAATGATGAGCTGAAGCTATGTTTCAAGAGTAAACTGTACAACTTCCGAATGATCGATTTCATAGAGATTGTTCAGGTAGTAATTGTAGTCGATAGCGTAGATATTGTCAACAAACTCGTCGATGTTTCTGTCAAGGAGATAGAGTTCGAATGCACCGAGAGTGTTGAGGTCAGACCAGGTGTAAAGGTAAAATCCTATTTTGAGTTGTTTCTCATTGATTATGCGTTGCTTGTAGAGATAGTAGAGCAATCCATGGAAATTCTAGAGCTTGGTCATTTTCATTCTCAACCTTTAGTCAGTCAAGGTGCGCTATCTGATCCTTTCATAACGACTTTCAACAACCTTTATGTATTTTCTGAATATGACAAAAATTACTTCACGGTCTTGGTGGGCAGTTTATCAAGGACTTTGGATTTTTCAGGATTCCTTATGAAATTTTATATCATGAAGGCATCGTTCTTGAGGATTAAATCTTGAATGGCTGCTTTTTCAGGCTCAGTGAACTATCTGTTGAACTCAGCAGTCCTGTAGTTGTGAAGAGATATAGTCTCAAGGGTCTTGAAGTGGAATAATTTAGCAATCTTGACATGCTCAATCCTCAGTTTAGCACTCTCCCTGAAAGGACTGAACGACTCCTCCAAAGATGACTCTTGCTCATTATCGCAGTCAAGTAATTTTATGGTGAAGGCTCCCTTCCCTCTATCATTTTCCTTGGCAATTGAAGAATAATTGACCTGGCTACCTGGAGGTGATTGAGACAGACTACTTGGCAGCTGTGGATGGCTCTGAGGCTTGAGCAATTGAATTTAGATGGCATGAGGGTGCAGAGATGGCGTTTATTGGCGAGTTAAGACTTATTTATTGCCTCTGCGAAGAGTCTCAAGGAATTCAGAAAGATCACCAAATTTGAAAAGTTTCAGCAATGAATTGAAAACAAAACTTTTGCGATTTTATTGATTATCATAAACAAAATGCCTTTCGCCTTCTGAAAATTATTTTAGCTTTCCGTCAAGAACCTCCTTGATGAAAACCTAAGATAAAATATTGATTACTTTCACTAGCTTGATGTTGAGCTGTTCACAACTAGCAGATTTAAGGTTGAGTCCTTGCAAAAAGTTCAGGAGATTCGAGTCACTATTTTTTATTAAGGCTGAAAGAACAGATTTTTCTATTCTTGTAAGAGCTGAGCCCTCAGTGAACCATTCAGGTTGGAAAAGGTCATTTTCGAATGAAATCTCGTTTGTGATGTGGGATTTGCTGGGGCTTTATTGTTTGGGATTTGTGAATATTTTCCTGGCTTTTACTTACTTGTCTGGAGTTATCGGCTTGACCTTGATGAGCTCTGTTGTTCTGTTGGGTTTTCCACCAAAATCAGACAATTTTTCAGGTGAGGTTTCAATTTTATGGTCAAATGAGCGTTGCTCTTGAACATGAATAAGGTTCTTGGGTCTTTTGGGCTAGTCCCGTTCGAAACTGACCTCTCCAACCTTGACAAGTTTCTTGATGTAGTTAAGAATCTCATCAGCAGCCGTAATTTGTTCGGGAAACTCTCTTTAGTGGATCATCCTTCTGCCTCTGAACAGAGAAAATACAAGCACCTATCCCAACAAAGCTGACGTTGTATGCATTTTTATCGGGTGCAAGGCGTAAAAAAACTCTATTTTGTCAAACTCGAAGACAAGTTCTCGAAGGATCTTTTTCCCCAGGAAGGAGGCCTTTTTACGATTGTTGAAGAAAATAATTCCGAAGAGGCGATTGTTCTTGCTGCCTGATATCTCTGCCATGAACAGCTGAAAGTCATCAATGTAAAACTTGCTATCAAGCAACTCCTTTTCACTGGGTGGGTTCTTTCTCCCGGAAACCTTGCTCATGTTTTTTTGACTGCAGACCTCGCTTCTGGACCTATCGTCATCACTGTCGTCATCCAGAACGATTTAATAGTTCTTGGAGGGTGCGGATAGTCTGAGGACTTATTCGAGAGAGAGTTGGTCATCATTACTTTTGAGGTACTTGATTTATGACTGCAGATTGAGGGCTTTTTTGAGGAGGACTTTGAGGGTAGTAGCTTTGGTTTTAGCTGAGAGTACGAACTCCCTTCTGAGTTTGTGATGGCTGAAGATCACAGTGTTCATCTTCAATCTAAATATAACACTAAGAATATCTGCCAGCAACTATCAATCCGCTAGCAACTATCAATCCGCCAGACAACTGTCCTGATAGTCCTCGCTGTAAATCAAAAATATCACTTCCGACCGTTCTTGTTCAGCTTCTTGGCCTCCACCAGCTTATTGCCCTGGCCTTTCTACCCTTTCTCGCCTATCACCTTCTCCTCCTTACTCATCTTCCCTTTTGCTCCCAAACTCAAGCACTGATATACAAAAATATATACCTTCATCTGCTCAGTCAGCTCAGCCTAGTTTAGACTCTCCTTTACTTCCTTCCAGAGTGGTGAGCTTTCACCTTGAGCCTTTAGTTACTCCTCGACTTCTAGCAGGAAAAATTGCTGAGGCCCCAATATTGATCCAGGTCTACAGAGTCGAATCCATGCTATCAGGTCAGGTGCATGAAAGTGATAATGTTTGATGGCGTATGCTGCAATCAATGAGCCAGTCCGACCAAGTCCGGCTTTACAATGCACAGCTATCGCTCCAGGTTATTTCTCAGCAATGCTCATGAACTCATTTATGATATTTTTGGGAGGACATGTTCCGTCAGGAAAGTACAGTTCATAATGTCTGATCCCTCGCTGTTTGAACTCATTGCTATCATAGGTTTGGTTGTTCAGGCGAATAACTGCTGTTACTCCCATTTTTTTGAAGATAGGCACATAGTCCTTGGGCGTGAAGTTGGGACCCTGAATACATAATGACATACGCCTTCTTCGTCTCGTGGCTTATCGTAAGGCGAACTAAGGGCCACAAATTTTCCAGGAATGATCCAATTAATATCGCCGTTTTAAATTTTTTCGTAGTGCTCATACTAAGCGATGTCAAATTTTCTATAGTCGAACCAATTGAGTCTGATCGCATACTGCAGCCCTCTGAGGCAATCCAGAATCTGCATGAAAACGATAAGTACTGTGCATTTATAACTACATTGCCCGTATCCAGCATCTCGATAGGGCCGAAACTCGACTTGCTTGAAGGGCTCATAAGCCTCCTACGCTGTTTTGTTGAGCACGACCACCTAAATAAGAAGATCATTACTAGGTAGGCGCAGATGAGGAGGGCTGAGTTGGTGCACTTTGTGTAGTGTGGAGAGGTGTAGTGGTAGAAAGTGTTACTAGAATAGCTCTCGTCGTTTAGGAACTTGTAAACTTCATTGATGTACTTCCATATTTTGGCTAGGTTGAGGGGTCCGAAGTCTTAGAAAAAACCTTCGTAGACCAGGTCCTGGATCTCGAACAAAGTACTTGATCGATATTGAAGAAGAAGGCGTTGGGGATGTCCTTGGGAGGTGTGTGATCAGCCAGGAAGAAGAACTTGTCTGCATAGGGGCATCAGTACTCGGTATCACCTTAATCAGAGTACGGGGAATGCACTTCTCCGACATATATAATCCAATTATACATTTCCACAAATCCAGCTGAGCACACAAAGCCCCCCTCTACTCATTGTTGGCTGCTCCAAGTCCATTCAAACACTAATCAAAG
>Ga0100379_10004153_pt1 | contig 12887 bp, 9 predicted proteins | sample CryGeymeta201503_FD_80418 | JGI IMG/M metagenome (GOLD analysis project Ga0100379, IMG submission 80418) | Groundwater microbial communities from Crystal Geyser aquifers in Utah, USA - Crystal Geyser metaG 2015-03 | ecosystem: Environmental > Aquatic > Deep subsurface > Groundwater | place: USA...
GCTTTTGCAGCTAAAATGGCTTGTGAAGCAGAAAAACAAAGAGTTACATTTGTTTTAATTCCCAATTCAGTTAATGTTTTAACAGCTTTAATACCTTCTTTTATTAAAGGAATTTTTACAACAATGTTTTCATGAATTGATGCTAATTCTTTACCTTCTTTTACCATCCCTTCATAATCAAGTGCAAGAACTTCACCACTAATAGGACCATTTACAATTTTTGCTATTTTTGCCAAAATTTGGTCACGATTACCTTTTTCTTTAGCAATTAAAGATGGATTTGTTGTAACGCCATCCAAAATGCCCATTTCTTCAGCTTCTTTAATTTGATTGATGTTTGCTGTATCAATAAAAAATTTCATATATACCTCGTAATTATTAATAACTAATGTAAAGTTACAAAACTTTATAAATAATCATTTGTAATTTCTTTTTCTGTTTTAGAATTAATAAATCTAAATGATTGGGGATTAACATCGTTTTTCTCTTCAAGTTTTATTCTAATAAAATATTTTAACTGTAATTTTTTCATCGTAGAAAAAGTTCCAATTCGAAGTTTAAGTCCTAAAGAATTATGTACAATTAACCTAAGTGATTGCCTATTCCCTTCGTTTTTGTAACGCTTTAGCCATTGATCAATTTCATTGATAATATTAGATTTTTTTTGCATTAAACCAGTTCCATCGCAACAATGGCATAATTCGTGAGTAGATTGCATAATGTTTTCGCGAATTCTTTGGCGGGTAATTTGCATGATTCCAAAATCAGTCATTGGTAACATTGCAATTTTAGCTCTATCTCTTTTGAATTCTTTTTTAAGTTCGTCGTAAATTTTCTTTCTATTTTTATCTTCCTCAAGATCAATAAAATCTACAACAAGCAAACCACCTATATCTCTAAGTCTTAATTGACGAGCAATTTCGCGTGCAGCTTCTAAATCGGTTTTAAGAGAATTTTGCTCTTGTTCTTTTTTTGCAGCATATCTTCCACTATTTACATCAATAACTGTCATAGCTTCAGTATGTTCAATAAAAAGGTATCCGCCACTCGGCAAAGTAACCTTCCGATTCATCATGCCTTTTATTTGTTCTTCTATTTTAAATTCTTCAAAAATTGGAATTGAACTTTTATAAAAGTTAACCTTCTCCACTATTTCTGGTTGATGAGTATGAACATAAGTTCTAATTTCTTTATATAATTTTTTAGAATCAATAAAAATATTGGAAACATCTTCGGTAAATAAATCTCGGATAACACTAATTGTGGTACTTAAATCTTTATAAACTAAATAAGGTGGAGTATTCTTTTTAACCTCATCTTGCACTTGAACCCAAGTTTTGCTCAAATAATTTAAGTCAGCACTTAATGTTTCTTCTGATTGGTCTTTTGAAGCGGTTCTAATAATTAACCCACAATTTGATGGAATTATTTCACGTGCTAATTTTTTTAATCTTCTCTTTTCTCTGAAATCAACAATTTTTTTGGAAATTCCAATTTTCCCTTCGTAAGGAATTAGCACACAAAATCTGCCAGGAATTGAAATTGAGGTTGATACACGAACACCTTTACCTTTAACTGGTTCCTTAATAATTTGAACCAATATCTCTTGTCCTTTTTTTAGACGAGGAATTCTACTTTTTATTTCTGTATTATTTTCGTTTGGAATATCATCATCATTTGTTTGTGACTCTGTATTAGGTTTTGTTACTTTTACTTCACCCTCTTCTTCAGTTTCATCAACATAATCAACATCAACAAAATTGAGATTATCTTTAACTGTATCACCAATATCCGAAAAGTGAAGGAAGGCGTCGTGTTTTAATCCAATATCAATAAAAACGGCTCTAATTCCAGGAAGAACACGAGCTACTTTGCCCAAATAAATATTTCCAACCATCCTATCTTTTTCAGGATGCTCTACAAAAAAATCAACCAATTGTCTATCTTCAGCAATAGCAATTCTATTCTGAGATTCGGTTGCACTAATAATAATTTCTTTTAACATTTACCCATCTCTATCTAACGGATTACCATAAATTATTCATCTAACCAAAAGAGAACCCGTTCTTTAAACTTTTGGCCAATTAATTCACGATCATCTTTAGGATAAAAATTTTGTTTTAAGTTTTCAATATGTTCGTGAATTATTTCAATTTGTTCTTCAATGTTTTTAGCTCGCATAATTTTGGATGCAAAAACCATTACACCATCCAAATTTTTAAAATACCATACAATATTCTTTCTTGCTTTAATTGTAGCAATCACATCAGAATATTCACGAGCTAATAATTTGCTATGCTTAATTGCAGCTTCAGCAACTTCCTCTATTGTAGGCTCACCAGAATCTTCGCCTGTTTCATAATATTTGTTATATCTATTAAAAATAAAAGGATTTCCGAGAGCACCACGTGCTATCATTACAGAATCAATCCCTGTCTCGGCAATCATTCTTTTAATATCTTGTGGCGTAAAAAGTGAGCCATTTCCAACAACTGGAATTTTTACTGTGTCTTTCACCTTTCGTAACCATTCCCAATCCGGGTCTTCTTTATATTTTTTATTTTTTGTTCTTGTATGAACAATTATAAATGAAGCACCACTTTCTTGAGCAATTTTTGATGTTTCTAAAATATTAATTTTACCATCACTTTTTCCTAAACGTAACTTTACAGATATTGAAATATCTCCGGCAACTTTAACCATTGATTCTATTAGTTTTCCCATATAAATTGGGTCATCTAACAATTGAGCACCAAGATTATGTTTAGTTACTTTATCAACAGGGCAGCCGCAATTAATATCAATTACATCTGGTTTGTAATTTTTTAATTCTTGAACTGCACCAGCTAAATAATCGGGGCTGTTTCCCAATAATTGAACTCCAATTGGTTTTTCGTCACGACCAAAAGAAAATAGTTGCAATGCGTGAAAATCATTTTCAACAATTCCTTTAGCACTAACCATTGGAGTATAAGTTAAGCCAGCACCATACTCTTTTGAAATTTTTCTAAAAGGAGCATCTGAAACATCGGCCATAGGAGCAACAATTAATTTATTGCCTAAATCAAAATTTTTAAGTTTCATTTGATTAATATTTCAAAGTTATATCAAATAAAACGGACACAGATACTAAAACATTTTTATAAAACGCCAATTTTTGTTGTTTCAAATTTGTCCTTTCTAAATATTAATAAAAAACCGGATAAATAATTTATCCGGTTTAATTTAATTTAGATTTCTTTTATTTCCGAAATATTTTCTTTTTTCTCAGTTGCTTTTTGATCTTCCAATAAAGCTTTTCGAGATAAAGAATATTTCCCATTTTCCATTTTTAACAATTTAACGGGTATAATATCACCTTCTTTAAGAAAATCAGAAACTTTATTAACACGTTCAAGTGCAATTTGTGAAATATGCAAAAGCCCTTGAACACCAGGAATAAATTCAACAAAAGCACCAAAGTCGGCAATTTTAATTACTTTACCAACATATTCCATTCCTATTTCGGGGTCAGTAACAATTCCTTTAATATAATCTTTTGCACGACGAGCGTCATCAATATTAACTCCAGCAATTGCAACTTTTCCATCTTCTTCAATATTTATTTCAACATTAAAATCACGTTGAATTCCTTGAATAATTTTTCCGCCTTGTCCAATAACTGCACCAATTTTTTCAGGATTTATTTGAATAAAAATAAGTGAAGGTGCATAAGGAGAAATGGATTCTCTGGCAGCTGCAAGTGTTTCATTCATTTTTCCTAAAATATGCATTCTTCCATCTTTAGCTTGAGCAAGTGCTTTTTCCATAATTTCAAAAGATATTCCTTGAATTTTAATATCCATTTGAATGGCAGTAATTCCTTCGACTGAACCAGCTACTTTAAAATCCATGTCGCCAAGGTGATCTTCGTTTCCAAGTATATCTGAAAGAACAGCGAATTTTTCGCCTTCTTTTACTAATCCCATTGCAATTCCAGAAATAGCTTTTTTTACTGGTATTCCAGCATCCATCATTGCTAACGAGCCAGCACAAACCGTTGCCATTGAAGAAGAGCCGTTCGATTCAAGAATATCCGAATTTATACGAATTGTGTACGGAAAATTTTCTTTTGACGGAACTACAAATTTCAAAGCTCTTTCTGCAAGATTTCCGTGTCCAATCTCTCTTCTACCCTGTCCGCCATAGCGTCCTGTTTCGCCAACACTAAATGGTGGAAAGTTATAGTGAAGATAAAATGCTTTTTTGTTTTCTTCTCCAAGACCATCAACAATTTGCTCATCTTTAGCAGTACCAAGCGTAACGGTAGTAAGTGATTGAGTTTCTCCACGTGTAAAAAGTGCAGAGGCATGAGTTCTAGGAATAATTCCAACTTCGGATGTAATTTGTCTAATTTCTGTAAGATTTCTACCATCAAGACGCACACCTTCTTCTAATATTCTTTTACGCATTAAATCTTTTTCGATATCGTGCAAAATATTTCTAATGTCCGTTTCATCTTCTGGATATTTTTCTGCTAATGCTTCAAGAGCTTCTGCATTTATTGCATCATTTTTTGCATAACGAACTTCTTTAGTTAAAACAGAATAAACTACTTCTTTGTATTTATCATAAGCTAATGCATTAACTTCATTAACAAGTTCTTGATTAATTAATTTAGTTTCAACTACCATTTTGGGAAGTCCGCACGCTGCAACTAATTCTTTTTGAAGATCAATTATTTTAACAATTTCGACATGAGCAAATTTAAGTGCATTTAAAATATCATCTTCACTTGCTTCTAGTGATTCACCTTCAACCATCATAATTGAAGTTTCAGTTCCAGCAATGGTTAATTCCAAATCACTTTCTTTAATTTGACTTACTGTTGGGTTAACAATAAATTCACCATTAATTCTTCCAACTCTTACTTCGCCAATTGGCTCAAGAAATGGAATATCTGAAATTGCTAACGCAGCAGAAGCTCCAACAGCAGCTATTACGTCAGGGTCATTTTCGCCATCAAATGAATAAACAAACGCAGCAATTTGCGTGTCGTTATTGTATTCACTTGGGAAAAGTGGTCTAATTGGTCTGTCAATTAAACGTCCACTTAAAATTTCTTTTTCTGTAGGGCGACCCTCGCGTTTAATAAATCCACCAGGAAATTTACCAGCAGCAAAATATCTTTCTTTATATTCAACTGATAAAGGGAAATAATCCAATGTAGTATTCGTTTTTTTTGAGGCTACTACGGTTACTAAAACCATAGTATCGCCATAGCTTACCATTACAGCCCCGTTAGACTGTTTTGCAAAGCGTCCAGTTTCTATTGATAATTTCTTTCCGCCTATTTCAACTTCTTTTGTTATAATCATTATTTAAGCCTTATTTTCTTAATTTCAATTCTTTAATTATGCTTCTATATCGTTCTATATCTTGACGAGCAACATAGTTTAGCAATCTTCTTCTTTTACCAACCATCATTAATAAACCTCTTCTTGAATGGTGGTCTTTTTTGTGTTCAGAAAAATGTGCAGTAAGTTTGTTGATACGAGCAGTTAAAAGAGCAACTTGTACTTCTGCTTTACCGCTGTCTTTTTCATTATCGCCAAATTTGCTAATAATTTCTTGTTTTTCTTCTTTTGTTAAATTCATTTTGAATTTCTCCTATTATTAATTCGATGTAACTTCAGAACCTTTCCGAAGTTAATTAGTTAATTATCTTTCCAACAAATTGGATGGCTTGTTTTTTATCTTTACCAATCTGATAGATCAATTCTTCCTTACTATTAAATTTTTGTTCATCTCTAATTCTATTTAGCAATTCAATTTTAATATCCTTGTCATACACGTTTTTATTAAACTCAAAAAGATGAGCTTCAATAACAACATCTATTGTATCTTCAAATGTTGGACGTAACCCAACATTCATAACACCATAAACAATTTCATCTTCAACATATGCCTTTACAATATAAACACCATTTTTAGGAATTAATTTGTTTTTATCTGCTACATTTATATTTGCAGTAGGAAAACCAAGAATTTTTCCTCGTGAAACTCCTTTTACAACAATTCCATGAAAACAATAATTTCTACCAAGCAACATGTTTGCATTTTGAACGTCACCAGCTAAAAGTGCATTTCTAATTTTAGTACTGCTAATAATATTTTCATCATTTTTTATTGCATCTAAGCATTCAACGGTAAAATTATTTTTTTCACCAAGTTCAATAAGCTCAATATCGTCACCATTTCTATTTTTACCAAATTTATGATCGTGACCAATAATTATGTGCTTAACACCAATTTTATTACAAATAATATTTGTAATAAATTCTTCCGACGTCTGCTCAGCAAATTCTTTTGAGAAATTAATAACTAAAAGATTATCAATTCCAAGTTGAGATAAAAGTTCTGCTTTTTCCTCTAAAGTTGTCAATAATTGAATTTGAAAATCAGAAACTACTGTTCTTGGATGTGGTTCAAAAGTAATAACCACATTTCTCAAATTATTTTGATTTGAATATAGTTTTAATTTATCAAAAAGATATTTATGACCTTTATGAATTCCGTCAAAAGTTCCAATTGTTAAAACCGTATTTTCATCCTTATTAATTTCATCAATTGATTTAAAAATATTCATTACAATCAACTTTCCAAAATTTTATTCATTTCTCTCAACTCATCAACTGTAATGGCGTCATCAACTTTGAACTCTCCAATTGCTTCTCTTCTAAGCAATTTTAGATACCCACCACAATTTAATTTTTCACCAAAATCATTTGCGATAACTCTAATATAAGTTCCTTTAGAACACCTAATTTTGAAATCTATTTCTGGTAGTTCAATTCTTGTAATTTCAAAATCATAAATTGTAATTTCACGAGGTTTTCTTTCTACCTCAACACCTTTTCGGGCTAATTTATAAAGCCTTTTTCCATTCTGCTTTAAGGCAGAATACATTGGAGGAATTTGTTTAATTTCTCCCAAAAAGCTCTTTCTTGCTTCTTCAATCATTTCATACGAAACATAAGAAAAATCTTTTTCTTCAATAAACTCGGTCTCTCCATCCATTGAAGGAGTTTGTTTACCAAGCTCAATTGTTCCAGCATATATTTTATTTAAATCTTGATATTTGTAAATTTCTTTAGTTTTTTTTCCAACGCATACAATTAATAGTCCAGTTGCAGCTGGGTCTAAAGTTCCTGCATGACCAACTTTTTTAACATTAACAATTTTTCGTATACGATAAATAATGTTAAAAGAACTTTTACCTTTTTCCTTATCAATTAAAATCACTTCACCAGAAGCATAATCAGTATTTAAAAGATCAATCGTTTTGTTTGTTATCATTTTCGTGAATTTTTTTAAAAAGATTTTCCATCTTTTCAACATAATCTAATGTATCATCAAGATAAAAATCAATATCTGGCATTTTTCTTAAATGACTCATTTTTGTTGACAACTGTCCTTTTATATATCCTTTTATGCTATTTAATTTAGCTATTTTTACATCTCTACCCACTTTATCAAAAATTGATATATATATTTTTGCATTTTTTGCATCGGGAGTAACTTTTACCGAAGTAATAGTAAGCATTCCCAACTCTGGGTCATTAATTTTATGAAGAAATATTAAACTAAGTTCTTCCTTCATAAATTCTGCTATTTTTTGTAATCTTGTCGACAAATTTTTAACTCAACTTCTGTTTTGTTTCAACAAATTGATATGCTTCAATTATATCATTTACTTTAATATCATTAAAGTTAGCAATGTTTAAACCACATTCGTAACCAGCAACAACTTCTTTAACATCGTCTTTGAAGCGTTTAAGTGTTGCAAGATTTCCTTCATAAATAACAATTCCATTACGGAATAATCTAATTTTATCTGATCGTGTAATTTTACCATCTGTAACATAACATCCAGCAACAGTGCCAACTTTAGGAACTTTAAATGTATCACGAATTTCAACTGTTGCAACAAATTTTTCTGAAACTATTGGAGATAAAAGTCCTTCAAGTGCAGATTTTACTTCATTTATTGCATCATAAATAACATTATATAACCTAATGTCAACGTTTTCCGTTTCTGCCAATTTGCGAGCATTATTATTAGCTCTAACATGAAACCCTATAATAATTGCTTGAGAAGCAGCAGCAAGCAGAACATCGCCTTCAGTAATTCCACCAACAGCTTTATGAATTACATTAACAGCCACTTCCTTATTTGAAAGTTTCATTAACGAATCTGCAAGTGCTTCAACCGAGCCATCTACATCACCTTTAACAATAATTGGAAGTTCTTTTACTGCACCTTGGCTAATTTGCATAGCAATTTGGTCCAATGTAATATGACGTACTTGTCTGTTATCTTGTTCACGCTTTAATTGTTGTCTTTTTAGAGCAATTTCTCTTGCTTCACGTTCAGATTCTACAACAGCAAAAACATCACCAGCCTGAGGCGAGCCTTCAAAACCTAAAATTAGAACTGGTGTAGCGGGTGAAACCTCGTTAACTTTTTTATTCCTTTCATCAAACATTGCACGAACTCTACCTTGGAAATTACCAGCAACAAATGGATCACCAACTTTAAGAGTTCCTTTATCAATTAAAACAGTCGCCGTAATTCCGCGTCCTGGTTCCATTTGCGATTCGATAACGCTTCCACGAGCAAGTCTATCTGGATTTGCTTTTAACTCTAATAATTCTGCTTCTAATAAAATTTTCTCTAAAAGCAAATCAACATTAAGACCTGTCTTAGCCGAAATTTCAACTGCTTGATATTTTCCACCCCATTCTTCAATTAAAATATTTCTTTCAGACAATTGCTGTTTTATTTTTTCAATATTTGAATTGGGTTTATCAATTTTATTAATTGCAATAATAATGGGCACCGTTGCAGCCTGTGCATGATTTATTGCTTCAACAGTTTGGGGCATTACCGCATCATCTGCAGCAACAATAATAACAACAATATCGGTAACTTTTGCTCCACGAGCACGCATGGCAGTAAATGCTTCGTGACCTGGAGTATCGAGGAATGTAATTTTTTTTGCATCTTGAACTTCAACTTGATAAGCACCAATATGCTGTGTAATTCCACCATATTCACCAGCCACAACATTTGCACGCCTAATATAATCCAGCAATGAGGTTTTACCATGGTCAACGTGACCCATTATAGTAACAACAGGTGGACGAGGTTGAAGTGTTTCTTCTTCGTCTTCATTATCAGCTAAAGAATCCGCGATATATTCATCTTCAAATTCAACTTCAAAACCAAATTCATCTGCTAATAATGTAATTGTTTCTGCATCTAATCTTTGATTTATTGAAACCATTAGACCAAGACCCATACATTTGGAGATAACATCACTAACCGAAACATTCATCAAATTGGCAATTTCGTTAACAGCTATATATTCTGTTACCTTAATTTTATTCTCGTCTAATTCTTGTTGTTCAATAATTTTTTCTTGCTCTTCAATTTGTTCTTTTTTACGACGTTTTTTAGCACTTGCCCGTTCAGCAGTAGCAATATCATCAATACTAATCATTGTTCTTTTAATAGCGGCATCAACTTCGCGCTTATCTATTTCTGCTTTTTTAACTTTTTTGAATTTTTTTGATTGTACGGTTTCTTCAACTTCTACAGATTTCTTTTTTCTTCTAAATTTCTTCTTTTTCTCACCTTCTTTAGCATCTGTATCTTCATTTTTTTCAATAGGTTTTGCTACTTGAGGTTTTGGTGTAACTTTTACTATTTCAGAAACGACTGGTTTTTTCTTCTTTTTATCTCTTCTTTTGTCGTGGAGAGCTATTTTGCCAATAATAGTTAACCCTTTTTTTCTTCCATTAAGCTCTTTTTCGGCATCAGTTTGATAAACACCTGTTTCAATTTCCGAGTTATCTTCCTCAAAAGAAATAATTTCCTCTACAGGTTTTTCCACTTCTTGAACATTTATTTCAGTTTTTGTCTCTTTTGTTTTTTCGTCAACTGGCTGTTCAACAATTTCATCTTTAACTTGATTACTTGCATCAACTTCAACTTTTGGATCTTCTACAGTTAAAATATTCGGCTCTGGAATATTTATTTCATCAGCTTTTTCTTCAACAGTTTCAATAATGGTTTCTGTTACAACTTCTTGTCTTACATCAGATATCTCAATACTTTCTTCTAAGGATTCTATATTAACATCCGTGCCAGCTCTCTCGGCTCTTTTTTCAATAAATTTAGCAAGTTTTCTTTTATGCTCTTCGGCTTTATCAATATCTTTTTTAAAATGTGACTGTACTTCCTCGAGCATTTCATCGGACATAAGGACTGTATGATTTTTTACTTCATATCCTTTACTATTCAAAAAAGTAATTATAGCATCAGTAGAGATATTAATCTCTGAAGCATACTTGTAAACTCTATATTTCTTCTGTTTATTAGTTGTAACCATATTGGAAATTACCCATAATTTTAAATTTTATTCTTCTTCAAATTGATTTTTAATAATCTCAAAAATTTCATTAGCTTTTTCATCATCTAAAGATTCAATCTCTTTAAGTTTATCTAAACCAGCTGTTAAAATTTCAACTGCAGTATCGTATCTGTTTTTTATTAATAAATCAACAATTTCTGTTCCTAATTCTTCTCTTAATTCAACAAGTTCAATATCATCATCATATTCTTCAAATGGTTTTTCTTCACGAATAACATCAATTTCGTATCCAGTTAATTTCATCGCAAGTCTAATATTAACACCATTTCTACCAACAATAAGTGATACTTGGTCGTTATCTGCAGCAACAGAGCATCTTTTCCCTTCCTCATCAATTTCAATTTGCTTTAATTTAGCTGGAGCCAAAGTTCTTTGAATTAAGGTAACAGGATCATCTGAATAATTTACTACATCTATGTTTTCGTTATTTAACTCACGAACAATTGCATGAATTCTAACACCTTTCATTCCAACACAAGCACCAACAGCATCAATTCTTGGGTCTTGTGATTCAACAGCAACTTTAGCTCTTTCGCTTGGTTCGCGGGCAATTCTTTTAATTTCAATAATACCATCATAAATTTCTGGAATTTCAATTTCAAATAATTTTTTCAAAAATAAATTATCGGCTCTTGAAATAATAATTACTGGTCCATTAGCAGTTTTTCTAACTTCTTTAACTACAGCTCTAAGAGTATCGCCTTTTCTATATCGTTCACGAGGAATTTGTTCAATTCTTGGCAATAGTAATTCGTTTTTATTGTGGTTAACAAGAATATCATTACGTCTTACTTGATAAATATCGCCAACTATAATTTCGCCTATCATTTCAGTATATTCGTTATAAACAAGTTCTTTTTCAATTTCTCTAATCCTTTGATTAAGACTTTGGCGTGCAAGATTTATAAGGCGTCTTCCAAATGAGCTAAGTTCAAGTTTTTCAACATAATCATTACCAACTTCTAATTCTTCATCGTTGCCTTTTTCGTTTACTTCAGCAATACTAATTTCACGTTCAGGATCTTCAACTTTTTCAACAATTGTACGTTCAAGAAATATTTCGATATCACCTTTATCCATATTTGCGATAACATCAAAATTGGCTTCAAGTCCGTATTTTTTTTTGACCATAACACCAAATATTTCTTCTATAATATTTTCAAGAACATCTCTATCAACATTCTTTCCTCTAACCATTTGGGAAAATGCTTCAACTATTGCATTATTCATTTTGCGGTAGCCTCCGTCTTAAAATCTGACAATAACTTTTGCAGATTTAATATTATTAAAGTTAACTTCATCTATTTTTTTATCTATTTCAAATTTTAATTTATCTTCGTTTACATCTAAAAGTTTGCCTTCAAACTTTTCTGCCACCTGTCCTTCAAATTCCAATTCAAAAAATCTATTAATATTCTTCTTATATTGTTGAATGTACATTAAGGGTCTATCAATACCTGGAGAAGAAACATCGAGCCTATATTTGGATTCAATCAAATTTTCTGTTTCAATTAAATCACCGCAAACTCTACTTATATCAACGCAATCGGAGGTAATAATACCATCTTCGTTATCAATAAAAATTTCAAGTACAAGGTCATTCTCGTTTCCTCTAAAATTTATTTCTATTAAAAGGTAACCAAGTTGTTCAATTGCATTCTTAATTTTATCGGCTATTTCCGATTTATTTATACTCATTATAGTCTATTTAATTACATTATTAATTATTGAAACAAAAAACGCCCACAATGGGGCGAATTAGAATGTTAAAGTTACCATTATTTTAAATGATTAGCAAATTATTTAGTACGTACCAAACCATTTCCAATCACTATAAATTATTTATTTCAAATAAGATATGCTATTTTATGAAATTCATTTTACCTATAAATCTATCCTCAGCAATTTTAATTTCATAAAAATAAATTCCAGAAGTAACAACATTGTTTTTGTTGTTGGTAGCATTCCATTCTACTAAATAATTTCCCACTGGAAGTACATGGTTAACTAATACTTTAACTTCTTCACCTTGAATATTAAAAACCGTTAACTTTGTTTTATTATTGGATAATTTTGCTGGAACTACAAAGCTAATTGTAGTACTTGGATTAAAAGGATTTGGGTAATTTTGAGCAATAATATGTGTTTTGGGAATATTTGTTTTGTTATTCTCGTCATCAACATTTGTTACAAGACTAACCGTGCTTTCTTGTTTATTTCCATCAATATTAGCTAAATAAATTTTTGTCCATTCTGGTCGAGTTGAACGATTTATATAATTTCCACTCCATTCAGTATCTGTTATTCGGAAAAAATTAGTTGTTGTATATTCGTGATAACTATAAACTGGACCAACAAATGCAACATTTTCGCCACTTGTAAGCTTAGTATTCATAATTGCTAAATCAA
>Ga0100379_10004160_pt1 | contig 12871 bp, 13 predicted proteins | sample CryGeymeta201503_FD_80418 | JGI IMG/M metagenome (GOLD analysis project Ga0100379, IMG submission 80418) | Groundwater microbial communities from Crystal Geyser aquifers in Utah, USA - Crystal Geyser metaG 2015-03 | ecosystem: Environmental > Aquatic > Deep subsurface > Groundwater | place...
CAACCCCAACCCCAACCCCAACCCCAACCCCAACCCCAACAAAGATTCATAATTACAAAACTGATATAATAAGCTCAAAATGAACTTCGGTAAAATATTTAGAGTATTCGGAGTCGCTATGGGAGGCCTGGCCTCTTCTACAGTTTTGGCGTCTCCTTCTCCCCCAATTTATCAAGTCATCCGAGGATAATATGAAGACAAGATCAGAAGATACTCTCCCCCTGAAAAGATATTTCAAGTGTTTGCTACGCCAGATGAGTCAAGTTCATTCAACATGCAACTTCATGAACTGCTGAAAGCCATCTGTTTTTATAACTATTCAGAAACAGTAGCTATACCTTAAAGTAGGATGACTAAAAGATCAAACATTTCGAATCAAAATATATTCATATTCTTCTGGGCAAAACCAATAACAAATATGACATCTACGATTACTTCAACTTTGTTCGGGTGGTGACCTACCCAAGGGAGAAAATAAATTAATACTTCAAAGAGCACAATATTAACGAAATGACGAAAGAGCAATTCAAGGAGTGTAAGGATCTAATCATTTAGTTATTCTGTTCACCGTTTGCAAAGACTATGATGAGTTCATAAGATAACCGATCTACATCGAATCGAGATCATTCGCTCCCAGAAAATAATAATTCATGTAAGCTGTACAAAGAATGAGTGACTCTCTATTTAGCTACAGAGATACTTTTTCTTTTGAGGAGTTTGTCAAATTCAGAGTCAACATCTTAAAGGAGATATTCACATTTGAATTCAGAACTTTTAAAGACACCAATGGTGTCATCGATGGAGTCGACTTTGCAAGGAGTATTGTAAAGTATGCTGAAAACAATCACAAGCGCCTCCTACTTCGAAGAATTTTTTCTATTTAACCTTAGATAGAGAACTTTAAAGTCACTGAGGAATAATACGTCAATTTCCATGTCTAGCTGAGAGTGAAGCATAGCTCTATTCAAAGATAGCTCAATAGGAAAGGGGCAATGAGTTACAAAGATATTGTAAATCTGTTCACTGAACATACAGACAAAATAAATTAAAATTAACTGAAAATCTTCTTCAGACTGCTCGACGCTGATGGTAAATATGCAGTCATATAGATTCTGAGTTCATCGAGAAACGAGAAGTATTGGGGGTGATCAATCAACTCACTTACTATTGGGAGACCAAGCCAGGAGAAAATAGCACAGCAGAGCTGGCCAGGAAGAGATGGGAGTCATTCTTGTCGAAATTGAAGAGAATAGTTGACATAATGGCTGAGGAGTGAGAGTGATGAGTGATATCATATTGTTATATTAATCAACATGTCTGCTCAAATACGCAGGTACATCCGCGAGAAGGAGGATTTTTAGTTCAAAAGAGGCTACACTTCTGAAGAAATTGAAGCCAGTAAGCTTCGCAAATAATTCCTCAGACAGTTCATCATCGACTTCGACACCCATCTTTACAAAACCCAGCCTGAAAGAGACTGGTCTTACCTCGCCAAAAGGTACGTACGCCTCAACGCAGAGAATACAACTACGACGTGCGGCTCAAGGGTGCTGGTTATGCCTTTATGATCGCCAACGTACTCATTTCCTGGAGAATCTACATCAATAAGGCGATGGTCTGGTGGCCCGTTTTGACCATTCCTCTCAGTTATGCCATTGTTGCTCCCATGTACAAATGAACTCACTCAGGTTGTTGCAGAAACACAACAAAAAGCTTTTTGATATGTGCAATGTCGGCGAGGAGTATCACCTCGGCCTGAAGAGAAACCAAGTTCTGAGAGAATGCAACAATATCCTGGGCCAAGAGGATTTCTGAGCAGTGATAAATTGAAATAGACCTTCTGGACTATAAATTAGTTATCATTGGTTCTCTCACAAATCATAGAGGACTGACATTCCTTTCGTACAATGCTGAAAGTTCTTCCTTGTAGTACCTCTCGAATCTGGTCCCGAAAGGCATCCATTTTTATCCAGGAGCCAAGACAGAACTATCTGTCTACTGGCCCAACTTGACCATTTTGTTCAGTTTATCATTTAGACCTGCCCAGTTCACACCAATTTGTCTCAAAACTTCATCTCCATAAAGGCAAAATATAAATTCTGGCTCTGCTCGAACTCTGTAGTGTTTGACGATTTTGGGACAAAGGTCACTATCAATCTGAATGGTTTGAAGGGAGCTATTTTCAGCTGCCAACTGATGGAGATGCTTATCAGTGATTTCGCATTGGGGATTCCAGGCTGCTCGGAAGTATACGACAGTGTGGCTGGGTTTAGTTCGAAGGAGGTAGGCATTGAGTTCCTCAAGTTTCTCGAAATTCTTGAGGTTAGAGAGCAGGAAGCGAGTTGTAAACCTGAACATATTAATATAAAACAATAATCAATCAGTGAGGAAGAACACTAAGAAAGTAATAAAGTTCATCCCGACAATTCCTCCCAAACCGATCATGGTCAATACTCTGTTCTTCTCCTGAATTCCTGGCAAAATTGCGAGAGATATAAGGATTCCTCCGATAAGGCCACCGATATGGGCGATTGCATCAATAGATGATCCTATTGAAAACAGCAAGGAAAAGACCACAAGGATGCCAATAATGCAGCATAAAGTGGATCTAACATTTCCATACCTTTCCAGAGCCACCCAGTTGATGATTAGATAGGCGATCAGTCCTCCTAGCACCCCGAATATGGCTGTTGATGAGCCAACTGTCACTTGAGTTCGATTGACCAGAACACTCAGCATAAAGCCTACATTATTGAATGGGTACCTGTTATAGAAGAAACGAGCAAAACTACTGGAGTCAAGAGCGGGTATATTTTTTAAAATCTGGTGAGGAAGATAAACAAACTGATAGAGTTCATCAGAATATGCAACAAATTGACATGAAGAAAAGCAGCTGTTAGAAGACGATAGATCTGACCCTCTTTAATGAGGGTACCTAGAGCTCCTCCAAAATCAACTAAGGTTGTAGCTGAGACTTCAAGCACCTCATGATTTTCCTCGGTGATGCCTTGAGTCAGGCATACTATGTACATGATCCAGATTATCGCTAGGAATATTGTCGTGCTTGAAATGAGTTTGATATCGGGGCAGCAAATTATTCTTAGGGTGTAAGGGATTGTCTCATCCATCGGAGGGCGCTGGTCTCCTTTCATCGGGTTCATGAAGGGAATATCGTCTCCCACATTAGCTTACATGTTTTGATAAGGAGCTTGGTTAGGTCGGCCTCTGTTGTTTTGGTTATTGACGTCTCCAAGACCATGAACATTTGCCATTGAATTATATTTTTATCATATCTGACACCTCACAAACTATCAGTCAATTATTGCATCGAACTCCTAGCAATGAAGCCAGGAAGGATGGTTGTCTGATAACTCTGCTTTTCAAAGTTGAAGGATCTACCTCCTCTCCTCGTCTTCCTTCAACTTGAGCCACTGGCCTTTTTTGTTTTTTGATGTCAGCCTTTTACTACTCTAGTAGTTGTTAAATTCTATTTGATGGTTCTGGCATCACTATCCTGATGGATGTTGGATAATGAGATGGTTTTGTCATTTGAAGGGTGGGATGGAAGTGGTGATAGATGGCCTAACAGTTTTGGCAAAGATCAAATTGCTCACATATGAGGCATTTGAAAACTGGTCCTTTGATGGGGTATTCGAAGCAAATATCACATTGAAGGTTGTCGAATATAACTTATTCCTTCTTGTTTTCCTACTTTTTCTCTTACTTTTTGGGCTAGTCAATCTCTACTCTTATCATTTTTTCAGTGAGTTAATTGACCTCATCTTCTTATCTCCTGACAATAATCATAGACTATCTCTCCTCATTTCTTTAAGGATGAATGGAAATAACTTATGACGTTTAGACACAGACATACTATGTGGTCTCCTCCTTGAAAGTTTACACATTTTCATATCTCGAAGTGATAAATATTGACCCATTCTACCTCCATTCAGCAGGGTTTTCATGTCGGCGAATAATTTCGATCGATTACCTGACTGGGGTTATTTAACTGACGATTGACTCTTACAGTTTGCTGAAGGAACTGTCTCTGTCGCTTTGAACTGATATCAGGTCACTTTAATTTGATCTGAAATCTTTTATCTGTAATTTTACTGATGATCTGTTACTTTTTTTGAGGTTACTGAGCTAGTTGTTGTCCATGATAGTGTTTTCTGGATCATTGATGATAAAACAAAACTCTGGAGGAAGAATGGTGAAACATTTTTGAACAGTTTACTCCAACTCACGAAGATCTCTTATCTTTAGCAAATCGATTTTATGAATCTATTTACGGTATTCTACCTTGACAAGCATTTCTTATATATTATAATGATTTTCATTCTTGCGTTTACTTTAGGATCATTTTTTCGATTAACTCCCGATTCATAAAGAAGCTTTTGTCATCCATCATTTATTGGGAATTTAATGTTTGATCATGCACTTTTATTCTTTTTAGGGCAAGGTCATAATAAACATCTTAATATAATGCTGGAGAAGAACGCTCTCTATAGAAGAATGCAGAATCATGACATCTTCCGCACTTTCTCGAGAACCTACTCACGTCAACATCATCACACCCCCAGACATCATCAGATGAGCTCTACTCCTTCCCAATTTGAGCTTACAGAGCAACAACTATCAACCAGCTATAGACCAATAGGGGAATCAAGGGTCTTCACAGCCAACGATATATCTCGTAGAGACATGATGAGGGGCAGCACAATGCCTACTTACATGAAAACAGAGCAACAGAGTCAAAATTGCATGCCCTTCAGCCAGACAGTCAACCTTAACACTGTTTGCTCAAAATTTAGTATAAATTCTAGCAATCAGAAGTCAGCTTATCTCAGCAACACATTTAGTAAGAGGAAAGCTAGTGATTCTCTTCTCGTGAATATTCGAGGAAGAAACAAAAGATAGAAATTCAATCTCAAATCATGTGTTCAGAGGTAGAATGAACATTATGATGGAAATTATGACGAGACATAATTCAGTCTACTATAACTATAGAGACAAAAGGAACTCAAAAGAGGCTGGGTTTAACCGAGTAGAACAGTCACTACAGCTCTCATCAAGCTGCATCCTAAAAATATTCTAAGCCGAATGAAGCCTCAACCTGGTAACAAGGTACCTGCTCACTTGTTTTCAAAATACTCACAATTCGTAAGCCCATCGAAGATGAGCCTGACTGATAAGAGGAGTGAGTTAGAAAGATGAGCTTTGATTTTATATTTTAAACATAGATGAGTATTCATTGGATTGAGTGGCATTATATAAATCAGTCTTCAAGACAGAAAAAGTTACCTGCTTGCTTCTGCTCCTTGTCCAGAACTGAATTGAGTTTGTTAATCCTGGGCCTGAAGTTTGTGCTGTCTCTTCTGAAAGTTATACCCAACATGCTCAAAAATTTGTTCATGCCGTCAACCAAGCCTTGAGGAGTATTAGCTATACATTTAACTCCTGGCTCTCCCTCATACACAATGACCTGATCAGCCAAGTAAGTGGCCATGATAAAGTCGTGCTCCACAACGAAGGCTGTTTTTTGGTTGTTTAGGATGAATCTCTTGAGAACCTTAGCGCAGATGATTCTTTGCTCACTATCCAGATAGGCTGAAGGCTCATCAATCAGATATGTGTCGGCTCCTTTGGCCAAGGCGAGAATGATAGCGACTCTTTGCAATTCACCTCCTGATAATTTTTGAACTTCATTATCGATGATGTTATTGAGTTTGAGAGGCTTGGTGACCTATGAGATGAAAGTAGGGGTCTACCAGTTATTTCCAATTTTGCTGTAGAAGAGTTCTCGAACTGAGCCTTAGAATTTGGGAGCAATAGTTTGAGGCTTGTAGCTGACGTTCATTTCTGGCAACTAAATATTAAAATAAATACATCTGGCTTCTATTCTCCTTCTTTGAGATCTTCTTTCTTCTTCTTTTTGCCGGCTTCTGCCAACATCTTGATGAAGGTCGTTTTTCCGGTTCCATTTTCACCCAAAAGCACAGTGATTTGGGAAGTTCTGAATGTTCCTGGGCAAACAGTCAGCTCGAAAGGTCCTTGTTTTTTCACCAACTAACTAAAAATAGTAATACCTCAGGGTATTTGTACGCACCTATTTTGTCCATCTTTATTTATTCAAAGGTATCGCTTATTTTGAAGGTCAATTCCTCTTCTCTGAATCTCATATTTTCAGTGGGAATGAATCCCTGCAAGAACAGATTGATCCCTTCTCTGACCGTGAAAGGCATAGTAACAACTCCATAGGCTGCTGGTTAGCCGTAAAGGACGCAGATGAAGTCCGAAAGATAATCCAGAATAGAAAGATCGTGCTCAACCAAAATGATGTAGTTATCTGGAGTCTGAAGACCTCTAATCAACTTAGCCGATTTAATTCTTTGCTTGACATCCAGGTAGGAAGTAGGTTCATCGAACATGTATACTTGAGCTTTTTGGATCATTACGATCATCATAGCAAACCTTTGCAGCTCACCTCCAGAAAGATCACCAATATCTCTTTCGTAAAGCTTATCGAGCTCAAGGTCAACTTTGAGTTTCTCACTGAGACCTGTCTTATCCTTCTTCTCAATGTACTCTCCGACTTTTCCTTTTGCTGCCTTGGGAATGCTATCCACATATTGAGGCTTTATAGCTGGAATATAAGTGAGTTCCAACATTTTGGTGAGATAATTTTGAATTTCAGAACCCTTAAAATGCTTCAAAATTTGATCCCATTCAGGAGGCTCACGATAGTTTCCAAGATTGGGTTTAAGTTTGTTACCGAGAATTTGAAGAGCAGTTGACTTTCCAATACCGTTAATACCTACAAGTCCTAAAATTTGTCCTGGCCTGGGAGTAGGCAATCGATGCAATTTGAAGGAGTTCTTGCCATAACGATGGGTTGTCGATTTTTCCAGATTTTTTGGTACGTTGATAATTTTAATGGCTTGGAAGGGGCATTTCTTGACACAGATACCACAGCCAACACATAGCACTTCTGAAATATCGACAATTTTAGAGGTGGGCATGACCTCGATGCATATTTTTTCGGTCTTGTTGACGGGACAACCCTTCTTGCATTACTGTTTGCACCTCTTAGGCTTGCATTTCTCAGGATTAACAATGGCGATTCTATGCTTGTCTTCCATAAGATAATTGTTGAATTTAATTATATAATCCAAATTATATTCTTTGACTAATGTAGGATTATTCATAGTTTCACGGCATCATTCACACTTTCTGATACTCCAACTTGGACTCCAGCTTCTTGTTGTCTCTTATCTTACGCGCTGCCTTCATGAAATCTTCTTCAATGCAGTAGTCTCGGTCTTCACGAATGGCGAACATGCCTGATTCAGTGCATACGTTTCTCAAGTCAGCACCGTTAAAGTCCTAACAGATCTTAGAGATAGCTTCAAAATCAAGATCTCCTCGAACGGTGATTGATTTTGAATGAATTTTGAGAATTTACTGACGGGCTGCTTCGTTGGGAAGAGGAATTTCGACCTTTCTGTCAAGTCGACCAGGCCTGAGGAGAGCAGGGTCCAAAATATCAGGTCTATTGGTAGCCATGACAACCTTGACTCTTCCAAGTTCATCAAAACCGTCAAGTTGATTGAGAAGTTCCATCAATGTTCTTTGGACCTCACGATCAGCAGAGTTGCCTTCACTGAATCTTCGGCCACCGATAGCATCAATTTCGTCCATAAAGATGATACAAGGTTCATTGTCTCTAGCATATCCGAACATTTCTCTGATGACTCTTGCAGATTCTCCAATATATTTATCCACAATGGCAGAGGCTACGACTTTCAAAAATTTAGCTTCAATATTGGAAGCAAGAGCTCTTGCGATCAGAGTTTTACCAGTACCAGGAGGCCCATACATCAAGCAACCTTTGTTATAAACAAAGTACCTTTGGGAGGTTTGATGCCAACTCTTTTGAATAGTTCAGGATTAGTGATAGGGAGCTCAATGGTTTATCTGAGAACTCTAAGCTGATCTCCCAAGCCTCCGATATCTGAAAAGTCGACTTTTCCAGGATCTTCACTCATCATGTTGAACACCATTGGATCCACTTATCTGGGTAAAACGCGCATGATAGTTAGTGTGGTTTGATCAAGAGCAACTCTCGCACCTACAACCAGTTTGGATCTGTCAATTTTGACCTTGACTCCGACCACATTTCTAGTACCACTTGAGGCTTTGATGATGTCTACATTTCAAATGCGATACATTTTTCAGTGGTGAGTTATTTGAGAACTTCACCGATCATTTGTCCGACTGACTGGAGAGACTTTAGTTGGTTGTCTGTCTTGATGACTTATTTTTTCTTGTCCCTCAGCTCGAATCTTTCTGAGATGAGTGGTATTGTTACTCTTACGGAGATTTTCTTCCTCCTTGGCATGCTTGACGTATGTGACTTGATACTCCTGCAAAATCTTTTATCTCTCGTCTGCCATTTTTAAAAAATAATTAAATTTCAAATAGAGTATGACTGAGAATATATCAATCTTTTCTATTCAGGTCACCATTCTCACCTTGACTTCCACTCACTTTCTTGACCTACTATTTTTGATTTGGATTGAGAGGTGTCTTATCAATAACGTGAGCGGGTTCTCTGTTCTTGTCTTTCAGCTCAGGGTTCTCTCCAGAAATTTGATTTTATTCTGGTAAAGGCTAAATTTATCCTGAACTTTCTATGTCACTATACTATGGCTCTTAATCTACAGGTTACCCAATGCTTTGTTTCTTCTCGTTCGCCTCTCTTTTTTTCTTCAATTGCCTGTACTTATGAAGGCTTCCATATCCCAGCAATATAGGGGCCCATAATCCCCAGAACATCAAAAATTTGATTCCTGCTCTATCGTTAATCAGCGTGTTCATCAATCCATAGATAAAAGGTGAGGGAAAATATCCGAAAGCATTCTTGATAATTTATCCAGTGGAATTACCAAAGGCCCTCAGGTAAGGTGAGACTGAAACCATCATGATTCCTGTCAATCCAGGCATCATTCCACCTCCAAAGAAGAGAACGATCCAAAGAAGAATTGTAATCGTATAGAACTAATCAACAAAAGGAATGATGATAGCAGCTCCGATTCCTAGACAAGCAAAGAGAAAAACATAGTAGACGGTTGTAGGATTTTCGTATCCTCCCTTTTTGCTGACAACGTAGCCTCCTAAATTATAAATTCAGTACCAAAAGCACAACCACTAGTTGGTCCAGTTAACGAGACCACAGCATAGCTTATGAACACTGCAGACTATTCAAAATGCAAAACCTCAATAAAATATTTGGTAAGCCAGAACTGGATGCCAGTGGAGACATACAAAATAACAGCCATGGAGAAGGTCCCAACGAGGTACATTTTTGACTTTGCCAGTCGGCATATCATGTAGCTAAATTTATATTTTTCTTTATTGCGAGGATCTTTTTCTTCCTGCTATTAGGTGGAGGTTACAAGACTTTAATGAGTATACTCTAGTATGGCCTCCGTCAGCTCTTCACTTAGTCTTCTTCTGCTATCTAATTTTTTGTTAGACAGGAACAGAAAAGCTATGATAAAAATGGTCACAAGTCCTACCTGAATGAAGAAAGACAGTTTGAACTATATATATTAACAATTTACTGTTTAGCCAGTGGATATGATGATGGCTGTCATTCCATAGCCCATGAAGATCCCCAAAGGCACGCATATTTGGAGTAAAGTCAACCACATTGTTTTTTTATCACCTCCATGCTTATCAATCCAGATAGGGTAGTAGACCAATAAAAAGACCTGACACACTCCCGTCAGGAAGCGAGTGACATAGGCAGCTATCTTGTTGGGGATGAAGACAAAGGTCAGCAGCGATAATTCTAATACGACTAACGAGACAACTGTCAATATTTTTGAATTGAACTTTTGGTAGAGTCTACCTGCAAACATTCCCATGATGCTGATGCCCGCATAGACGATGCTACCAAGAATGCCTAGCTCTGCTTAGCTCATATCGTAGTAATCTTGCATTTGGACTGTGCAGGCAGGAAGGATGCCATGGTCGAGGTTGATAAGGACATTGGTTAAGATCATCAATGAGAAGATGAATGTTGGCGATTTATGCTGAATGTACCCTTTTTTGATTTATTCGTTCATTGAATATCAATTAATACTATGTTGTCAGCTTAATAATATTACTAAAATGATTAATAGTGAACAAGTAAGACACGGTTGACCGTCGTGTTGAACATTTGTTGACAAAAAAGTAAAATATTATGATCATATATTGGATCAAGAGAATTAACTCAAATTTTAATGAAAGTCCTGCTTGACCCTTGTCCTTTGAAAAGGTGATCAGTTAATCTGATAACAATTTAGAAAACCTTACAAGTCAGCTAAGTCATAAAGGTCATATCTCGATGAATATTAGATCCTGTGTTGATTATAATTATGCTAACTAAATTGATTCGATATCAACTGCATCTCAGATCAATCATTCATAATTTCGGCAAAAGCAGAAACATCCTCATTCACCACGGTCTCTTGGGGTCAGCCTAAAGCTTCAACCATCCTCAAATTGTCAATACCTGTCAAAAACATGGCAACCTCCATATCATTGATGCCCGCAATCATGGTATTCTCACTCATAATTCCAGGCGAAAGTCCTCATACAGAAACACATAGTATACAAGATCTCGCTGATGATCTTTACAAGTACATTGACTTCAATAACCTGATGGGTCCTTCCAACAAATTGACTCTTATTGGACACTCCAAAGGAGGAATGGCCCTAATGCAGTTCACCAAATCCTATGACTCACATGAAATTCAAGAGTTTATCGACAGAATTATCATTATTGATATTCCAACGACGCCCATTGAGAAGGGTTTGCATTATAGGAGAACCGGAACAATGCTAAAAACCCTTCAATAGATCGATATGAGTCAGCCAAGAGATGCTATTTAGAGGGAAGTAATGAAAAAGGCTGCCACTGAAGCCATTGGGAAAAGAGTTAAATAATCTCTTGTGACTGAGAATGGACAAACACGCTGGAAACTTAACTTAAAAACATTGGCAACCAGTGGGTTCGAAAATATCGGAAGTTTTGATCTTTCAACTGACAATCCAGGCAGATGGTGCGGTCCAGTGGAAATCATATATGGAGAAAGGTCAGCTTACTTCAACGATCAGGAGTATGATAAATTCAAAGCCTACTATCCATCTCTAACAAGAGACAATTGTCACAAAATAGAGAGAGCAGGGCACTGGGTTCACTAAGATAATATTGAGCAATTTTGCGAAACTCTTGATCACATCTTGAAAAAGGATGATAAAAGCTCCTGATTTATTAGAAACTTTATGATAAGCTCTTTGGAAAAAAATATTGTCATGCTACAGGCAGGTTAGATCATTTTCTTGTATTTTTAGCCTTATTTGTTGTGATGGAGTTTTTCCTTCCTCTGCTGGAGACGTCTTCTATCTTCTTGTTAGTGGTTGAGTTTCTTATTCCGGCTATGTCGTTTTCAGGATTGAGATGATACTCGGAGGGAACTTATCTCTCTTCCTTCGGTCGATAAATTTCTTTCTCCATTTTGATCTCAGGAATATTCACTGCTTCTGCTCCTTTATATTAAGCAGGGATTGAAATTTTCCTGACAATAGCTTCCTGCTCTCCACCACTGATATCAGCGATTCTGTATGATTTTTCATTCTCAGAAGCACCTTTTTTATCTTTTGTTCGACTCTGATTTGAATGTATATTCATTCTTTATTCTGTGATCGAGACACTCAAGCCCATGTAATTTTATTGGATGATTATAAACACCATTGCAATCATTATCGCTATGCTATAACATAGCAGGATAAACTCTTTGAACATCGATACAATATCAATTTTGTTTTCGAAACTATTCGTCACATTCTATCTGCCAAGGCAAATTAGCAAAATATTATTGACTCTGCTTGCTAATTTCGTTTTGAACTGGATAGACTGGTAAATACTTAGGATGAGAGTTGTCAGCTTTGACCATTTGCCTTGTGCCAAGAAGAAACATCCCTGTCGATATATTTGATTATCAGCTGAGTACCAAGATGAATACTTAAGTCAAGAAGCTCCAGGTTTGGCCATTAAGCTTTTGAAAGCCTCTCACAACCTATATCGCCAATATTATTGAAAGCTTTATCAGATTTTGGGTACCTAAAATCAACCTTCGAAGGTTAATCCATTTTGTTGCATTTTTTAGGTATAAACACCCTTCTTTTCCAATATTGTTGAATGCTTAATATCAGTATTTCTACTCAGATCTAAAGTATGAAGGTGACTCCAAGATGACTTTGATAAGATTTAGCATCCTTTTTATCCTATTTAATTATAGGCTAGGTATAAACAGAAGTACTTAAGTCAATGCTCAATATTGATTACTTGTCTTTGTTCTTTGTGTTTTCTGTATCTGAGATGGCGTCAATCAGGTCTTCTTCTTGCCCAGGATCGATATGCTTTTGACCTCTAATAGTAACCGTTGTACTTAAGTCATAATAATGAACTTGTCTTTCTGTTAGAAAGTTTTCCTTAAGATTTTAAAATATTTGTTTTGAGAATTTCAAGCCGCATTTGATGCTTTGTATTATATTGATCATACTTAATGTTTTAAATTGATCTCTGGTGAAGACCTATGATGGACAATCCATCATTTTATTTCTCAATGAAGATAGGCGATCCTGTCATGCCTTGAAAAAGGTCCGAGGAATACAGAAGCCAATCCTCATGAATAATTGCTGTCCCTTTGTATTTATTTAGCTCGAAATGCTGATCGTCTATTCGATAACCTATAATATTGGCCTATTCAATCAATTTTGACTGTCCAGCCATTGTGTATTTGCTTTTATCATCCTC
>Ga0100379_10004161_pt1 | contig 12869 bp, 15 predicted proteins | sample CryGeymeta201503_FD_80418 | JGI IMG/M metagenome (GOLD analysis project Ga0100379, IMG submission 80418) | Groundwater microbial communities from Crystal Geyser aquifers in Utah, USA - Crystal Geyser metaG 2015-03 | ecosystem: Environmental > Aquatic > Deep subsurface > Groundwater | place...
TCGACCCTCTCGGTGCGTCACCGTATTTATGAACTGAAGTACTAAGAGTTCACTTCGAAGATTCGATCTTCCCCTTCAGGCGCCGCGCCTTCTCGATGTCCCTGCGGGCCTTCGGGTGCGCCGGATCGAGCGCGAGCGCCTTTCCCCACTCCCGGATCGCCCCGTCCAGATCCTCCGCGAGGAATCGGCGCAAGCCCGCCGCGTAATGGGCATCCGCCTCCACAATTTTCCTCTCGGCGTCCTCTTTCCGTTGGGCCGCGTTCCGGAGATCGTTCCCTTCCTTGCCCGGATGGGAAACTCCGGGGACCTTCTCCGCCGGTTTCGACGGCCCCGAATCGACATCAGGCTTCTCATTCTTCCCGTACGTCCCGTTCTTCACCCGCCGGAACGCCGCCTTGTGATCGGGATCGAGAACGAGGACGGCGAGGAACTCCCGCAGGGCCTTCGCCGTCTCCCCGTTCCCTTCCAGCGCCAAAGCGGCCCGGTAATGACGGTCGACCTGGTCGCGGATCTTCCTCTGCAGCCGTTCGACGCGCTCCCGGGCATCCGCGTCCTCCGGCGTGAAGCCGTTGACGATCTTCCGGTAGAGCAACGCCCTCCGGAGATCCCCGGCCTTCTCCGCGGAGCCCGCCAGCTCCCTGTATTTTCCGGGAATGCCCCGGAAGATGTCCCTGGTTCCCGCGGTCGGAGGCGCCGTCGGTTCGAGCACATTTCCCGTCTGCGGCTCGACGCGGAACGGGAACGATCCCGCGCAACCCGCGAGCAGCATCGCCGCCAGCACAAACCATCCCTTTCCCGCGATCATTCGGAGCCGAACTTCCGGAACGTCGTCAGGTTGTTCCCGAACTCCTTCAGGGTGAAACTCCCATAGATCATCGCGCGGCTGACACGGTAATCGTTCGAAAAGAACGGGGCGCTCTCCCTTTCCACGGTGAACGCAAGACGGTACCCCTCCTGGCGGGTCATCTCCTCGACGCGAGCATTTGCGTCGCCGTACGGGTACGCGAGGTATTTCACCTCGCGCCCGGTATGTTTCCGGATGATCTTCGCCGACTCCACGATCTCCTTCCGCACCGCCTCGGAATAGTCCCGGAACGACTCCTTCCGCTCCTTTCGGCCCAGGTACCGGTGCGTCTTGCTGTGCCCCTGGATGTCGAACCCGTTCCGCGACAGTTCGCGGACCTGTTCCCAGGACAACGTCTCCCTGCTGCCGACGATGAGGTCGGTGTACACGAACAAGGTTGCCGGGTATCCGTACTTCTTCAGGATGGGCCAGGCGATGTCGTACACGGATCGCCACCCGTCGTCGAACGTGATGACGACGGACCTGGCCGGGATCTGGCGCCGGAACTGGAGGAATTCGAACAGGTCGTCGAGGGGGATGACCCGGTAGCCGTTCTCGCGAAGGAACCGCATCTGCGCATCGAAATCGGCCTCCCGGACGGTCATTGCGTCGTGGGTGCCGTTTCTTGAGAGTTTATGATACGTGAGGACCGGGACGGTCTGGTATCCGGTCGGCCACAGGCCGCCGGGCGCGTAACTGGCAAGGGGAATCACCACGTCCTGGCCAGGCGCGGGAAGAGAGTTTCCGTTGAACTCCGAGAGGACAACAGGCGGCAGGCGCGGTCGCGGTCGTGCCGGCCGGGCCCTTCCCCTTCCCCATCAGGTAATATCCTCCACCAAGAAGAGCGAGCACCGCAACGCCCGCGACGGCGACCAGGGGGCCTTTCCTCCCTCCCTTTGCCGACTCGGCCGGCTTGGGACGAACCTTCGGTGCCGCTTTCGCCTGAGGTGCGGGCTCCACCTTGGGGGCGGGCGGCGTCTGCGCGGGTGGCTTGTCGACCGACCGCAGCGAAGCTTCCGCCTCTTGTGCCCGGTCGCTCGCCGCCCCGGAGCCCGCCGCGTCGGCCATCCGCTTCCCTTCGGCCTCGATGTCATCGGCGAAGAGAATCTTCAGGTACTCGGCAAGGCTTCGGCCCGAGGGGCGCAGGTTGAGCCGGAAAATGCACTCCTCGATATCCGCCTGCATGTCGGCCAACGACTGGTACCGGTCTTCCGGGTCCTTGGCGAGGGCCTTGGCGACGATGTCGTACAACTTCTCGGGCAGCCCGCCCTTCAGCGTCCCGAGCGGAGTGAACTCCGCCTCCCGCACCTTCGAAAGAATCTGGAGGGTATCATCTCCCTTGAACATGCGGCCGCCCGCTACCAGTTCGTACAGGAGAATTCCGGTGGCGAAGATGTCGGACCGGTGGTCGATCACCTTTCCCGCCGCCTGTTCCGGCGACATGTAGGCGACCTTCCCCTTGATCATCCCCACCTGGGTGATGGTGCTCTGGCTGGCCGCCTTGGCGATCCCGAAGTCGACGATCTTCACGTCCCCCTAGTAGGTGAGGAAGACGTTCTGGGGAGAGATATCCCGATGGATGATGTGCAGGGATTTTCCCTGGAAGTCCTTCAGCTTGTGCGCGTAATCGAGCCCGGCGCACACCTTGGAGATCAGGTACAGGGCGTTTTCGAGGCTGACCGGGGTTCCCTTCTCCTTCGCTTTCGCGTTGACCGCGCGCAGGTCCTTCCCGTAGAGAAACTCCATCGTGATGAAGTACGAATTTTCCATGGAGCCGAAGTCGTAGATCTGGACGACGTTCTGGTGATTCAGGAGAGCGGCCAGCTTCGCCTCGTCGATGAAGGAGGTGATGAGCTCCTCCTCGTGCGCGAGGTGCGGGAGTATCTGCTTGATGGCGATGAACTTCTCGAACCCCTCGACGCCGATGATTTTGGCCCGGTACAGCTGAGCCATCCCGCCGGTCGCGAGTTTTTCGAGCAGGAGATATTTCCCGAAACGGGTGGGCTGGAAATTGGGCATGGTCAGGAGAGGAGATCGCGGAGCGAATCCTTGAGAAGATCGGGGATCTGCTCGATCGCCTCCCGGTCGATGATCTCCTGGAACGCCGCTATCCCCGAGAGCTGGGTTACCTGCAAGATGAAATCGTTAGCGGGAAGAAACGTGGAAAGCGGCGCGGTGAGGATCACCACAGGAAGCCCTCCGAGATCGGGAAGGGTTTCGACTTCGACACGGTATCGCAGGTCCGATAGCAACTGCCCCACCGTCGGGAAGTATTTCATGAAGACGACCGGCGTGAGGTGGTTTACGATCCCTTGGCGCATCTCGTCGGGGACGCGGGATTCGGTCCCCGCCACCATCGAGCGCAACCGTGAAAGCGGGCACTCCCCGCGGTAGGAGAGAACCCAGCGGGTCGGTGTGGAGACGGTGATCGGCTTCGCCTCCCCCGGGATCGCCAGTGAATATTGGAACGGCGACGCGTCGAGTTGTGTCGAGATCGGGGCGAGGGGCGTCTGGAGCTTCCTCGGGAGACCGAACGGTTTCTCGCAGACCGCCGCGTACCGCTCCTGCAGGTCCGCGAACGCCTTGTCTGAAACGGGGACGTCTTCCATCGAAGCGCTCTTGACGTACGACCCGAGGAGGGAACGAGCGACGAAGAGGGATTTCAGGACGTCCAGGTGACCCGACAGGCGCTTGTTCAGAAAAGAACCGAGTTTGTCGGTCGCACGGCGAAGCTGCACGAACTCGGCGTTGTCGAGGTTCTTCCGGGTGATCGCATCCGGGTTCATCGGGCGTCCTTCCGTGGTTCGAATTTATCTATTGAGATACCATAATCGGTACGGCAATACAATTTCCTCTTCGCGTTCGTCAGGTTAGCCCGACCACGAAGAAATCGGCCGCCTCCCCCTCCGCGGGGAAGGGACCGAAGAGGACAGACTCCGGACACTCCTTGACCTTCACGAAATACGAGGTGCGATGGTCGAACCCGTTCCGTACTCCCCACGCCGTGTACTCCCGCTCGCCGAGAGAGAGCTTCATCCCCTTGACCGGCCATTCCAGCGTGCATTGCGCCGGGAGCATTTCCATCGGACCGCTCCCGTGGAAGAGGATCTCGCTCCCCGCCACGCCGAACATCGCCCCGTCCCACCGCCCTTCCCGAGGCCCCACCTCGAACCAGAGGCCGATGTGCGTATTCCCGTAGACATCGATCCGGTACTCCGACGCCGGATCGGTCCGCGGCGTGTGGACCTTCGCGACGATCTTCGCCGCCAGCCCGGGATCCGTCGCGGAAAGAAGCTCGGCTCCGGAGAGCGGCGTCGGAAACGGCGGAGCGGGCGGCGCCCCCCCTGCCTCCGCAAGCAGGATGATCGGGAACGACAGCCCTTTTTTCCCCTGCACCGTGATCGCGAGCAGGGAAAGACCGCGGCGCACGGAGGGGGAAGCGAGCGTCTCCGCGGTCGCGAGGATCACCCAGGCGGCGACGTCGGGCTTGATCATCTCCTCGCGGGGGGCCATCCAGGCGATCTTCGGGAGGTCGTCCACCCAGAAATGTCCCTGGACCGGGACGCCGTACGGCTTCATGAGGGCGATCACCTTCTTCACGTTCTCCTCGGACCGGCCGAGAGACGTCAACCAGACGGTCTTCATGCGGGCTCCCTTCGTTTCATGGGGTTGATGCGACGATTCGCACGGTCTCCACTTCCAGTGCGGAGAGATCCGTCAGGGGACAGCGACCCCGCCACACGAGGAAAAGTCGCCCCTCGTCCGGCAGGAGACAGAGGGTGTCGAGGCGCATCGGCGCCGGCTCGCTCCAAGACGGTCCGCTCCAACGCTCCGTTTTTTCGACCGTGGCCACCGGTGCGATTCCCGGCAGCCGGAAACGGACCTTCCCGCTCTTTTCAAGGTTCAGCAGGAGGATCTCCTCGTCTCCGCGGAGGTACCCCTCGACCTGAAGCGCGGGAGGGGCGGCGTTGTAGAAGTCGTATCGGAAGTCGTTCGGAGGAAGGGGTGATCGTTCGCTCTTCCACAACTCGTCGTACGTTCCCAGGTACCCGACCCGAGGGGCCCATCCCTTTCCAAGACAGCCGAACCCCGCCGGCCCCGGATGGTCGGTCCAGGAACGGATCGGCCGGGAGGCGTCCTCGATGTTCGGAAGCGGCGCCCCGTCGATGTTCCTGGGGGATTTCCGGGTGTAGAAGCCGCATCCGACCGGGTTCTCCGCGCAGAAACCGCCGGACTCCGTGTCGATCCCCCCGAACGCCTTTTCGTAGACCAGGGACATCTCCGTGAACGGTTCCGGCTCGGTGGACACCGGCGCCGACAACTTTCCTGCGCCGGAAATCCATGCCCGGTCCCCGGACACGCGGACGACCTTTTGCAGCGTCCCCACGCGGAGGCCCGCGTCCAGCCACCGGACCGGCGTCCCTCCCGGCGCGTGCGCCTTGCCGACCAGGAGGATATCGGCCCGGGGCTTGAACGGAGCGGTATCCGCCTCGAATTTCGGACTGCCTCCCTTTTCCGGGTCCGTGGGCTCGTCCCCGAACAGGATCGGGATCTGCGCCTCGGCCACCGCGGCGACGCCCTCGGGGACGATCGTGAAGGTCCCCTTCACGATGACCGTCAGGACCGCCTTCCCTTCCGGGTCGAGGAACGGAAGCGCCTCCGCCTCGAAGGGAGTCTCGTTCCCGATCTTCACCGTCTCTCCTTTGCGCCGGACATGTCAGGAAATGCACCCGGGGGGGCCGGTCCCGATCCCGCCCAGCACGGGACCGACAGGCACGAACGGAGGCGCGAACGTGGGCACCGGCCCCGTGCCGATCACGTTCTTCACCAGCGTCGTCGCCTTGAATAGCTGGAACACCGTGCCGAACGCCTTTGAAATCGCGTCGAACAGGTCCGAAGCGTGCAGCGCCGTCGGGTCCGCGAGGTTCGCTTCCATCAAGCTTTTCAGCGTCGACGGAGAGAGCCCCGCTTCGCCCGGAGAGTTGTAGGTGACGAGCGGCATGGGGACGTTCGGCATAGGCGGCGCCACCGGCGCCGGCACCGCGGCGAAGGCCGGGTACATGCACATCCCGGTCAACCCGGTATGCCACGGCAGCCACATCGTCCCGATCGCGTTGGCGACGGCCATCGAAAATTTCAGCTCCATCGGGGTCGCCTTGGGGGCGGATGAAAGGATCAGCGGCATGAGCGGCGGTCCGACCACGCACCCCGGGTGAAGGATGCCGACCGGCCCGACGATGTTGACGCCGACGATCGAGGCGGCGCTCATCCACTGGCCGATGGCGGAGGAGACCGCACCGCAGACCCCTTCGATGAACTTCTCGTACTGCTCCCCGATCTCCTTCGCCGTCCCTACATGGTACTTGTTCAGTGTCGACTCCCGGAACAGGTTCATGGGGGAATTCGGCGGAACCGTCCGCTCGGCGGGCTTGAACGCCTCGGGATACATGTCGCGCCCCGCCGGGGCCGAAGGATCGGTGATCTTGTCCGTAAGCGCTTCCCAATCGACCGGGAGCTTGATCCCCTTGGCGATGAAATTCATCTTGGCCAGCATGACGAACATGTCGTTCGGGGGCCAGGGCATGGGTCGATTACCGGGTCAAATCCCGTACATGGAGCAGCTGCTCCCCGGTGTAGATCGTCTCCTCGCCCGTCGGAAACGGAAGCGTCAGTTTCAACAGGTAGACCAGCGTGTCGACCGCCTGGTCGCAGACACGGCGATACTTCGACCACCCTCCCGGACCGATGGCCTGCGCATTCTCCGTGTCCAGCAGCAGCGGCTTGACGCGAACCGCGAGGGACGGATCGTTCACATACCGCAAGCCCCCCACGGTCTCGTACCGGACCAGGGGATCGGAAGAGGAAAGATCGCTCAGAACGGCATCCCTGCCTGCCGGGTCTCCCAGCCGTGCAAGCGCCATCCTTGCGTTCGAGGCCAGAACCTCTTCCCCCGAAGCGATCGATCGAAGGATGGCTACCGTCCGTTCCCCCGGGAAATACCCGGCGGAGAACGCCAACATCTCCCGGACATCCGTCTCCGTGCTTCGGACCAGCGTCGAAAGGATCGCATTCTTCGCCGATTCGGGGGGATTCACGGATAGCTGCCCCGCCGCGGCCACCCGCACGTTGACGTTCCCATCCTTCAACCCGAGTGCGAGGATCTCTCCCGCAGCATCCCCTCCGACCTTCCCGGCGCACGCCATCGCGACCTGGCGCGACCGGTACCCGGCCATCGTAGCGCCTTTCCGCAACGCAGGAACCGCGGCGTCGCCCATCGCTCCGGCGACCTCGACCGCCCGGAAATCCCCCTCCTCGAGAAGGCGTGCCAACTCCGCCTGTGCGCTCATCCTCGTTCCCTCCCCGGCCGGCCGGTGCTGCCCGCCGGACTTTTTTTCGATCCCATGGCAATTCGCCGCGACGAGGGACAGAATCCCACAGAAGACCGACAACAGCAGGCGAAAATCCGCCTTTTTCACGGCCTTGGCGGCGCCCCAAGCCGCGCCGCGGTCCGCTGCACTTCCGCCGCCTCGTCGTCGGTCGGATCGCCGTCGAGTTTCTTCACCGTCAACATGGACCCGGTGTTTCCGATATCGTATCCGACGTCGTGACGGTATCCCATACCGTCCACCGGCCCCAAAGTGATGTACGCGAACATCAGCCGCCGGCGGGAGACGATGTCGTCCCGAGCGTCCCGGCCGCTCCCCGGGTTGTTGGCATCCTGGACGGTGTTCACGTGTGTATACCTTGGGTTCTTTACGAGGTTGAGAACGTGTCCGAGTTCATGGGCAACTGCCTGTCCCGTGACCGTCACGTCGGTGATGATCGACCCGAAGGTCCGAGGAACTCTCCGTGCGCTGTTCGCCGCCCCCCCCCACACGTTCATGATCGTCGTATCGTCGAACTGGAGCTGCGGAACGAAATACATGTTCACTGCGCCGCTCACGCGGTTCGATGCGGTCGTCAGATTGAACTCCTCCGTCAGGACGTGCACGAAGCCCTGGTGCGTGAAGTTCAGGACACCGGCCCGATCGATCTCCGGGTCCGGGACGAACCGGATCCCGTAGGGAAAGTAGATCTGATTGACCTCCTCGATCAATCCGAGGATCTCATCGTCGTTCCGGAATGAACGTGGCGGTACGATGTCCCCCGGGGCCCCCGAGGGATCGTTGACCGCCGCCCCATTGATCATCGGGACGTGCGCCGCGAGACGCACGTCCCGGGGTGGGCTCACGACCACGCGGAGGCGGTGGATGAGCGGCCCTTCCGCGGCTCCGAACCGGACCTCGAGATACGCCTCCCCCTCGGATTTCGCCCTGAACTTGACCATCATCTTCCGCGCGGCCGGCAAGGCGGCGCCGTCGGCGGGGACGGTGATCTCCAGGCGAGCCGGATCGGATGCGACGACATGGAGCACCCCGGCTTCTTCCATGTTCTGACGGATCAACCGGACGCGGGTCTCGGGAATACGCCCCTCGGACAGCGATTCGTCGAGCCCTACCGGCAAAACGGCGCACCCCTGCCGGGCCGGGAGGAACCCGCGGTCGTCCGGGTCCGGCGCGTTCGCATCCGGCGGGCCGCGTTCCACGGCGGGATCGTCGATATCGGGCGCCCGGAGGAACCGGACCGGCACGATCCTCGTCCACTTGTGGACCTGTATCAAGAACGCCATCCGTCCTCATTCCCCCCGTGCGTTTCGAACCACGCTCCTCAGCGCCCCGGAAGACGTCGGCCCGAACTGCGCGTCCGCGTACAGGTCGTTGTCCACCTGGAAATCGAGGATCGCCCGTTCGGTATCGGCATTCGGATTCACATAGGTATCCGCGCGTACGTCGGCAACTCCCTCCGGAAATGGTCCCGGGCAGTATCCCAGCATCTCCAGCCGCTGCTGCACCCCACGCATCTCCTCGATCGGGAACAGTTCGTCCGTCAGGCCGATCCAGTACTCGGAGCCGAGCACCCTGAGCCTGGCGGTAGCCCCCGGAGCGAGCCGGATCGTGATCATCCCGTCTCTTCCCGTGTGCCCTTCCACCGGAGGGGCGTCGCCGACGGTCACCGAATATTCCAGTCGACCGACCCCCGCGCGTGCCGCCGTACCGGGATACTGCTGGACGTAGACGCGGATCTCCCGCAAACGGACAGCCGCGTTACCGGCCTCTCCCTCCCCCCTCCTCGGTACCGCGTGCCCGCCCGCCAAGAGACCTCCCGTGTCGCCTCAGGTGCCGTGGACTTCCTCGAGTTTCGCCTTCGTCGCGGCGTCCGCATCGCCTGATTCGTTCAGGCCGTGCGCTTTCTGGAAACGCCGGAGCGCCCCCCGCGTCTTCCCGTCCATCGGTCCGTCCCCTTCCCCCGCGGCGAAACCGAGGTTCGACAGCCTCTGCCGGACCCCGCTCAGGGAATCGGCCGGATCGAGAGCGGCGAACGAAAGAGGAAGAACGTCCTTTCCGTCCAGGATCAGGTGCCCCTGCCCCGCGCCGGGCGGAACCGGCTCCTTCAGGATCCCGGAGCCGTCGGTCGTCCCCTCCGAGGTCTTCCCGGCGACCACGAGCTTGTACTTTACGTTCGCCCGCGGCTGGAAATCGTCGTCCAGCAGCTTCAGGCGGAGCATCGTCTTCTCCGACTTTTTCCGGAACCGGGCCTTCTGCCCCGTGGCCGCGGTTTCCTCCCGGTCCTCCCGATCGGGAACCACGACCACGTCCCCGGGCCGGAGAATATTCAACCCCTTCCGCTCGCTTTTCAGCGATGCGTTTTCGGGGTGGTCGATCACCTTCTTTACCGGTACGCCGTACGCGGCGGCGATGCCGGAAACATCCTCCCCCTGCCGGACCTTGTGTTTCGTGGGCACGAATCTCTCCCTCGACCCGTTGCCGGGGAAATCACCCCCCGGTGAAAACGTTCGGGCTTCCCCCGACCATCGTCCCGACGCCGCCGCAATGCTGATCCATGTCCCCCAGGCGGTGCGCGGGCTTGCCGTTGATGAAGACGGTCTTGCTTCCCATCGCCGCCGTCCACGTGTTGGGGCCGCAACAGGCGGCGTGGATCCCCTTGTCTCCCACCCGCACGGCAGGCAGGAAGTTCACGAGGACGTCGGGGGACCCCTGGATCGCCGGACCGATCACCTGGCGCGGACACGCCAGCGTACCGTGGAAATCGGCCGGGCATTGCGACAAGTCAGTGATTCTCGCCTGCGGCGGCATCTTCACGACCCCCTTTTCAGTACGAGTATGTCGTCCTATCCGCATAGCTCCGATACGGAAAATACCTGTCCGGCCGGCACCCGGTAAAATGGACATTCGGAAATTTACGGTCTTTCATTGAGATGGTACTGAACGTAAACGTTGAAAGTAAAAAGCTGGCGGTCATGGCTATGTCCCATCACATAAACATTAAATGGAGCCGCACCCCGATCGTACATCGTATACAGATAGATTAAAGTTGCCCCAAGCAAATTGCAGTCCCGCATCGTCGAGGGATGACCGACGCTTGTAAGTGTGCGGGCTAACGGCTCCGCGCTGCGCAACACGGGAACATAATAGGCGGCATTGGCGCCGGCAGGGCCGTCCCATGCGGTGACATTGTCATGATTGCTTCGGTCAAAGCGATGGCCGTGCTCCGCATAGATCGCGCCGCCCAGCCCCGTGTAAATCGGATCACGTTGGTGCAAGTTCAGTTGGCCCGTCACATCAGTGCTTTTCAAATACGCATCATGGTTGCCCCAGAGATATTTTACCTCACGAAGCCCGGCCGCGTTGAGTCGTTGAAACGCTTCAACGACCTCTTGATTTCGAATCGTGACCTCGAGTCCCCAGTTGGAAACCGTATTCACGGACCGATCATTGAGCCATCCGGGATTGTTGTGACCGGATCTGAATTGATAATCTCGACCAAGCCAAAGTTCGTACATATCCCCCAGTTGGATAAAATGCAAAAGCCGTTTTACATCTGCATTCATGTTGCCCAAGGCGTTGAGGAAGCGGACAAGATCGTCGCCCGAGGCCCGGAATATGTCCGCGTCGTTCGTCGTATGCCGCCCACGCTCCCTGCTCCATCTGGCGACGCTGTAGTAATTTCTGTATAAGTAATCCGTCTGTCGCCTCATGGCAGGCGTATCGGACAACCAGGCGGGAGGGTCCCGTTGCTCTGTTTGCAGGAGCCCGATCAGCTCACTGTTGTCGTGGAACCAGGTCACCGGTGGAAGATGAAAATCAGCCAAAAATAGATACAGGCTTGGATCCGAGGCAACGGCAGCCGATATCCCCCCGCCGGCTCTTGCGTAATTCAAAACACGGACTCCGCATCCGCTCATGGCGATGCCGTGAAACAGGTTCCGCACGGCTTCGACCTTGCTCTGTGGAGCCGATGGGCTTCGCGTGAATTCGCAAAGGTAGACGTTGTTCCCGCAGATCAAACCGAAATCACGTCGCGCAGTCCCATGTCCGTCGGCATTGTCGACCCACGCCCCACAGTCGAGATAAACAAAACTGGGGGGTTGGCGCGCAACGGTGCTCATCTCCCGGCGGGAAAGGAGGCACATCCGATTCCCTTCTCGAGCAGCTTGGGAACACGTCAACCCGCCTTCATTGAACGCGTAGTAGAACTCCCTCGCGCCGAAATCGTAGGTATAGTTCAGAGGTCTCTGATAGGTACCAGAACGGATTTGAGCGTCGTCTTCAACGAAAGCCACGGATCTCCTCCAGCAATCAACTACCGTGTTTTTCTTTCAGATGCCGTCTTGTTTCCTCATCGATATCGCCTGATTTATTCAACCCATGATCGTTTTGATAAGCCAATAGAGCCTCTTTCGTTTGCTTTCCCAAAACTCCGTCAATCAATCCACAGTCATAACCGAGATTGTTCAGTCTCCCCTGCACGCCGCTGATCTCCTCTATTGGATCGATATGGCCGAAATTCAACAGATATTCATCGCGTAATTCGCCGATGACAATCTTGCCGCCTCGTGCGTTCGGAGGAATGGACTGTTCGATCTTGCCGTCCCCATCCGTGCTTCCTTTGGATAAAATGCCATCAATTTCGATGATGTATTTTTGATTCGCAAGAGGATTATTCTTCTCGTCAAGGAATTGCATCTTGAATTTCTCCGGCACCCCTTTCCGTAGAAAACGATGGGTCTGCGCCGTTGCTGCAGACTCCTCCTTTATCTTTTTTTCGGGAATAGCGACAATATCTCCAGGATGAAGGATATTCGGACTTTTTCGTTTCTCCCTTATCTCCCTGTTTTCCGGATCATTCCATATCGTGTCGGGGAACAATCCGTGGGCAAACGCAACCGATGAGATGCATTCGCCTGGCTTTATCGTATATTTAACAGACACGATCCATCCCCCGTTCCCTGAACCGGCGCGAAGGGAATTCCCGCCATCCGGGGCCCATTATTTCTTCTCCCACGCGTCCTTGTCGAGTTTCGGGAAGGTGACCTTGCAGTTGCCCGGCTTCACCCGGTTGATCCGCGCGAACCCCTTTTCGTCGAGGGTCCCCTCCGCCACCTTTCCGTCGGGGGTCTCCACCCGGTACCGCTCCCCGGGGACGGGCTTCCCGTCCTCGTCGACCAGTTCGATCTCGACCCAGGATTTCTCTTCTTCTTCCTCGTCCTCCGCCGTCTCCTTGTGGGTCGGCTTTTCGTCCCGGGTCATGTCCTTCCCCGCCACGGCATCGGCCGCGATCGCCGCCACGAGAGGCGTCAACGGGGCAACCGCCTTCGCGCCCTTTCCATCCAACGCCGATCCTCCGCTGTTGAGATTGATCAGCGTGCCGGAGATGAACACTCCCGCGGCGTTGATCGTGATGAAGTTCTTCCCCACCTTGAGGGTGATCCCCGACATCCCCTCCACCACGACGTTCATCGCCTTGATATAGTTTTCGTTGTTGACGATTTCGCAACAGCTGCCCTCGAAGACCTCGATCACGGTCCCGGTCACGTTGAACGAGTGCGATCCCTGGACGGCGACCACTTCCTTTCCCACCACCGTGACATGGCGATCCCGCCCCACTTTCACCACCTCGTCCCGAA
>Ga0100379_10004163_pt1 | contig 12866 bp, 10 predicted proteins | sample CryGeymeta201503_FD_80418 | JGI IMG/M metagenome (GOLD analysis project Ga0100379, IMG submission 80418) | Groundwater microbial communities from Crystal Geyser aquifers in Utah, USA - Crystal Geyser metaG 2015-03 | ecosystem: Environmental > Aquatic > Deep subsurface > Groundwater | place...
GAATTGAATTGAATTGAAAAATGTTTCAAGTATAATTTTAAAACAAAATTCTATACCTTAAAATTATTAGCCGTATTGAATATTACTCTAAATGTACTTCCTTTGTCTTTTTCGCTTTCTACATCTATTTGTGCATTTAATATTTCCACATATTTTTTTACCAGCGCCAAACCCAATCCCGTCCCCTCATAACGGCGTGTATAGCCGAACTCTTCCTGGCTGAAGGGTGTAAATAAATTTGAAATATATTCCTTCGAAATGCCTATTCCGGTATCAATGACAGATACGGCTGTTTGATTATTAATGTTTTGAAGTAACACTTTTACTTCGCCGCTGGCAGTATATTTTATTGCATTTTCGATGAGATTAGAAAAAATTTGCCCAAGTATATATCGATCGCCGATTATTGATGCGTTTTCCGATTCATCGGAGTATGTAATATCCAGACCCTTGGTCCTTGCTTTCGAATAAAACTCGAGCACAATATCGTCAAGTATATCTTTATTAAGATCGATCATTTCCAATTTAACTTCAAAATTACCGGTTTGCAGTTTGGAAAGATTTAAGAGCAGTTCAATCGTTCTGATAAGTCTGTTTGCGCTAGTATCAATTATTTTAAATGACGAAGCCAATTCCGGCGGAATTTTATCTTCTACTTCTTCTCTAATTAAACCTGTAAAGGAAAGGATCGAATTAAGCGGTGTCCTTATTTCGTGAGAAATCTGTGCAATAAATTCTGATTTTAGGTTATTCGCCTGCTCAGCATTTTCTTTTGCAAGTATAAGTTGTTCTTCCTGAAGTTTTCTTTTTGTTATGTCTTCGTTCACGCTTAAAAAATTGGTTGTTTTTCCAAGAGCATCTTTAATCGGTGAGATGGTTGTTTCTTCCCAATAAATAGAGCCGTCTTTTCTTTTATTCTCATATTCTCCATGCCACTCTAAGCCGGAATTTATTGTGTTCCATAATTCATGAGTAAATCTTGTATCGTTCTTTTCGGTTTCTAATAAGTCCGGTCGTTTCCCGATTACTTCACTCAAAGAATAACCGGAGATTTTTTCAAACATTGGGTTCACATAAACTATTTTGCCTTCTGTGTCCGTTACTATTATATTTGCCGAACTTTGTTCAACAGCGCTTGACAACATTCTTATTCGCTGCTCTGCAAACTTCATTTTGGTTACGTCTCTTAATATCACCGAATAGTAAACTTCTTGGTCAACGCTAAAATGAGCTATAGATGCTTCAATAGGAAACTCCTCGCCGGTTTTACGCAAAGCATATAAATTAGTAAGCGGACCTCTAATATTTTGAGCCCCGTTTTTGAATTTATTTATAAGTGCATCGTGTTCAGTTCTAAATCGTTCCGGAATCAGGCGGGCTAATTTTTTTCCGATTACTTCTGCGGCATTATACAAAAATATTTTTTCGGCGGCGGTGTTAAAGATTACGATATTAAAATTGCGGTCAATAGTAATTACTGCATCCATTGCAGAATCTATCAACGCCGATAAGCGGCGCTCGCTGCTTAATATTTTTTTCTCTGCATTTTTCTTCTCGGTAATATCCCTTATCACCACTACCAATCCCGAAATGTTTTTTCTATCGTCAACAATCGGAGATACATCAAGCAGCACCGGGATTTCATCTCCACCGGCGTTTACGATAAAAAAATCAACGCTCTTTTGTTCATGTTGATTAAAAGGTGAATTTAAAAGAAGAGATTGAGTTACATTTATGGTATCGTTTCCGGAACGAATATAAATAACATCTTGTGCATTTTTATCAACCACTGATTCGTTAGACAACGACAATAGTTTTTCCGCCGCCGTATTTAGAAAAATAATTTTGCCGGTATCATCTGTGGCAATAACAGATTCGCCAATACTTTTTAATGTTGTAAGAAGCCAGCGTTCATTTTCTTTTACTTTAATTTCAAGTTTGTGTTTATTATATGTCATCTCGATGGTTGTCTGAAGCTCTCTTTCTTCAAACGGTTTTATCAGATAACCATAAGGTGATGTAAGTTTAGCGCGTTCTAAAGTTGTATCATCAGCATAAGCCGTTAAGTAAATTATTGCAGCGTCCATTATATTATTTATTTCTGCTGCTGCTTCTATTCCGTCTATTTCACCGGGAAGATTTATATCCATTAAGATCACATCCGGTTTAAAATGCAGAGCTAAATCAATTGCTTCAAGTCCGGTGGCGGCGATTCCAACAATTTTATAACCAAGGTCAATTAGATTTTCAGACATATCCATTGCGATAATCCGTTCATCTTCAACAATAAGTACAGAAATTTTTTCGGACGCGGTAATGCTCATAGATCACCTTTGAATTTTAAATTAAATAATGTGCCCTTTTTACTTGACGATGATATTTTGCCGCCTAATTGTGCAGCCAAAGTGTTAACAAGTTGAAGTCCCAAAGATTCAGTGTTATAAATGTCCAATTTTTCCGGTAAGCCGGCGCCATTATCGGACACTTTAAGATGATAATATTTTCTTCTTTTAAGAAGACTTATTTGCACGGCGCCCATTCTTCCTTCGGGGAAAGCATGTTTTAAAGCATTGGAAACAAGCTCGTTAACTATAAGTCCGCATGGTATTGCAGACTCAATTCCAAAAGATACATCATTCACTTTCAACACAACACTAATAAGATTTGTGTTTATAGAGTAACTGCGCACGAGGTAATCGACAAGACTTTTTAAATAATCGGCAAAATTTATCACCATAAAATCTTTCGACTTGTATAATTTTTCATGAATTAGAGCCATGGTTTTAACACGATTCTGGCTTTCCCTTAATAATTCTTTTACTTCAGTATTCACTATTGCGCGCGCTTGAAGATTTAGCAAGCTGCTTATTACCTGCAGATTGTTTTTAACCCGGTGATGAATTTCCTGCAATAAAATTTCTTTTTCCTTTAACGAAGATAGCAATTTACTTTCAGCAACTTTTTTATCGGTTATTTCATTAACGAATCCTTCAAAGTACAATACTTTTCCCTTCAAGTCTTTTATTGCATGCGTTGTTAGTTGAACCCAAATAACTTTCCCGCTTTTGATTCTCCATAAAAACTCGTACTCACCCTGCTTAACGCTTTTGTCAAGTTCTAAAAGCATCTTATTAAGTTCAAGTTCTTCAAAAAAGACATCTTTGAAAAGATTAACTTGTTTAATTTCTTTGTTGCTCTCATATCCCAGTATTTGTGCGAAAGCTGTATTGGCAGTAATGATATTGCCATCCGGATCAACCTGAAAAATTCCGATATTAGCATATTCAAATATATCTTTAAATTTTCCTTCCGATATTCTCAGCTCCTCTTCAAAGCGTATGCGTTCCATTGCTCCGGCACAGTGATCTGCCAGCGCTTCAAGAGTTATCAAATCACTATTTGTATAAGCGTTGGTTTTATAACTGTGGATTGATAAAATGCCGATGTTGTTACCATTATGTTTAATCGGGACCATCAAAATTGCCGCGGAGATTTTATTTGTATCGCCGAAAGAATTAAACAAATCTTCTGGCAGCGCTGTTTCTTTTTCGATATATAAAAAAGCTCCTTCATTGAGCACTTTACGCGCCGCTCTTGAAGGAGTTTTTATTTTCGTTTCATTTGAAAAATCACGCCTAATCCCACCAATTGTATCAATCATTAAAACCGGATACATTATATCTTCTTCTTGTGAATAAAGATCCAAAGCGCAGGCATCCCACCCTATAAGTAATTTGGCTTTCTCCGCAATTATTAAAGCAGCTTCCTTTACCGACCGTGACGACGAAAGTTTCTTCCCCAGATGCGCAAATGCGGCGCTTGCCGATTCCGCGCGAATACGATCGGTAACATCTCTCGCTACAAAATGAAACCCGTGTACTTTATTGTCAACCAAAATTAAAGCACCGTTTTGACCAAGCCATTTAATTTTTCCGTCTTTAGTATATGCAGGATATTCTATATATGAAGAATGTTGTTTTGTAAGGAGCTGTTTGTAATAAAATCTTGCAACTCGTTTGATATGGTCGGGGTGAATAAAATCTTTATAATTTCTCCCTTTAATTTCATCAAACTTATAACCAACAATATTTAATGCTGCCGGGTTTGCGAATGTATAGTTACCAGCATGGTCAGTAGTAAAAATTATATCGATAGCATTTTCGGCAATTTCTCTATATTTTTTTTCCGACTCAACCAACGCTTCTTCTGATTTTTTCTTCTCCGTTATATCTCTCACAATTGCCTGCAGCATATCGCCTTCGGCAATATCGAGTTTATTTAAACTAACTTCTGCATCAAATAAAGAGCCGTCTTTTCGTTTTTGCAGCCACTTAAAAAACTGCGGTTCACCTTTCAAAGCAGCTTTAATCTTTTCTAAAGCAATTAACCTGGAAGCAGAACCATCGGGCTGTTCGGGCGGAGACAATTCGTAAGTTTTTGTCCCAATAATTTCTTCACGCGTACAATTAAACATTTCTAAAGTCTTCGTATTGCAATCGATAAACCGTTCCCCGTTCATTATAAAAATTGCATCGTGTGCGGTTTCAAATAAGAACCTGTATTTTTTCTCGCTTTGCCGCACCTTGCTTTCGGCTTCTTTAGAAAGAGTAATGTCTGATTGTGTTCCGATCATCCTTAGCGGCTGCCCGATAGCCGAGCGAGTAATTACTTTTGCACGTGAAAGCATCCATCTATACTTTCCATTTTTACATAACATTCTATATTCGCTTATAAACCTGGGAGTTTTATTTTTAATATGAAGAAATATCTTTTTATAAACCTCCCGTCTATCATCCGGATGTATTCTTCTATCCCATTCGACAAGTTCATTGGGTATCTCATCGTCGTTATAACCGAGCATCTCCTTCCACCGCTGAGAAAAATATACCGTATTATTTTTAATATCCATTTCCCACACACCGTCTTCGCTCCCTTCAAGCGCAAACAACCAGCGTTCGCGGCTTTCCTGAAGTTCGTGTTCTTTATTTTTCTGCACAGTGATATCGCTTAAAACAATCACATATCTTTCGGCGCCGGTTTCAAATATCAGAGAACCTTTTACCTCAACCGGTAGATACACGCCGCTCTTTTTTACATAATTAGCTTCGATGTTAAATGGTTTCCCGCCGGCGGTTGTAATTTTAAATAATGAAAATTTATACTGCTCATCGGGATGAAGATATTTGTCCGGCGTTAAACCAATAAACTCATCACAGGTATATTCAAGCATCTTGCATACTGCCGTATTGGCTTCAATCACTTTCCCACATTTATCGGTAATAATTAATCCGTCGCTAAAAGATTCAAATACCTTTTTATAAAGTTTTTCCTTAACAACAGATCTTTGCTTCCCTGCTCGCCGCTTCTTTTTATCCGGGACTATTATGCCCTCTAATTTTTTATAATTTTTTGAAATTGATTTTGTGACTGCATCCGGCAGTTGTTCGAGATCATCATTAGTTATATAATAATCTGTGCCGGCTTTAAGATATTTTGCAGCAGTCCTTTTATCACGTGAAGAAGTAACAATAATAAATGCTGCGTATTGATGGATTGCCCGCAAATCGGAGAGTGCATCAAGAGCTTTGTAATCGGGGTTTGCAAAATGAAAAACAACAGCCGAAGGAACAATATTTCCAAGAAGGTTTAAATATTCATCTTTACCGGCAGCGGCATAAAAAGAAATCCTCATTGTCAGCTTTTTAAGCGCCATCTGGATTGATTCACGATCCTTCCCGGAATTATAAAGAATAATTATATTTTTTTTACGACGCATTGAGTTCCGAATTGAAATTTTATTTCGTTAATCTGTTTTGCGCTTGCAATGTGCAATAAAAACAAACAATTATCAATGTGTTTGGAAGATTTTATAAGAAAGATCGCTGTCTTTTGAAACTTAACACTCAAGCACGAACAAAATTTGTCAGAATATTAGCTCATTAAAAGATAAATCAGAATGAATGAAGATGAATTGCTGAATGTATTTCATACAATCCGTCCCCTAGCTAACAAACTAAAAGGCAATGACAAAAAAAGTCTTTTCAAAGTAAACTCATTTATATCCGCATAAAAAATTCTTCGCTTATTGATGGAATTTCCCTAAATTTAATTTGAATTTATTAATTAACAAAAAGCCGGAGGTTTTAATGGATAACCAGATTCTACAAAACGAAAAAGCCGATGTAATAAAAGTCGGCGATTGGGTTCTCACAATGCTGATATTGGCAATTCCGCTCGTTGGTTTTATAATGCTCTTTGTTTGGGCATTCGGATCGGGCACTAATCCCAGCAAAGCCAATTTTGCCAAAGCAGCTTTAATATGGGTTGTTATAGGAATTGTGCTGTCGATTTTATTCTTCTCTGCATTCGCAGCATTATTTACATCGGCGCTGAGCGGAAGTTAAAAAAATCACTATTAGCAAACTACGCCTTCAAGGTTTTGTTAAAATAATTTTAATATTACACTTGAAGGCTGCTTGTCTTTTATAGTGAAAACCCCAACCAAATAAATTAGTTGTGGCATAGAAGGTTTAGGAAGAATTACTAAAGCACCTTCCGTAATAACGTTGGTCGTAACTCTGTTTCGACTGAAAAGACAACAAATAGAAAAAAAATCTATGGGCGATTCAGAGAATCTCCCTGCTGTTTTCATCTTTTTGCGCAAGATGAGTTGCCAAATAATATTTTTGATTTATATCAGAGGAAACTAAGCTAAAGATATCGTCATTAATGTTTTTATCTTCCTGCAAAAGCAGTTAAAAAAATTCAAACTCCTCAATATTTTAGCAATCACCTGCTTCGTTCCAATCTTCTTATTCGATGCAAGCAAGCAGCCATTAGCGCCTGAATTCTTATCCTTAAATATGATGTTTCCGTTCCGTCGAATAACTAGACATTTCGAAAGAGTTATAATAAACCCAAAAGAACTTTCTAAACAACTACTAAAAATAAATTCATTCTTTCCGATAATAAAAGTAAAACTGATTTAATTAGTAATTTTTATCGGAGTAAAGAGAATGAATGAAAAAGTCGAAGCGAAAAACGATTTAACTGAAATTTTGCAGCTTGTTAGTTTTTTGATCGGGAATGAAGAATTCGGCGTTGAAATTTTATACGTGCAGGAAATTAATAGAATGCTTCCTATTACTAAAGTACCCAACGCTCCCGAATTTGTTGAAGGTGTTGTAAATCTTCGGGGTAGAGTAATTCCGGTGATAGACCTTCGCAGAAAGCTTGGGATGAGTAGAAAAGAGCATGATAAAAATACTCGCATCATTGTGGTTGAGGTAAATGGCAACACAATTGGCTTTATTGTAGACGCAGTAAAAGAAGTAGTGAGGATACCCACAAGTATAATAGAGCCGCCGCCAGAGCTTGTTGCCGGTGTTGATGCAGAATTTATAAGATCAGTTTGCAAGTTAGAAGACCGGCTTCTGATCTTAATAGACCTAACAAAAATAATTTCGACTAAAGTTTACGACGAACTTAAAACAGTAGCGTAAATAATTTTCCAATTTCTGAAAAAGCATTTAACATGCCGGTTTTTTTTTCGATAATTAAATATGATAACTTTTTTGGAGAAAGAATATGAAAAATAAGTTTATATACTCAATATTTTTTTCAGCAGCAGCAGTGATTTTTGCCGCTCAATTATCGTTTGCATTTATTGTTAACATAGCATCAGCGCCAGGGCCTGATGATGCGGCGTATTTACCGTTTGCCGAAGTGATGCCGGCGCCGGTTGGCGGTCTCGAAGCTCTCTACAAAAAAATTAAATACCCCAACATCGCAAAACAAAGCGGGTTAGAAGGCAAAGTTTATGTTCTTATATATGTAAACGAAAACGGGGGCGTGGATGATGTGAAAGTAGTGAAGAGTTTAGGCGGCGGCTGCGATGAAGCTGCAATTGATGCTGTAAAACAAACAAAATTTTTACCCGGAAAAAACAAAGGCGCTTCTGTTAAAGTTAAGCTGTCTCTATCAGTACACTTTAAGCTTCATTAAAATATTAGAAAACTAATTAGGAAAAAAAAGCCATGTCTTGGTTTAGTAATTTGAAATTCGTAAATAAAATCCAGGGGGGATTTTTCGCATTAGCAGCGGCATCAACAATTGTTGTCGGACTTGGTTTCTACCAGCTGCTGAAAATGTCAGATGTAAAAGATCAAATATTCGAGGATTACGTTCGCCCGCAGGTTAGGATTGAAAAAATTTATTCCAATTTTCAGAAAACACAATTTATAATGATGCAGTTTTCGATGGAAGTTTTTGCTGCAAAATTTAATAAGAATGCCGGTGAATACACAAAGTTAAAAGAGGAAATTGACAGCTCGATTGATACACTGCTCAATTCTGAATTAGATGAAGTAATTACGTCTCATTTAACTGAAATAAAGAATGTCTGGTCTGAGTATAAAAACCTTGTTGCAGATGCAATCTTAAGCGCTTCGATAACGCAAAACTATGAAATGGCTTCCGATATAGCAACAACTTCTGGAGAGGAAGTAGGCGAAAAATTATTAACCAAATTTAACAAAATAAAAGAGTCGCTTAATGCTAAATCCGAAGAACTTGATCTTAAAGTTAGCAACGCGGTGAGCAGTGCGCTGATGCAGACGATATTCGGGGCAATAATCGGCTCAATAATTTTTATAATCTCGGCATTCTTCCTTGCCCCCGCCATTAGCAAACCGATCAAAAAACTTAAAGACGTTGTAAAAGAGTTTTCACTTGGCAATTATGACGCTAATATCGAAATAAAATCAAAAGATGAAATGGGTGAACTTGCAAATCTTTTTAGAGAGCTAAAAGATGCGCAGAAAGAAAAAATTCTCGCCGCCGAAGCAATTGCGGCAGGTAATATCAGCCGTGTTAAACTTGCATCTGAAAAAGATGCTCTTGCGATAGCATTTAATAAAGAAGTAGAAACAATTGAAGATTTATTAAAAGAAGCGGATACATTAATAAATTACATAAAAGTGGGTAACCTTAATCAAAGAGGTGATACTGAAAAATTTTCCGGTGAATGGCGCAAACTTATAGAAGGCGTAAATTCAATTCTTGAAGCTTTTATTTTGCCGCTTAACGGTTCAGGCGAAGCTCTTGAAAGAATGGCAGATGGAGACCTTACATCAAAATTAAACGGCAGTTATCAAGGCTCGTACAAAGCGATGCAGGATAATATAAATTATCTTGGCGATTCCCTTGCCGCCGCTCTTGGCGAGGTTTCCGACAGCGTGTCTGCTGTGGCAAACTCGGTTCAGCAAATTTCTTCGGGCACTGAAGAAATGGCTGCCGGCGCGCAGGAGCAAACGCAACAGTCAGCCGAAGTTGCCGGCGCTGTTGAGCAGATGACAAAAACAATAATGGAAAACACGAAGAATGCATCCTTCGCCGCCGAAACCGCAAAACAAGCGGGCGAAAAAGCAAAGGAAGGCGGCAGTGTTGTTAAAGATACAATAACCGGAATGCTCCGGATTGCCGAAGTGGTTCAGAAATCCGCAATAACTGTAGAAGCTCTCGGAAAAAGCAGCGATCAAATTGGTGAAATTGTTCAGGTGATTGATGAGATTGCCGATCAAACAAACCTTCTGGCGCTTAACGCTGCAATAGAAGCCGCCCGCGCCGGCGAACAGGGAAGAGGATTTGCTGTGGTTGCCGACGAAGTTCGTAAATTAGCCGAACGTACGACTAAAGCAACCAAAGAAATTGCAACGATGATTAAACGAATTCAGAAAGATACCGGCGAAGCAGTACATGCAATGCAGGAAGGCACCGAGGAAGTTAAAAAAGGGAAAGATATGGCTAACCGTGCCGATGAAGTTCTTCGTGAAATTATTATTGGTGCAGAAAAAGTTACCGACATAGCGGCGCAGGTTGCCGCCGCAAGTGAAGAACAGTCAAACGCAGCAGAACATATCAGCCAGAATATTGAAGCTATTAGCAGCGTTACACAACAAAATGCTTCGGGGATTCAAGAAATTGCTCGTTCTACGGAAGATTTAAACCGTCTGACAATGAATCTTGAACAGTTGATTGGAAAGTTTAAGATCGCAACGGATAAAAACAAAACTGAAAAAGGAAACTTAGCTGTTAGATCAAACGGTAAAGTTGTTAAATATTAAAAAGCCAATTTATTAAAAACTGTCCATCAGGAAGCTTAAACCTCAGTAATATTTAAAGGCTGCTCTATTCTTTAATAGGGCAGCTTTTTTTAATTCTTTTAAATACAGTTAATAATTATTAACTTTAATCAGTCTTTCTTTCTTAAGTCTCTTTGGATTAAATTTTCGCTTCGTGCAGCGGGATAACTCATTAAAATTGTTCTTGTATTTTTAAGTATTTAACAAATAGGATTAATATGACTTTAAAAAGATCTAATAATAAAATGATAGCCGGTGTTTGCGGAGGTTTAGCCGAATGGCTTGGATGGGACGCAACAATTGTTCGTATTGCATATGTACTCATCTCAATTTTCAGTGCTGCTTTTCCCGGAATTCTTGTTTATATAATTTTATGGCTTGTAATGCCTCCCCCGGATAGTTTTTCAGAGTGATGGAGAGATATTCTTGAATGCATTAATTTCATTGAGTGTACTTCGACACTCAATGCTTTGTCATTTTTAACGTCATCAGTTACATGGCACTCTAAAAATAATATTTTGCGCAATGACGGGAAATCCATTATGGTACGGGCACAGTTATGAAATAAAAATTCAATATATAACAGCGCTATTAATCCCGGCTTCAATATTAACATTAAACATCAAACGCTCAACATTAAACAGCTAACGTCAAATGTGAAATATCAAACACTCACCACCAAACACTCATCATCAAATTTCATCCTTTAGCTAACGGTTAAAATTCCGACATACACAATCGTTCAATCCTCTAATTCGTCAATTTCATTCAAACAATTCATTTAGTAAATTTGCATCCCAAACATTCTTGGAGATATTTTGATTTTATTACCCGGCGGAAGCGAACAGGTTAAATATTTTCTTAACCACTATGGCGCTTCGGGCAAAAACATTTTAATGATTGGAGCAGGCACAGTTGAGGCGGCAAAAATTGTACTGCGAAGTCTTGAAGCAAATATTGAAATTATAGTAGAAGACCACGAATCACTTATGGTTGCACGCATAGAATCAGAAAAAATGCCGGCTATTTCATCAAAGCTTATGGATTTTGAACACACTGATTTTAAAAATAATCAGTTTGATGCTGTGTATGCTCAAGCTTCTGTTTCAGATGTTAGACGGAATAAAATAATAAAAGAAATTAAACGTATATTAAAACCGGATGGCATCATCTGTATTGGTGAAGTTGTTAACTTAACGAAACAACCGCCGCCATTTGTCCTGGATATATGGAATCATTCCGACCTAAATCCCTTGTTCATTGATGAAGTATCCGCTTATTATGAACAACGCAACTTTGAAATATTTTGGGAAAAAGATTTGTCGCACACATTAAAAGATTTTTATTCAGACAGTGCAAAACTATTAAATGAAAACCTTGACAAATTGGACACGGGTGAAAAATCATACAATAAAAGAATACTGAATAAAATAAGTCACGAGTCGAATGCATACTTAAATCTCGGCGGCAGTTTACACATCGGTTTTAAGTTAATTATGGCAAGAAAAAATGAATATTAAAAAGGGTGATCTTTTAGAATTTGAAATAGAAAAATATGCGTTCGAGGGGAAAGGAATAGCAAAGGTAAGCCGTGATATATTTTTCCCCGGACAAGAAAACGATGAAGAAAAAAAATATGTGGTTTTTGTTGAGGGTTCGTATCCGGGCGATAAAGTAAAAGCAAAACTTTTGAAGATCAAAAAAACATTTGCCGAATCAAAAGCGGTTGAAATAATTTCGCCTTCGCCGGAAAGAGTTAATGCCGAGTGCAATTACTTTGGCACCTGCGGCGGATGCAAACAGCAGGACTTGAAATACTCATCCCAAACAAAATACAAGCAGCAGCAGGTTGAAGAAATATTTACAAGAATGGGCGGCTTAAAAGATTTTGAAATTGAACCGATACTTCCGTCCGATATAATTTTTCATTATCGCAATAAAATGGAATATTCTTTTGGCGATAAAAGATGGCTTACTATAGACGAAATAAAATCGGGTGAAGTCGTGGACAGAAATTTTGCTCTCGGTCTTCACATTCCAGGCATGTTTGATAAAGTGCTCGATATAAAAAAGTGTTATCTTCAGTCACCGGTAAGCAGCAAAATACTAAACTTAACCCGTGACTTCTTTAAAACCCGCGGCGTCTCTATTTATTCGACAAAAACACATGATGGATATCTGCGGAATCTCGTTATTAAGTGTTCGCACAATGCTGATGATCTGATGGTAAATCTTGTTACTTCTTCCGAAGATGATGAATTGATGAAAGAGTACAGTTCCTATCTACTGAAAGATGTTCCCGAAATAAAAACAATTGTAAACAATATCAACATAAAAAAAGCTGCAGTCGCAGCGGGTGATTATGAAAAAGTTTTTTACGGCAGCGGTTTTATATATGACTATATCGGAAATTACAAATTCAGAATCAGCGCCAACTCATTTTTTCAGACAAACACTTTTCAGGCAGAACACCTTTACGACACGGCATTAAAATATGCTGAGTTAACAGGAGAAGAAATAGTTTACGATCTTTATTCCGGCGCAGGCACAATATCAATTTATATTTCCGGTAAAGCAAAAAAAGTTTTTGCGTTTGAAACAGTTGAATCAGCCATAGCAGATGCTCACGAAAATGCGCTGTTAAATAACGCCGGCAATGTTGAGTTCATTACTGCCGATTTATATAAAAGCTTTCTTCCTATAGTTAATGAAAACAGCATACCA
>Ga0100379_10004167_pt1 | contig 12857 bp, 6 predicted proteins | sample CryGeymeta201503_FD_80418 | JGI IMG/M metagenome (GOLD analysis project Ga0100379, IMG submission 80418) | Groundwater microbial communities from Crystal Geyser aquifers in Utah, USA - Crystal Geyser metaG 2015-03 | ecosystem: Environmental > Aquatic > Deep subsurface > Groundwater | place: USA...
CTTTCTTCCATCCTCACAATACGCTGCACCTTTACCATGTCGCCATTGGCTATAAACCCGGCTTTTGAATCGTTTCCAAGCCAGAAATAATTATTTTTCACTACCATCAACAGGTCGCCCCCTTCCAACTCATTTTCGCGCGACAATACTTTGTTTCTGATTTGCTGATTGAATAAATTGGCTCTTTTATTCGATTTACAAATTACCACACAGTCATCTGAAGTTCCACTTCCAAAAGCACTGCTGAGCTCTTCTTCCATTTCAAAACCACTGTTGATTAACACCACATCCCGCACTTCCCGATCAATCACAAAAAGTGGATTTTCAATCACCTCATTTTCAAGCTTTTTTCTCAATTGCGTGGCACTTTCAAGTATTCCTGAATCACTCGATTGTCTCATGACATCACGCATCAAATGCTGATAACCCGTGATATTAAATGTGGTATGAAGCAGCTTTAGGTTTAGCGCCGGACTGATTTCCAGACCAACGGGCGGCAACTGGGCGGTATCACCAATCAGGATGAGTTTGTTGCCGGTATTTCGGTAAACATAGTCGAATAGGTCGGTTAACAATGAGCGATTAAAAACGCTTCCCGGCTCCTGACTTGTATCGCCAATCATCGAAGCTTCATCGACAATAAACACGGCCTTGTTCAATTTGTTAGGCGACAGGACAATCTTGGTTTGACCATCGGCATTGGTAATAAAAAGATAGATATACCGATGAATGGTGTGTGCACGAAAACCTGCATAATGCGAAAATACCTTGGCCGCGCGTCCCGTGGGTGCCATCAGTACAAATGGGATTTCCATTACCGCCAGAGCCTTTACATACGCACTTATTAAACTTGTTTTTCCGGTTCCTGCATAACCCTTTAACATGTATAAAGGACTTGGTTTATTGCTTAATGTAAAGGAGGACAGGTGATTGATCGTTTTTGTTTGATCGCCGGTAGGAAGGTGACCAAATTGCTTTAAAATGTGGGTTTTAAGGAGATTATTTTCCATTAAAAGGGAGGCTTTCGGAGCCTTGCTATAATTTTTAAATTTTCATTTTAAGGGTTTCCTCATGTCGAATTCACCGTTGATATCCCTGTTTCTATTCTGAATTAAATATCCAGCCCGCTGGTGGATCATGTTAAAATGGATAACCAATTCCAAAATTCAAAATAAAATCTTTCATTTGCAGGTAATTAATTTTCCAACGTTTGTTCAGTGGATAGGCCGGGTCGCGCATTGGAGCTGCCACGTCGATTCTGAAAATGAAAAATTGAAAATCGAAACGAAATCCTACTCCGGCATCAATGGCCAACTCCTTGTAAAAGTCATTAAACTCAAATTTCCCACCGGGATAGGATGGGGAATTTTGATAAGTCCAAATATTTCCTACATCAACAAAAAAAGCTCCTTTAAAAAAACTGTAAACAGGGAATCGATATTCCATATTGCCCTCCACCTGAATATCACCCACACGTTCATAATCTGAACTACCTGCAAAACCACCCGGGCCGAGCGATTTAAATTGCCATCCCCGCATATCGTTGGCTCCCCCGGCGTAAAAACCTTTTTCATAAGGTAGTTCATCTGAATTTTTATACGGAATACCAGCTCCAACCAATATCCTGAAAACAAAACTGTTGGTTTTATTAAAAAAATAGATGTAATGCCGAAAATCAAGACTGGCCCTGATATATTGAGAATATCGAACGCCCAGGAGACTATAATAACCGCTATCGCTTTTAGGAGTGCCAGAAATAGAATTTATCCAATGCAAGAGGTTCCCTGATGTTTCCAGGTTGAAACGCAGATAATCGAAATGGGTCAGAGCCAGTACATTCTGGTTGTTGAAGATAAAGCTATAATTTAACCCGGCAATCATGTGGTCGGAGTACTGTTCGCGCAGCCGTACGTTGGTTTGTCCGTTAAGTATGGAATCGAATGCAGGGGTGGGTTGCACCCTGACATAATTCAGATTGATTGGTGTAAGGATATGACTGATTTCCTTGCTGGTATTCCATGAATAACCCAGATCAAGGTTGGTTATGTACCTTGAATAGTTTGATCGCAACTGAAAATTATAACCAAAATTGATATTGGTATTGGGGATGTATCGCTGATTAAATTTGTCGAGATGAATTGGAAACAAAAACCTTGGAAAGAAGACCGTGCCATCGATACCTGCCTCGTAAGTGTTAAACAAACTAAGGGAGGTGCCATCGCTATTGACGACGGTTAACGTTTGAGCCTCCGTACCCCCTTTCAGACGAATACGCAGTACTTCGGCCCGTTTAAATATGTTTCGGTTCATAAAAACAAGGCTGCCCCTTACTCCCAGGTTGCCACTGGAGTTGGTTCCTTCGAACTCGGCAGAAAATGAATTCAGCTTATTGTCCTGAAGCATCATCCGGGCATTTAAAGAATGACGATCAGGAAAGGAAGCATGATAGGTTCCAATGGTATCGAAAGTAATGTTGGCCGACCGGATGATTTGATAGTTAAACAACTTTCGGTAGGTTTGCTGAACCTGATTTGCAGAATAGTACGTCCCGGGTTTTATTTTTATAGCTGAATTAAACGCAATCGGCTGTATATTAAGCTTATCGCTATAAAGGAAATAATACCGATAGGTGGTGGTATCCTGCCAAAAAGGGATGGTATGCAGCACGGTGTCAAACTTTTGAGAAAGTCCGGGGCTGTACTCCGGGATCACGTACATCTTATTGATAGTGTATCGGTTATGAGCTACTTCAACAGAAGCGCCCGGGTTAGCAGGATCAGGTCGCTTCATGTTGTTCAAAACCAGGGTTACACCCATCCGATGGTTTAATGAAACGGTATCTACCACAAATTGAATATAGTTTCTGTTGAAAAAATAGTACCCGTTGTTGCGTAGGTTGTTGGTAATGCGGTCACGCTCATCATCAAACGTATAAGCGTTGTAATTCTGACCAATCTGAATCAAACTTTTTTTCAAATCATTAAAAACCAAACGTTTCACTTGCGTGTCAGCAATGTCATATTGAATAGACTCAATTTTAAATGGAGCTGAAGGAGTGATTACGAACATCACTTTAGCCATTTTATTTGTAAATTTTACCTGATAGGTAATTTTAGAGTTAAAAAAACCAATGTTGTTGAGGTATCGATCCATATTCTTCACAACCAAATCAACATCCAGTATGTTATAATAAGCAGGCTCTTCTCCAAAGTGACTATATAACCAACTCCTGAATTTTGTCTTTCGTTGTTGATAGCGGTAGTAGTTATAGAGTTTTGTCCTGAAAAAGATCGTTTTGGTATTTGGTTTTGGTTTTAAAAACGTTTTTAGCTCCGAGCGGCTTATCTCGTCATACTTTCCCTCAATATCAATTTTATAACTTTTTATCAGATGTTCATTTTTATTTATATACTTCCTAACCGAACATCCTGAAATGAGAATGAATAGTAAAGTGAATAGAAATCCGGTTTTTATGAAGGTTTTCAGCAATTATCCGTTTTTTTAAAACCATGCAAAATTAACAAAAGAGGGATTGAAGACAGAGAATATAAAACATTTCGATTGACAGATATTTTTTTTAAAACTATTGTACAAACAAAATAACCGTGTATCTTTGCACACGCTTTTAAACAATATTGTTCTTTACAAACAGGGAGATTAGCTCTCCCGATAACCCCGATAAGTATCGGGGGGAGGTTCAGAGCTCCAACAAAGGGAGATTAGCTCAGCTGGTTCAGAGCATCTCGTTTACACCGAGAGGGTCGGGGGTTCGAATCCCTCATCTCCCACCCTAAAGCCACCTTCATTCAGAAGGTGGCTTTTTTATTTTCATAAATCAGGCATATTTCTTACTCCGAAAAAAAACAATCGCAAAATATCCTGATATCCTTTGTTTTGTCTATCTTAGTGCCACTAACCCAACCAATAAACAATGTTTTGGTCCAAACGACCGGCTTTTAGAATTTTGATCTGGTATATTGCCGGAATATTGACGTGGAACTACTTTGTGGGTCATTTGGACCTGACACCCTTGCTGATTTGGATGGGAACGGGACTGTCGTTTTTTACCTATATCATTGTGATAATTGGCTTGAACCGGCATGCTTTCCGATGGCTGACCGGACTCACTTTTGGACTTTTATTTTTCTTCCTCGGAATACTGGTCTCCTCTTTACAACTTTCTAACCAGGAAAACCCGACATCTGAAAATGGTGTCTACCTGGCCCGGCTGGTATCCGACCCCGGTATTGGAGAGAATGTAATCACTGCCGCTTTGGAAGCCTATGTTGTAGACAGCAGTATGAAAACAGAACAATCTCCTTTGCATATTCAGGGTTATTTCGAGAAATGTAGTCGTACCGCAGAACTCAGGTATGGCGACCTCATCACAGTAAAGGGATCACCCGTTTCGGTTGCAAGCCCTTTAAACCCTGAAGAATTTGATTACCGGAATTTTCTGGCCATGAAGAACATCCATTTCTCCATGTACATAGACAACAGCAGCTGGGAATCTTTAGGTGTTGACCCTCCAAACAGATGGCTCGCCTGGGCTTATCAAACCAGATGGAAATTGCTATCCCTATTAAAATCCAGCGGGCTGAACAAAGAGGAATTCGCCGTGGCAGCAGCCATTCTCTTAGGTAACGATGACTTTATGGATGCCACCCTGCGCCAGAATTTTGTGTATGCAGGAGCCATGCACATATTGTGCGTCTCGGGCCTCCATGTGGGAATCATCTTCATTATCTTCAATTTTTTGCTTGGCTTCCTTAACAAGAGTGGTCGACTCAGGATTTTAAAAGCCTTTATCCTGATCATGCTTGTTTGGATTTATGCCTCTATCACCGGCCTTTCACCATCCGTGCTGAGGGCAGGTCTCATGGTCTCAATTTTTATTTTGAGCCAGCTCACCTCCTGGCATAAAGACAATCTGAACACCCTGATCTCAAGCGCTATTATCATTCTGCTATTCAATCCATTGCTCTTGTTTCATATTGGATTTCAGCTCTCGTACGCGGCTGTCACGGGTATTCTATTGCTTTATCAGCCCATTTACCATTGGGTGTATTTCAAAAACAAAGCAGCAGATATCATTTGGTCCATCACGGCACTTTCGCTATCGGCCCAACTGGCAACATTTCCTTTGGCAGTATACTATTTTCATTTTTTTCCTACCTGGTTTTGGCTCACCAATTTATTCACTTATCCGCTGTCGTTTGCCATATTAACCGGAGGCATGGCATTTATTGTCTTTAGCTGGGTTCCTTATCTCTCCCAGATATTGGCTTGGTGTTTGGCGGGATTAGTGTATTTACTCAACTATGTGGTTGAATTAGTAAAATTCTTACCCTTTCCGGGAATAACCAATTTATATCTGCCATTTTTTGAGGTTGTCCTGGTTTATCTGTTGATAGCGATTCTATTTGGCTTCATTCTCCAAAACAAATGGCGATTACTCCTGCCTACTCTCCTACTGACGGCACTTCTGTTGCTAACCGAAACCATACAGCACTGGAGACACCTAGAGCAGCAGGGACTGATCGTCTATCAAATCAGGAAGCACAGCGTTATTCAGTTTGTTGAGGGAACCCAGAGCCACATCCTAGCCGACTCAGTCCTGGCCAGGGACTTGTCCGCAGTGAGTTTTACACTTCAATCAAGTCAGGCTAAATGGGGACTGAATCCTACTGGAGTGAAGACGGATACTTCATCTTTCGGACGCGAACAAACGTGTTTCTATCAGGATGGCCCGTTTATTTTAGTCGATAACCGACGCATTATGCTATTGGATGGTAAGACGAACTTTGTACCCTTAAGTGGCAGGCTACCCGTTGACCTGGTTATTGTAACCGGGAATCCCCGGATAAAACCTGAAAACCTGCTTAAAATAGTTCAAACCGATACCCTTGTTACAGATGGATCGGTTCCTCGTTACTGGAAAGAACAATTTTCAGAATTGGCTAAAAATGAGGATATCAGGTACATCGACACCTCCACCGATGGAGCTTTTATGGTGGGAATCAAATAGAGTGGTAAATACAAGATTATTTGTTGGCTTTGTCGGGGGGGAGTGAGGTTGAGGTTGGGTCAGGATGCATTAGAAAATAAATGATAAAAATATTTTAAATCCTTGCAGATATCAAAAATATGGGTACTTTTGCATCCTCTTTCAAGAGAAAAAGTTCATAGAATCATGGTTCGGTAGTTCAGTTGGTTAGAATACCTGCCTGTCACGCAGGGGGTCGCGGGTTCGAGTCCCGTCCGGACCGCTAGTAATAGCACACATCAAAATAAAAACCGCTTAAGTCCCTGGATTTGAGCGGTTTTCTTTTTTTATACCCCTCAAACTTTAGCAAATATTTCAGTCCTAAAGGGTCAGGTACCTATCAACCTCAGGATTACCATTAACGGAAAAAGAATTGAACTTGTCACCAACAGAATGATACACCCCGACCTTTGGGACACTCCCTCTAACTCACCTAAAGGAAAAGGTGATGAAGCACAAATACTTAAAAATTACCTCAGCAGCCAATAGCCATCCAAACCGGGCATTTTCACCAACAAATACCAAAATTCAACAAATACCAATAAATATAACGCCTCTTAACGACTTTTACCTATCTTAGCCATCCTAATTAACAAAAACCTGTGTATCCAATTCAAATAGTACTTCATCAAAACCGCTCCCATTTATCTGATCTTTGTCTTGAAGGGTTCTATTTCATGTCGAGTGCCATAATCATCAACAGAATAAAAAATGGTGAATAAAAAGAGTTTGTCAGAACGCGACATTTGCACCAAGTACATCAACCCTGCTCTGGCAAAAGCTGGTTGGAACATTAAAACCCAGATACGTGAAGAGGTGTTTTTCACTGATGGACGGATCATCGTCCAGGGAAAAATGCACACACGGGGGAAAAGAAAACGGGCCGATTACATACTATTCTACAAGCCCTTCCCCGAACGAAAAGCCAAAGTCGAAACCATCAACCGCTTCATGGTCTTGTGCGATCAACTGGAGCAGAAAGTACAACAAAGTGAACAACAGGTAGAGCTGGTAATGAAGGGGGTGCTGAGGGAGGTGTTGGGGTAAGATGAAATAAAAAATCAAATGAATGGATAAAGACACTGGTATTGACATGGACAAATCTGAAACAATCTCAAGTGTTGAGGAAAGTAACCCTCCGTACACAATCGAAACACCTGAAAGGTTCGTTGATTTTGATAACCATCTGAAGCTGAGTAACAACAAAAGGATTGTTTTTTCATCAAGATTTGGCAATGGTAAAACAACGTTCCTGAAAAAGTTTTTTAAGGAACATAATAAATACAATGCAATTCATCTGTATCCGGTAAATTATTCCGTGGCCTCTAACGAAGATATTTTTGAATTAATAAAGTATGATATTCTATTCGAGCTTCTTACGAAAAAGATTGAAATAGATGACAGTGTAAAATCATTTTTGAAAATTGCAAAGAAGTTGCTTATCTCAAATAAAAGTGAGATCGCAAAAATAATCACACCATTTTTTAATATAATTCCGGAAATAGGAGGAGCGGTAAAGGAGTCAGCGGAACGCACGATTGACTTTATTGCAAAAGTAAAGGATGAATTTAAGGAAGAGAAAAATAATGAGTATGATAAGATAGTAGACTTCTTATCAGAATTTACCAACAAGAGCGGTAGTATTTACGAGGAAAACTTCTATACTTTATTAATCAAAGAGTTGGTTGAAAAGTTAAAAAGACTAAATGTCAACGAAAATGAAGTAAGTGAAACAGTTCTTGTCATTGACGATATGGATCGGATAGACCCCGAACATATTTTCAGAATATTAAACGTTTTTGCAGCGCATAGTGATATCAATAAGAATGAAAATAAGTTCGGTTTCGACAAGGTCATAGTTGTTTGTGACATAGATAATATCAGAAGCATTTTTCATCATAAATATGGGACAAAGTCAGATTTTAATGGATATATTGACAAATTCTATTCAGTTGATGTATTCAAGTATAGCATGAAGGATGAATTACTCCGAAATGTAAGAGGTATCTTTCACACCATAAAATGTCGCTACTTAACAGAATATGTTTTAAATGACCATGACCTTGTCGATGAAATCGATTGGCTCCTCTCCAATTTTGTTTATAACGATCTAATTAATGTTCGAAACATAACAAAACTCAACGAATCAGATATTAGTATTTCCCGCTATGGGGTTAAATATACAGGGAACGACTTTAGCCATAATTATTATGCCCTAAGAATCTTCAATGTTTTAAAAGTTTTTTTCGGCAATTATGCTGATCTAATAAGTGCATTTGAGAAACTAATTGATAAGGTTGATTATGAAGAAGATCGGCCTGATGCAATTGATTGGAGATTAAAACTCGTTTTTCTACCTATTATAGGCATGTATACATTGGCTGAAAATAAACCTACCACCATTACAGTTCCGACAACATCACTACATGATGGTCTGGGTATAACCTACCAACTTAGGAGAATCAGCGATCATAAAAGAAATACAACTGTTCAAGCTATTGGTAATCAATTGGATAATATTGCTGAAATAACAACTGTAGACATTAAAAAGCTCTATTTGATTACCATTCAAGAGGCATTAAAAAAGGAACTATTAAAATAGGTGTTATGTGAAAGTTCCTAATCGAGTTAAAAGCATCAATTAATACTGTTTAACATGAAAACCCCCAACCTCTTTTGCCTAAACAAAAAATCCTTCAAGGCCTTTGTCCTCGGTGCTGACCCAACTAACTTTTCCCATCGGGACAACCCCAAACAACTTGACTAAAAATAGTTAAATGAAAAGGCAAAGGCCTCATATCAAGCTAAATACCAAAGAACAAAAGGAACAATCTATCCCGATTAGATTTAATTATGGTTTTCCTGTAGAGGACAAAAAAGAGGTTCTAAAAGCGCCAAACTATGCGAGCATGGTTAAATCATTCAGGTATTCCTTAAAACGCTATAAAACTGATATTCAAATCCGAATAAACCAAAGAAATGAAGCACTAAAAATATCAACACATATTGATTACATTCAAATTCTTTTTCAGGATCAGTTTACAGTGCAAACCAAACAAAAAAATTATTACCAGGATTGGTACAACGACTTTGGTCTATTAGGAGTTAACTTTTCAAAATTTAATCATGAGGTACTGTTTGCTGTGGTTGATCAGGATCGGTTTAATTCATTTCTCAAAAGCATTGAGAATTTCATATTGAAAGAATCCAATGAAAAACCCAATGTGTATTATGAAGGAAAAGTTAAGTTTATCAAAGAATTTAAGCTGCTTACTACTTCTGATATCATTAAGCTAAAAGAAACCTGTCAGTTGACGAATCTCCGATTGATCGATTTCCCTCTTGATCGCCAGGCTGCTGATGACATATTAACAAAGCTTAAAAATTACTTTTTTGATAAAAATTTAAAACATAGGTTATCTGAAACATCAAACAATTTGGAAATCTTCAATGCTTCAATTTTTCAAATTGAAGAGATTACTAAAAACTTCGATATCGTTTTAAGTGTTACTTCTTCGCTTTCTACAGTTATTGGGCCATCTTTATTAAACACCGTTGAACGCAAATACGGCTTCGAAATTTCTAACGCTGATGAAGAATTACCAATAATAGGGATCTTGGATACTGGCATAAGTAAAAGTACACCTTTAGCGTCCATAATAATAAATGATGATTCGTTCAACCTAACTAAAACAAGTCCGTTCATCGACAATGCAAATGCCGGCGACGGTCATGGCACTTCTGTTGCGGCTTTAGCCGCATTTGGACGTAAACCATACGCCATTGGTTACCGGGGAGCAATATCTGCAGACGCCAAACTGTTATCAATTAAAATCATGGATGCCAATACTGGCTATTTATCAGAAAATGAAATCCTGACACTTTTGAATAGAGCAAAAGCAAAATATCCGGATATCAAACTTTTTGTACTCACAACTTGTTACAGAGATCACAAATTGTTGAACGAAGATTATTCAACTTATGCTTTTGAATTAGATAAATTTGCTCATCAGAACGATATTCTAATTTTTATTTGCACCGCAAACAACAATGATTCAGCAAATCACCACAGCTACGATTTGAGTTATTTTTTTAATGAGTTTACAAACCTATGCTCACCTTCTGAAAGCATGAATAATGTAATTGTTGGTGCCGCTGCTGACAACCTTCGAAACGAACCTATGCAGGGAATTTCCTTTGGTAAGGAATTCCCGGCTTTATATACCCGAAAAAGTCATATCGACCTTTCCGATCTATTTCCCATTAAAAAACAGAATAAAAATTTGTTTAGGCCCGATGTGATTGAATGTGGTGGGGATTATGAGCAATCAGGCATGTTCATTGGTACAGGAGAAAGAGCTTCTATGGAATTGTTATCTGCTAATCCTGCCATGAGCTTTTATAAGCATTCAGGTACAAGTTATTCTACGCCGTTAGTTGCCAACATTGCTGCTCAAATCCAAAAAAAATACCCTCTACTAAAAGCTCAGACAATAAAGGCACTTATTGTTAATGGAGCCTCATTGGAATTAATCAAGTTTAATGCACCCGTAGTCAAATTACTTAATAAAACTGCGGGGCATGGATTTGTCAATCCAATTGCCAGCAACACCTCCACCGACAACTCAATTACATTCATTATTGAAGATGAAATCCAACCGGAAGAAATGAAAGTCATACCGATTCATTTTCCAGAATACTTGACAGCCGACAATTTAGGTAAATCACAAAGGCTGCTAAAAATAACGGCAACACTTTGTTTCAGTTTTGATCCGGTGTTGAATAATCAATTAGCCTATTGTCCCATCCATATGGCATTTGCCTTTTTCCGCAATCATTCGGCCGAAGACATTCAAAGAAAAGAAGATGAAAAAAACGGAGGCATAAAGTCCAGGTTGAGACAAAGTTGGTCGCAAAATAGCCGCGATGTTTCTAAACCAATCCCAGCGGCAAATACTCAGAAGGTTCAATTTCAAATTGGAGTCAGGGAATTAAAAGATGAAAATTCAACTTTCAAATTGGCTATAAATTGCAGGATTAATCCTCAACTACTGCCCGGAGTTGAAGAAAGGTATAAAGTTAGCCATCCATTTTCCATGGCCATTACGATTGAGGAAAATTTGCCTGATCAAAAATTGACAGATAAACTTTATTCTGAAATGATCGCAGTAAATCTGGTGGAAAACATTACTCGTATAGTAGCAGAAACAGAAGTAGACATCGATTTGGAGAGTTAATCGAGGCTGGAATCTTTAATGCTTACCCAAAGCACTTTTTTCTTCCTCTATCAATTCTCTCCATACACTGGTGCTGATGGTAGATTTAATATTTTCGGCTTTACCAACTTGATCGAAAAGACTTCTTTTAATCGCTGTCACCAAAGTTTTCTGAATACTATAGTAGGACAATCCTAAGGCAAATTTAATAATTAAGTTTACAGAATTAGGTTTATCAAACTTGAACTGACCATTCTTCAAGGTAAGTTTAACTAATTCCTTGATTTTTTCAGTATCAGGTAAAGCAAATTCTATGCTGAGGTCAAATCTACGCAACAGGGCTTCGTCTACCATCTCTTTCTGATTGGTAGCGGCAATCACGATACTATCTTGAGGTAAATAATCAAATAACTGTAAAATGGTATTTACAACACGTTTCATTTCACCATGATCCTGATTATAGTCCCTTACCTTACCCAGCGAATCAAATTCATCAATAAAAATAATGCACTCTTCCAACGCTGCCTTCTTGAAAATCTTTGCTAGATTCTTACTGGTTTCTCCAAGTTTTGAAGAGACAATAGCTCCCAGATTCACCACAACCATCATTTTTTTTAATTCCCCTGCAATTACATAGGAAGCCAATGTTTTTCCACATCCTGATTCACCATGTAGCAGTACTTTGTTGGAAATGGGTAAGTCAAATTTTCTAAGAAGTTCAGCTGATTGATGCTCCATTAGGAAATAATCTAATTGCTTTTTAACTGTTTTTTCAACAACGATATTCTCAAAACTATAGTCAGAAGTTAGTTTCTCAAGAATTAATTCACCAACCTCTCTTTCTTCGATACGATTGTAATAGGTATCAGATCCAACTTTCGTAAGACTTTTGGATTGTTTCTGATGAATTGCCTCTTTGAGAATAGATTGAAGCTGAATAGCAAAATTTATTTTTTTACTCTTTTTAGAATATTCAATCAAATCATTCAGTACAGTCAATAGCCCTTCCTGATCGTTTTCCAGACCAAATTTGGCAATGTCTTTTATGTAATCGTATTGGCTCATGACAATTTAATTCTCAGTTTACAAAGTAACAAAATATTACCGTTGGTAATGCGAATATAATACAGAACACTATTCTAAAGCAAGTTATAATCAAGCTAAGTTGAAGTTTTGTAGATACATTTCTTCATGTAACATTTGCAGACCAATACAAGTTATTAGACAGCCATTTCTTTACATGCTTTGTTCCAATAAAAAAATTTTCCAGAACCAATTTCCTACCGTTTACCCATATGTATTTGATATCTTCTCTCTCCAAATATCATTTGAACAAATGATTCTCCATCCAACACATTCTTGTGTAGAAAACAGGTCTTAGACGAAGTTGAAATCTTTTCAAACAAAAGAATATTTGAAGATCAATATTTGTTATAAATAAACCTATAGGTTGATTTTATAGAAATAGTACCTATATTTGTAAAACATTTATACACGGTCAGGTATGATGAGAATGACCCGGATGAGTTTGATAAACTGTTTACCCAATGGACAGACATCGAATATTTAGAAGAATTTTTTTTATGAGTACACTA
>Ga0100379_10004177_pt1 | contig 12839 bp, 8 predicted proteins | sample CryGeymeta201503_FD_80418 | JGI IMG/M metagenome (GOLD analysis project Ga0100379, IMG submission 80418) | Groundwater microbial communities from Crystal Geyser aquifers in Utah, USA - Crystal Geyser metaG 2015-03 | ecosystem: Environmental > Aquatic > Deep subsurface > Groundwater | place: USA...
ATACCTACCAACGAATAAGCTTAAAGCTGACTGATATAATTTTGAAATTTATGGCAAGGATTACAACCTATGTAAATCGTACTAAAATTCGATTTGCTCAAGATTTCGGGTAATGTCAGCCCCCTGCCCCCTTTGATGTTCTTGCCGTTTTTTTGCATGATTTTTTGGCAAAAGGGGGAGTTTTTGTTCGGGTTTTGCGGAATTTTTACTTTTGGAACAATTCATCTCTAGACCGAGATAGCACTTCGTGGTTCTTCGAATCGTGGCGGTGCACTGGATGACTTTTCTTCTTTTAATTTCTGATGACTTTTACTTCGTAGGTTTTTTGAACGGTGCTACATTCCGTTCCTTTGTCATCAATAATGGTTAAGCGGACTTTGTAATTACCTGGTTTTGAATATTGATATTGAACTATTTTACCAAAGGCAATTTTCCCATCTCCAAAATCCCACTCAACTCGAACTAAATCGTTATTGGGATCAAAGCTTTTTGAGGCATCAAATACAGCTAATTCGTTTACAGCGCCAATACTAATTACTTCAGGAACGGTTGCAATAATTTCTGGTGGTCCATTTACAATTACAGAGTGTTTCAGTGCGGTTGTTCCTGCATTGGTTCCTGTAACATATATCACACGAATATTATACGTTCCTGCAAAACTAAATTTCAGATTTTTAGCTTCTGAGTAGGTAATTCGTTTACTTCCAATATATACCTGAACTCGAGAAGAATCATTTGTTGGAAAAGTAAGTGACTCTAAAATATCAATTGGTTGCTCAACACAAATTATTCCTGGAAGCTCAATTGCCATATTTCGTATTTCATTAATTCGAATGGTTTGAGATTCACTATCGGTCGAATTCGCCACATTTGAGTTATCTTTTACAGTCAAGGTAATGGTAAACGTTCCTTCTTTATTAAACCTGTGCGTTACTTTTTTACCTGAAAGTCGCGTTCCATCGGAAACAAACCAGCTATAAGAAACAATATCACCATCAGGATCATAACTTTCTGTTGCATTAAATTCTAGGGCATCACCCGGTAATGCTTTGTCTGGCGCATCAAAAACTGCATTTGGAGGAGCATTTACAATAACATCTTTTTTCGTTCTTGTAACCGCTGAAGCGCCACCGCCACCATCATCTGCTAAAAGTTCAACCGTATAAACACCAGGTTTTGAATAGGAATGAGTTACAAATAAACCTTGTTTGTCTGTTCCATCACCCATTTTCCAATACGCAGCTTTTATCACATTTTGATCTTTAGCTTCTTTCGAACCAGAGAACTGGAATGGAACATTGGGAACTAAAACAGGCATATCTTGAATTGACAATATCGGTTTATCCTGAACAGTTAAATACATCGTTTTTTCAGAAGTTTTACATGCCGCATTGGTTTCTACTTCTACTGTCAAGACAATAGTGTAATCGCCTTTATCTAATAATCGCTCAAATTTTGGAAGTTTACCGAATTTTGATTCATCATCGAGTTCACTCACTCCTGCAACAGCGCTTGTTGTTACAATCCAACGAGTTTCGCCAACACTGTTTGTCGCTTTTTGATAACTGATGGTTTCTACGGAACCAATTTTCCACGTTAATTTCTTAATTGCTATTCCTTCAACTAAAGATGCACTTGGATCGAAACGTACTACTTCTCCAGTTCGAATAGTTGTTGGAATTGAAAACTCCGCTTTTGGTTTTGGTATAACTGTTACAGTTATACTATGAGAATCGTTGTTTCTACATGAACCAGGCATTTCAGTGGTAACCGTTAGGGTAACTTTATAAGTGCCCGCTTTTTCAAAATTATGATTTACTTGGCTTCCGGTTGATTTATCGCCATCGCCGAAATCCCAACTAAAGTTAGTATTAAATAAATCACCCGTTTTAGATTCCGTGCCATCAAAGCTTACAAACTCTCCTTCGCAAGCTGTAATATCGAGGCCTGCATAAGCTTTTGGAGCTCCGACAACTGTTACCGTTTGTGCGATTCTAGTAAGTGAATTTTCCAGTCCTTCGTTATCATTTACGGTTAACTCAATTTGATAAATGCCTTCGTTTTGGAAGGTATATGAACCTTTTGCTTGATTTGAACTTCCACCGTCACCAAAGTCCCAACTATAAGAAATCTCTTTTTCATCAGGATCGTAGGATTTAGAAGCATCAAATACGAACGAGTCGTCGGTACAGATTGATGCTGGTAACTCAACATAAACTTCTGGTGGACGATTTATGAATACACTTACTGTGTCACTGCTTAATGAATTATCTAAGCCTTGTTGATCATCAACGGTTAAAATTGCTTTGTATAGTCCGCCATAGACATATTTATGAGAAGCCATTGCTCCTTCAAAATAGTCACCATCACCAAAACTCCAAAAATATTTTAACTGATCTCCATCGGAGTCATAACTTTTGGAGCCATCAAAATAGGCTAAAGGAGTTGCTGAACGAATTTCATTTTGAGCTGCAACTGCTACGGGCGCTTGATTAAAGACGACTGGAATTAAAGCCTCGGTTTCACTATTTGCTTGATCAACTCTATCTCTTACAGCAACTTTTATGTGACTTACGCTTCCCGATAAAACAAACGTTTGTTTTTCTTTCCCCATAATCCATTCATCTCCAACGAAATACAGATATTCTGCAATTTGTCCGTCCGGATCATAAGATGGAGATAAATCAAGTGTTACTTCTTGGCCAGAAACAATTCGTTTTGGGAAATTATATTTAACAACCGGAGGAGCGTTAACTTTAACTTCAGTATTTGCAATTACGGTTGAACCGACTCCGCCTAAATCATCTTGTACACTTAAACTTACTTGATACGTGCCCGGACTCATGAATTCATGTGTCGCTTCTTTTCCTAAAGCAACCGTTCCATCTCCAAAATCCCAAAAATAGCGGATTATTTCCCCATCAGAATCTGTGGAATTTACGCCTGAAAACAGAACTGGTGAACCAGGTGAAGTATGTTCAGATGCTTCAATTACAGGCACTGGCAAGTCGTTCACGGTAACTTCAATATCTTTTGATTGAACTGCAGAATACGTCCCCGAATTATCAATCATGGTGTGCTGTATGGAATATTTCCCTGGAGCGTTAAAAGCTGTGTTTAATTTTGAGCCATTTACGGTATTTCCATTAACTATCCAGAACATATCAATAATTTCACCATCGGGATCGTAACTATTTGATGCATCTAGAATAACTCTTCCGCTATTGAAAACTAAATTTTCGGTTATTACAGCAACTGGTGGCGCATTTACAATTACTTGTATGGAATCTACACCAAAACCTTTTTGAGAATCGTCGGTTACTCTCATTTTCACGTAATAGGTTCCTGGCTTGTCAAAGGCATGTTTTACGTCCTCACCTTTTTCAATAGAACCATCAGGAAAGTACCATTCATAATCTATTATTTTCCCATCGGGATCTCGCGAAAATTTTCCGCTAAATGATGCTGGCCTATTTGGAGAAACAATTTTATCGGAACCTGCAGATGCAATTGGGCGCTTATTAACTCGAATGTTTACATAACTTCTGTCCTTTGAATTATACGTTCTAGCGTCATCCAAAACTTGTAAAATTACTTTTGTAAAGTTGTCTGAGTTTAAAGCGTAACGAACAACTGGACCTTCAATTAATGTGTCATTTCCGATTTGCCATGCATATTCAATCAATTCTCCATCGGGATCTTGAGATTGAGTTGCATCCAAGGTGAACAATTCTCCAATTTGAACTACATCAGGAGCAATAATATTCGCAACCGGAGGACGATTAACTTTCACTTTAATTTTTGATGTTGCCGTTCCACATTCACTGTCAGAATCGTCTTTTACGGTTAAGGTAACTTCATAAATTCCGTTTTTAGTATACTTTTTATCGACACGAGCTCCATTAGCACTTGTTCCATCTCCAAAATCCCAGTGGTAAGACATTATTTTTCCATCGGGATCATGCGAAATTGTACCATCGAAAGCCATATTGTTATTTACAATATTTGCTCTGTCCCCACCTGCCCAAGCAACTGGCGGAATATTTATAATCACTGAATCTTGAATCGCATATTTTTGTTCGTGACTTTCAACCAATGCGCTAACTTCCCACGTAAATGGCTGATACCCTTTGCCTTCAAAGCGTTTAGTAATTTTATTTCCTGTAATAACTTCTGTTCCAAAATACCATTTCGTTTCCAGGTTTGTAAGCATATCCTGATTAGTAATAATCGTTTCAAACGTGATGGTATTACAGTCGTCGCCTGAGTAGCTAGTTTTGTATTCAGCGACCGGGTAATTTGGTTCTTCGTAATTTCTGATAGGCAATTCAATGGGAATTAGAAGATTATCCTGATCTCTAAAATGAATTCCAACTGTATTATTAAAATCATTTCCAAAGAAATTAAATCTGACTTCAGAAACATTTCCAACATTGCTAAGAGAAACGATATTTTCAACCCAATTTCCATCGCTTGAAGAACTTAAAGGAATATCACCTTTAAAGGGTACTGTTAATGAAATCGGCATGTCGTCCATATCGAACGTATTCACAAAAAGCTGAGTAACACCTTCCGTATTTAAAGTAATTGCGCCCTGAAATTCAGTCCAATTATAATCTAGTAAAGAAGGGATTCTGAGCGATAAATCGTAAACAAAAGACCGAGTAGTAGTAGGATTAATTTTTTCAGTTCGAGAATGCGAAAGAGCTAAATCGTAAAAATTTCCATCATTTCCTTTTCCTCCAAGAACTAATAAAACAAAACGCTCAAATCCATTTCCTAAATTGTACCCAGCGCCTCTTTTTAATTCAAGTAAAGTGTACCAACGAGCGTTTCCTGCTCCATTTGAACCAAAATATCGATCGAGAATAACGTCACTTTTGTTGTACTTTAAGTTTGGTTGAGTCTTTTCTATTTGACCGCCATAAATTTTACTAGCTGATACACCGCCCAAAACGATAAAGCGAGTTTCTGTGTCAAATGCCCCATATTTTTCGTCATACATTCCACTGATATCGGGATCGAATACTCTTAAGTGAATTTGTTTTTTTTCATCTAATGGGATATCGTAATAAACGGCTTGAAGATTATTGAAATCTCCGTTACTTAATGAAGCGTCGCGGCCAAACGTGGAAAAAAACAACCCTCTTCCCTGCTGTGCGAAGGATTTTCCAGTGAAAATCAGTAAAGAAAGTAGTAGTAGTAAATAGCGCAAAACAGGTGGTTTTGAAAATGACACGAACGCAAAATATACTGTTTTTTTTGAGCTTGTGCGTATTTAGAAAAATTATGAATAAAGCTTTTGGGTATATTTTTTATCCAATACACCAAATTCTGATTATTATGTGCTAATCTTGTGCCAACTTGTCTGTGAATTTCGTAATTAAGGCTTTTGTATACGTTTTTAGTGGAGTTCGTGATAAGTGTTTTAATAAAAAAAAGTCATCCCGAGCGGAGTGAGGGATCTTCTGTTTTATGATTCGTGGAGTCTATAGCACTGAACTTTGCGCTGATTTTTTTTTTGCTTCTTTCTTAGTTCTGTTTTTGTTTCGAAGATCTCTCCGCTGCGATTCGTTCGTGTTTCTTGCTTTGTGATTGATGTGTTTGCTCATCTCCGGTCGAGATGACTGTGGTTTTTTAATAAAAAGTCATTCTGAGCGTGGTCGAGGGATCTTACGATTTATGGGTTTTGCAGTCAAAAGCTAAGAACTTTGCGATGCTTATTTTTTGCTTCTTTCTTAGTTCTGTTTTTGTTTCGAAGATCTCTCCGCTGCGATTCGTTCGTGTTTCTTGCTTCGTGATTGATGTGTCTCTCATCTCCGGTAGAGATGACTGTGGTTTTTTAATAAAAAGTCATTCTGAGCGTGGTCGAGGGATCTTCCGATTTGTGGGTTTTGCAGCCAAAAGCTAAGAATTTTGCGTTGATTATTTTTTTTGCTTCTTTCTTAGTTCTGTTTTTGTTTCGAAGATCTCTCCGCTGCGATTCGTTCGTGTTTCTTGCTTTGTGATTGATGTGTTTGCTCATCTCCGGTCGAGATGACGAGGGGATTATTTGGCAATCATTCCTTTTTCTGCGAAGAATTTTTTTGCTTTTTCTACGTGATTCCCCTGTACTTCTATTGTTTTACCATAGGTTGTTCCACCGGCTCCGCATATTTTTTTCAAGCCTTTGGCTAATTCTTCTATTACTTGTGGGTTGTGCGGTATGTTCATAATCATGGTTACGGGTTTGCCGCGGCGACCTGCTGTGTCTAGTCGTATTACTAATGGGTTTACTTTTCCGGGAGTACTCATTGTTAAATTCTTAGTTTTGAATTCTGAATTTTTAATTAATTCTTTTGCTTGGGTTAGGAGTTTTTGAATTGATTTTGTTCCCTGGTGGGGACCCTGAATTGAGGTTCAGGACCGCTCTCTTTTTTGGTTTTCTTTATGAGTTATTGACTTTTTGTGTTCTTTGGCAGAGATCCTGGGTCGGGGCCCAGGATGACGCTTTAATAGAACTTGTTTTAGATTTGGCTTAGATCTTGGGTCTTCGCCCAGGATGACTTTTTAAAATCTATTGCTTACTCCGAAAACTAAAATCGTGTTCCAATCGCCTCTTCCTGCTAAATTAGTCATGAAAAATGGCATTCTTAAACTGAATTGTAAATCACGTATTACTGCACTTTGTGGTCTCCAACGATTAAATAAACTTAAGTCAGAAGCATTATAAGAAATTCCAGCTACCATTGAACTTAATAATGGTTGCTTGTTTTCATGAATAAACGGATTATCCTTCCAGAATTCTTCATTCCAACTAGAACCAAATCCAGAAACAAATTCAAACGTTGCAGGTCTTAACCATTTATTTTTAAATGGCTTCCATTCATTCCATATTACAAAACTTATATGATTATTACCTGCAATATCTGGGCTTCCAATTCCTTGAACGCCATAACCTAGCAATCCATTTCCGCCCATAGGTGAAAGATGAGCTACGCGAGTAAATTCTTCACTAATATTGGCGAATTCAAACCAAGTTTGGTTTTTCCAAGCGCCTTCCAATGTCGGACCAGCTGCAGTAATTCGATATTGGTTTGGCAATTCTAAAGAACCCGTTGCCACATACATTCCAAATCTTGTGGAAAGAGATTTTGTCCAATCGAATGTTTTATTTGCTGTTAATGTTCCATAGCTCGCTGCTTTTGCTCTACCAGAACTTGCCATTTGTGAAGTTAAACCAATTCCATTTCTTGATGGATCGCCCATTTCATACGTTATTCGAGAACCAACAACTGCATATCGGTCCCATGAATTAAATAAATCAATCATTCTATCTGCAGTTTTTTCTTGATGAAATAAAGAAAAAGTAAACACTCTGCGCTTTGGTGACCATTGACCATATTTGCCAATGTACTTTTTATAAGTCAATTGATTTTGAAATACACCAAAATAACGCATGGCTTCAAAGCTTACCGTTGCACTTTTTCCAGAAAATTTTGCAGGAAGTGTAATACTAAATGTATAATCTGCATCCGTACGTTTGGCATCATATTCATACAAAGAACCACTTGTTAAACGCATGGAGGCTTCATAAGCATATTGATCATAAATGTAGTTTCCATACGAATGAAAACCTGCCATTACGCCTGAATTTTCACCATACCACAAAGATGGCCTCCAACTTGTGCCATACATGTTCCAATAGGGTTGAGCAGGTTTCATAAACTGCTTATTTTTTGGAAAAGGCCAGGTATTGTTTAATCGATTTACATCAGCCATTCTTAGTGTTGGATCAATTTCTACACGCTTAATTTTTTTCCCTTTTGTTAGAACTTCTAAATCATACGTTGAGTGAGTCCATTGCCAATCTTTCGCAACTTCATAAACATAGCTACCTTCAAATTTCTTTTCGCCTCGCATTTGAACTAATGGAATAGTGTAAACAATACTCGTTTCGTCGTCAAATTCAACATAAACATCTATTGGCATTGGAAAATCGCCTTTACGCTCTAAAGTAATTGTTGCTTTATCATCTTGTTTTTTGATTTTTTTGAGCGCATAATCAATTGTGTGAGTCGATCTTATCCAATGATTTAAGTACCAATCTAAAACAAGACCAGATTCTTTTTCAACAATATGAATAAAGTCTTCTGGTTTAGGATGCTTGAATTTCCATTCATTGAAAAAACGAAATAATGCTTTTCTCATCACATCGTTTCCAACTATATATCCCAATTGGTGTAGAAAAATATTTCCCATGTTATAAGCAGCTGTACCATAAGCAGAATTGGTATCAAACTCATCAGCATGTGTACTTAATGGTTCTTCAAAGCCTCGATGTTTTAAATAAAGAAAACCGCCATATGCACTCATTTGTGGATCACCAGCTTGTTTCAAAATATGAGCAACTGCTTCGTTAGAGGCATATTCTGTAAAACCTTCATCCATCCAAAAATAATAACTTTCATTAAATCCTAGTTGACCGTAATACCACATATGAGTTAACTCGTGCGCTGTAACTCCGACTAAAGAACCAAGACTTCTTTTACCAGTTATCAACGTTGCCATCGGATATTCCATTCCGCCATCTCCGCCTTGAATAACGGTAAATTGTGGCCACTGATATTCTCCAAAATTTTCACTTAAATAATCAATTGCTTTTGCTGTATACTCACCCAGTTTTTCCCAATTTTCCTCATTTTGACCTGCTTTATAGATTACATGAACATCTTTATCATTAGCTGTTTTTCGAATATAATGTTTCATATCGGGATCGGCTACAAAACCGAAATCATGCACATTTTCTGCAATGAAATGCCAAGTTAATCTATCTTGATTCGCTGGGCGATTTAAAATTCCACTCACATTGTAACCGTGACCAATTTCTTCAGGATTTTGTAAAACACCTGTTCCGCCTAAAGTATATGCTGAATCAATAGTAACTTTTACATCGAAAGTACCATAAGGCGCATAAAACTCTCTTGCGACATAGGTGCTTGTATGCCAACCGTCTTTATCATATTCGGCCATTTTAGGATACCATTGCGTCATTGAAAAACGAATTCCTTCTGCATTATCTCGACCTGAACGTCGAATTTGAAGAGGAACTTGGGAATCAAATTCCATATCAAAAATTACTTGCTCACCCGGTAAAATCGGCTTTGCTAATTGAACTTCCATGGTTGTTTGTTCGACCGTAAATTCTACTTTTTGTCCGCCTTGTTTTAATGAACGAACGTGATGATATCCGATTTCTTTATCAGAAAGTTTGCTAATTCGGTCACGAACTCTTCTATCGGGATCTAAAATTGTTCTTGAACGCTCATCCATCATAGAACCCGGCTGAAACGCATTGAAATACAAATGATAGAATACTTTGTATAAAGTATCGGGTGAATTATTTGTGTAAATAAGATTTTGAGTTCCTGTAAACTGATTGGCTTCGGTCTTCATATCAATATTCATTTGATAATAAACTTCCTGCTGCCAATAATCGTTTGCAGGTTGTGCAAAAAGAGATGAAGAGTTGAATAATAAAAAGAGAAAAAGTGTTGCTACAATTTTCATACGAAACACACGATTATAATTATGATGAATGGGTTTAATAATAGGAATTGAAGGATTCAGAAACAATTAGAAGCTTTTTTAGGAATTTTTGAGATTTATTTTTTTTATACCACTCCCAAAAGTCTATTTTGTCGGGTTTTACCTTTTTTAATCGAGTGAAATCGCCGATTACTTAGCTGAAAACCACTTTTAAGAGTACGTATATTTATTGATCCCACAATTCAGAACGAATCAGGTTTAATGATACTTCTGCAATTGAATATTCCAAAGCAAGTCGCTTTTTTTCTGGCATCTGACGCTCAACAAGGTTTGCTGTGGTTGATGGATATAAGACAACATCAACATCACGAACAAATAAGGGCAAAGATTTTCCGTAAATGGTACCTGCAATAATTGAGGTAGAAGGTTTTAGTGCAGACTTTAATTCATCCAACAAAAACGGAATCGTATCTTCACTTTGAGTTACTAATCCTAAACCTGTAAGCTCAAATTTGCTTCCTAAATCGATAAGCAACTGCGGGTTAAACTGATAAACCACAGGAATAACATGTATGTCTTCGACTTCGGTTTGAAAATGTCTTAAATAAGTGATTGGAACAAAAAGGGCATCATAATCTATCATTACGTTTGGGTCATTCCAAGCAACAGCTTCGCTTTTAACACCAATTGCACGCTTTATAGCGCCGGAAATCATTTGAGCGTGTTCAGTATTTATTCCGATTGAGGCACAGGATTCAAATTTATTCGGCCATTCCATGTAAGTGAGCTGTTCTTCGAAAGCCATTTCAATCTCGTCTTCACTTAATCCGTAACCGATAAGTTCTTCTAAAACGGTTTTCATGCGCTCTGCGCCATATTCTAAACGAGCTTCCTTATTTAACGATGTGTGCTGCTTTTTAACAACAAATCCACGTCCACCAGCTGATGAAACCAAGCCTTCTTCTTGCAATTGTTGGTAAGCTTTTCGAACAGTATGAAAACTCACGTTTAATTGTTTACCCAATTCCCGTGTTGAGGGAAGTGTTTCTTCTACTTGAAATTGCTTTGTGGCAATTAAAAGACGAATGCGATCTGCGATATATTTTGCTGAACTCATAGATTAAAGATAGGGAAATGGAATGATTGCTTAGCATTGGGAATGGTTTTGAATGTAGACTTTTTAATTTCGGTGCTACGATCATCCTGGGCTCCGACACAGGATCTCGGACGAACTCAACTTCTCGCCACAAGTTCTTCTTGAAATCTCCCCCAACCTCTTTAAAATTCATATTTCTTCGTACTTGATATTCTGGTCAAATTAGGGAGTTTTACTTTCCGAGGCAAAGACTAAAATCCCCCTTTCGAGACAAAATGAAGCGGTTTGTACAAAATTTGACCAAAGGGGGCTTGGGGGATTTCACTTCGAAAGCTTTCGAAACAAGATCTTGGCCGAACTCAACTTCTCGCCACAAGTTTTTCATGAAATCTCCCTCGCCCTTATCGTTCATCTGTCATCGTACTCGAAGTTCTTGGCGAAAGAAGGACTTTTTTGTCTTATCTCGAACTCAAGCTAATAATCAATTTTCATAGAGAAAACCAATAGAATTTATAAAGGGCTTATGCAACTTATGTTACTGAAAAGTAACTGGTTAACTGATAATTTTGCTCATTGTTTAAAACTAATTGTATTCATTATGAAAAAAAATGTCGGAACAGCTGATAGAATTATCAGAATAACACTTGCTGTAGTATTTGCAGTTTTATTTTTTACTGGAACTGTAACAGGCACAGTTGGATACGTGCTTTTAGCTTTAGCTGCAATATTTTTAGTAACTTCTATCGTTACATTTTGCCCTTTGTATTTGCCTTTTGGGCTATCAACTTGTAAAAAAGATTAATTGTATATCATGATCATTACGTTTTTCAAAAAGAATTTATTATATGTTTTAGGCGCTTTACTCGGTGGAATTGCCGGTTTTTTCTACTGGCAACAAATCGGGTGTATTTCAGGAACTTGTGCTATTACATCAAACCCATACAATTCAACGCTTTATGGCGCTTTAATGGGCGGACTCGCTTTCAATTTGTTTAAAAAAGAACCTGTAAAACAAGACTCAAAACCAAGCGAAATATAATAGCAGTATCTATTTTAAAACAAACACATCAATCATCAAATAAAAAAACAAACCCATGCAGACTGTTGAAGATTTAATTAGAGAAAACAAAGGCACTATTATCGATGTGCGTACTTACGGTGAATTTTTAGGCGGACATGTTGCCGGTTCTAAAAATATTCCTTTACACGAAATTCCAGCTAGAATTGACGAACTTCAAGAATATCCAATGCCATTAATTTTCTGCTGTGCAAGTGGAAATAGAAGCGGACAAGCTGCTTATTACTTAGGTCAACAAGGACTTGATTGTCATAATGGCGGCTCTTGGCTTGATGTTAATTATGTGAAATCTTTAGCTAACGAAGACGAAGAAGCTGCATGATTCAGTTTTTCAAAGAATTATTAGGCTTCGGCCCCAAAGTTGATTTAGGAGCTCTTATTCAAGATGGCGCTTTAATTGTTGATGTTCGCACCAAAGGCGAATATAAATCGGCGCATGCAGATAAGAGTATTAATATTCCCTTGGATCAACTTCAAAAAGAATTAAAAAGACTTGGTCCTAAAAGAGACAGACCTATTATTACTTGCTGTGCAAGTGGAAATAGAAGTCGAGTTGCTAAATCCATTATTAAATCTGCCGGTTACACCGAAGTACATAATGGTGGCGGTTGGATGAAAGTTCAACGATTAATTCCATGAATACAATTAAATCCATCTTAGTTTGGATTAAACCCCGTTGGCTTCGTTTAGCTATCGGGGTTATTTTGTTGATAATAGCTGTTCAGGAAAAAGACAACCTAATTGGTTTTTTTGGGGCTTTGACTCTTTTTCAAGGGATTACAGGTAGGTCTTGTTGCGGAAGTTGTGGGACTTCTTCTTGCGAGATCCCTTCTTCTAAAAGTTAGAATTTTAAGTTTGGTTTCTAGGACTAACAGTCTTGTTTTAGTTTGTATAAGAAAATTATCTAACTCTCTTTTATTTAATTGACTGTTTTATCCATTTTTTATACTTTAATTATTTGCAATTTGCGAATCGCGAATTGCAAATTTAAAAGCTAATTTGAATAGATAATACATGAAAAAGCATAATGGGATGCGCCCCCAAGACATTGTTGTTCTTTTAAAAATAATTGCATTAAAGCATGACAATTGGTTAAATGCGGATTTAGCTCATTCGCTTAAAATCAGTCCATCAGAG
>Ga0100379_10004189_pt1 | contig 12825 bp, 12 predicted proteins | sample CryGeymeta201503_FD_80418 | JGI IMG/M metagenome (GOLD analysis project Ga0100379, IMG submission 80418) | Groundwater microbial communities from Crystal Geyser aquifers in Utah, USA - Crystal Geyser metaG 2015-03 | ecosystem: Environmental > Aquatic > Deep subsurface > Groundwater | place...
CTGGTCTCTATATTTTCGTGATTCAATTTGGTAATCAAAAGAAAGTTCCCTAAGTCTTGATGTTGTTGCCTCTGTCTTAAAGCTGATATTCCTCTCACCACCAACTCTTCGAAAGCTGGCTGGCGATAATCCTGCTTTAATTTTCCATCCTGAAAATAAGGGCTGTGAATCATCTACAAAACCATCAATCTCAGCCGTGATTCGATCTTGCGCTTCTTTAATCGCTGTTTTTTCACCATCTACTTCTGTGTAGCGTGAAGTTTCTTTCAGCTGCTTAGTGTAGCGCTCTTCTTCCGGATCTTTGTAAGTATCGTCTTCAGGTCTAACGTACTGAGTTTTTGCAAAACCCTGAAGTCTTTTCGTATCCATAAGAACGAGGTTCATCTGTTCACGATCTTCAGCAGGTAACTCATGGGGTGCTGAAGGTTTTAGTAAAATAGGAAAAGCATAACTTATTGGCTCATATTGATAGTAGAGTGCCCACTGTGAAACATCCGGCAAAACCTGAATAGCGATAGCTCGGCCTTTAAATCGACCTTCTTGCATAATGCGTACGAACTCGCCCCTAAAGATAGCATCTGCTCCACCACGTGAAACAACCATTTGCTTATCTGCAAGATTAAGAACGTTAACTTCAATATTTTCACCACGCACTAAACCGAGTGCAATACTCGGAATTAATGTGAGCATCATTACTATTTTAAGAATCATTCTAAAATCATAACCGATCAGATTCTTCGGGGGAAGGTACGAAAATGGGTTTTGTGGCTTGGCGGGCTAAAAAGGCAGCATCCACTTTTAAAAGACCGTCTGTTTCTATTCTGTAGATCTGCCAAATTGAGCGAGATTCGCTAATTTGAATACATTCAGCTCTAAAACCTTTTTGATCATGGGTCCAAAACCAAGCATGATCGCCTTTAGCGACTCCGTCTTCGTACCCTTTGTTAAATAGCAGTGTATCTTGCTGTTCAGAGACTTTTAAAACACTTCCAATCATTTGCCATGATTTTCTAGGCCCCATTTCTTGGGCGAAAGTGCTTAAACTGTGAATAAATAAAAGTAGAACGATAACTCGCATACTTTATTTTAAACCATCTGCAATTTTCTTAAAATCTTTATTGTGACAGAGGAAAAGTTAACCGCCTCAAGGTCGAGCTCATACATCTCAAAACCCCTCAAATCGCTGGAAACCACGATATTCTCAAAAGAGTATTTCGTAATGCCTGATTTAATTCGCATTAACTCTTTTGGAAGCTTGCCTTTCCATTTTGGATAGCGATCAAAACCTTTTTCAGTACTTTCTAAAACAAAAGTTGGTAGATCAATTTGACCTGAGAGCCACTCTCCGTCTTTTCGTAAAATACCGGCGAGATTTCCATTTTTATCAAGATGGATAACTCGAATTAACTTAACCTCGAAATTTTCTTTTGCTTTTCCTTCGTCTAACAAACGAGGAAAAGCTTTAGGCTCTCCACTAATGCGAGCAATACAATTTTCACTCATCGGACAATTTAAACAATCTGCCGTTCGAGCTTGGCAGTAGACTCTACCTAAATCCATCAATGCTTCGTTTAAGTCTCTTGGTGAAATGGCTTCATGGATTAATGAATCTTCAAAATACAAGCGCCTGACTTCTTTTTGAAGTGCTGCTCCTTTAAACTCTCCAAGACCAAATAAGCGAGAAAGAACTCTTTCTATATTCGCATCGACGGCGATCTCAGGTTTATTCATCCCAATGGCAATCAATGCACTGGCAGTATAGTCACCAATACCTGGTAGTTTTTTTAATTCATCAAATTCATGGGGAAAATTTTGAGATCCCATTGTTGAAATTGCGATTGCTGCTTTTCGAAGATTTCTTGCTCTTCGGTAGTATCCAAGTCCCTTCCATTCAATACAAACTTCATCCTCACTTGCTCTTGCCAGTGAATCTATTGTTGGGAACTTTTTTAAAAATGGGATGAATTTATTCATAACAGTTGCAACAGTTGTTTGTTGCAACATTATTTCGGAGACTAATGTTCCATATAGGGAGCGGTTCTTGCGCCAAGGAAGATGCGAATATTCGCGTTTAGACCAGGCAATGAGTGATTGGAAATCCATGAGGTAATATACTTACACACATTGTTTTTTGACAATACTGACGTAGCTCTCTAAATCTTTGACAGACGTGCTTTTAACACCTGAACCATGATAAATGGCCCCAATAGAATCTAAATAATCTCTAAGTTCGTGATTGAGTTCATCAATATCTGTCACGATGAACAGATACTTGGCTTCAGAGGCCTTGATCCACTTTATAAAGCGCTCAGTATCATTGGTTCCATAATTTTGACAAAGACCTTCGTTGGATCCAGATAATTTTATTGAAGTATCATAGGTCATAACAGACAACTTAGAGTCACTACATTGATCTTGTAGTTTCTCTACAAAGCTTCTTCGAACGCAGCGAGCAGGATCCGAAGAGTAGTCATCTTTCTAAGCGAAGAAGAAGTATCAATCCAAATTTCAACTTCACTTGTTTTTTGAATTTGCTTTTTGGCCTTACCACAGAAGATATCAAAGTATTCGCCTTCACGGCATTCAACCAGGTTAACTTCATCACTATTAAAGGTTTTGTATTCTAATCTTGCAGGTTTTTCATCAATCACTTTTGAATCAGCGTCATCTGGAATAAAGCCTAGTTGCGGATGAAAACATCCGTCGCCTGTTTTAATACATTCATCTTTAAAATCATTCGCTGAAACTTTGCCAAGTGATGTCCAATTTCTTTCAATTGATGATGTAGCAGTAGGTTCAGATAAAAAAACGATCTCCACTTGGCCAGGAGCGGCCAGTGCTGAAAAAGAAACCAGTAAATACAGTTGAAATAAAACGTACTTCAAAGATCCATGCCCTTTTGTCTTAAATAGCTAATAACGTTTTTACCTAAATCCACAATCAAATCTCTTCCATCACTATCAAGGTTCAAAAAGTCGGTTAAAAATGCTTTTTGCCTTGCTGATAAATTTTGAAGTCTCTCGCGCAAAGTTCCTTGAGAATTTCTAGCACCTTGATCAGCTTGAAAACTTATCGTTCTTTGTTTACCACCAACATTTATTTTTGCTGATGCATTTTTTTGTGCTGTTCCCGAAGTGCCAAGAGCATCTAAATACTCATCATCATCTAAAGGTTGCTCTTCTTCTAAATCACTTGGCGCTGGTCCAGAACCTTCTGGCATCGGCGCTCCAGCAGCTTCTTCTTCGCGGTAAAATTTCACCAAGCGAACGAAGTGCTCTGTATATTCCTCTTCGACAAATTCAATAATTTCGTGAAGTGGGATGGCCAATTTAGCGACAATTTTCGCAATAAGCTGAGCATTGAGTTCGCTGGTCTTTAAGTTAAGAAATCGGCTCATGGTTGAAACACCAATATTGGTGATATCGGCCAGATCCTTTTGAGTCATCGGTCCACGTATTTGCATATACTTACGAACGATTCCCAGGAACATTTCCAATTTATCTCTATTAAACTCAGCCATGCTGGACCTCCGGTCCCGAATTTAGGCCCTATAAGCCCTTAATTATCCTATCGGATTGCAAAATAATTTCTTTATGCAATTTTATATCTTGACGCAATTAGTCAAATATGGCATCATGCAATTGAGAGTTGCAACATACTTTCAAAACGCACAGGGTCGGAGGATAAATATGCACACGTTAACAGCCTTCATCGACACCATCTTTGAGAACGCTAAAAATGATTCAAATTCAGCTGCTGAGAGCTCGACCACAAGGAAAGGGTCACAGTTCGAAGTTATTGAAAATGAAAGGATTTCTGGCATAACTCTCGAAGGTTTAACGATTTCTGGCTCTCTCTTCTCTCTCACCACCTTCGTAGGCGTAACCTTCGATTCCTGTGCCTTTTTTGGTTCGAAAATTGAGAATTGCGAATTTGTGAATTGCAATTTTATTAATTGCAGCTTCCAATTTAGTGAAATTACACACTGCAATTTTAAAGCAACAACGTTTAAAAATATCCTATGGGATTTCACACCAGTTAAGCGCTCGAAATTACAAGAGTGCACAATGGATGGGTCATCTTCATACTATTTGGCGAAGCACGACTCTTATTTAACTCAATGTTTTGATCTTCCAACTGAGTGGGATGAAGTCCCACCTGATGAAGAGGATTTTATTGAGGAGTCAGGCTTCTTCTCCCAACTCCTTGGAAAAGCAGCTTAAGTCTTACTGACACTATATCCCTCAAGTATTTTAAGGACGGCATTGTCAGGAATAACCTCGCCCGCATCGTGAAATACTAACCTTCTCGGCCAGATCCAGGGAGATGGATTTCCCCTGGTCCCATTCTCGCAACTTCACTGTTGCTCACCCCCGCACCCTAGGTTCGCCTAGGGTGTATTCTTTTTCTCAAGAAAATCCATAAAAACACCGATTTAGAGTTATTAAAGAGGTGAATTCATGCGAAGTCTTACGCTTACTCTATTTTTAACTTTTAGCTTTAATGCTTTTGCTCAATCAACAATAGAGCCGACATCAAACAATCAAGGCTCCTTATTAGATGCCATGAGCTCCTTATCATTAGCTGATCAAACAATTGATCAAGATAATAGAGATCAAGAAGCAGATGATTCTGATACTTGTCTTTGGGGTGGGTGGCTTTCAACAAAAACTGAGACTGGTGAATGCCAAGCTGCCTTTCTTCAAAGTGTTTATAATGATCCTTATATTAAAAATTTTGGTCCAACCTATAAAGCTGATCTTAGATGTGGTGCACCCAGCCTTTATCGTTGTAACCCAGTTATCTTTGGACAAGCTTCTAGTGGTCGCGACGCTAAAGGATATTGTGTAAACATCCCTTCTCCTGATTCAGCACTCTTAATGAGTGCATGTAAGTCAGCGGCAGCTGAACATTCACAAGAACATTTAGAGCAACTCAAAAAGAATCCAGAGCTATTAGCAAACTACATTGCTCAGTCTGCCGAGATCGCGATTCAATGTCGTCAAGGCGGAACCAACTGTAATGAATTTATCGAAGCAGTAACAAGTGAAGTTAGACCGGCATTAACATGTCATCAATCTTCAGCGCTATTTCCTTATTTAGGAAACATAATGTCTCAAAGTAATTTGAGCATGATAGATCAACTTACAGGTAGTCTTGGTTCGGAATATAATAGTTATGTAGAAAATCTCCTTCAAAATCGTGATGCTGCTCTAACTCATAATAAAAATATTTTAGATCAAGCTATTGCACAGTACTCTAGCTCTGACGGTGTTATGAGAATGCAGGCAAGATTACGAGAAAGATTTACTGTAAAACTTGATAAAAATAGAAGAAGAGTTGGTTCTAAGCTTGCAACATCATCAATTGGTCGTTGCTTAATGTATGTTAAATTCGGACTCGTAAGTGGCGGCTATATGCCATATCCAGGAACTAGACATGCTCAAGACTTTGGTCCGGTACTTAGAAATAATGGCTTTACGAATCTGATGAATACTCCAGGTTTTGAAGATATTACACCTGAAAATGCTCCACCTGGTGCCGTTATTATTTATCGTGGTGGTGAATCAGGACATATTGAAGTAAAAATGGATGATGGAAAGTATGGTAGTGACTTTGTAAGTAGCTCACCAATATCAGCAAGAACAAGTCGTAGAGTACCAATTGGAATCTATGTGAAAATTCCTCGCAATATTGAAGGACTAGTAGAGGTGCCAAATGAATAAAATACTATTTATTATTTTTATATCTTTTAGCCTACCTGCACTCTCAATGTCTCAAACAGTGAGCTTAAAAGATGTACAATCTATTACAACTCCAAAAGATCTTAACGGGGTAAAAGCTAGCTATGACATATTGGCATCCGCTATTGGGGAGCTTGAGAAAAAACATAGTGATGAACTGGCGATTGCGATTCTTAAAGGATACGCCTCTGTTGGTAAAAAAGATCCGAGCTTTATCGGTATAGAGGACTTTGCTCCGTACTATAAGAAGCATTCTAAAAAAGTGAAAGAGTTGGCCAAAAAGAATCTTGATCAAAAAGAATCAAAAGAAATGATGATGGCGTTAGAGTCGATGTCTGAGAATGTTGGTCTAGGTAACGATCCGTCAGTAAAGAAATAGTTAAGGCAGTCGGTAGAAACAACCTACTGACTCTGTATTTCTTTTTGATGCCGAAAGAACAAGCTGACTGACCTCTACTGCATTTCGAAGACCAATCAATTCATCTGAAAGTCTTGCGTCTCGATAGAAACGTTGAATTTCTTCGGAAAGCTCAACCAACATAGCGTTCGCACGTTTAAGTCGGTCCCCTGAACGAGTAAGTCCAAGGTAGTTCCACATTGTTTGCTTTAACGTCATCCAGTCTTGAGCTGTTAAAGCGCGATCGACTTGCAGATGACCATCTTTCCAGTCTTTGATTTGAGTAAAGTCATAAGTCTTTTCTTGCGGCAATGACTCTAGAATATTTTCAGCAGCGATATAGCCAAAAGTTAAACCTTCAAGCAGTGAAGTTGATGCCAGTCTGTTGGCTCCATGAAGTCCAGTACAAGCAACTTCACCAACGGCATAAAGACCTTTTAAGTTTGTCTTACCGCTTAGATCAGTCTTCACACCGCCACAAGTATAGTGAGCAGCAGGAACCACAGGAATAGGTTCTTCTGTCATATCAACATTTTTCGAAAGACAATGTTCAAAAATTGTAGGAAATCTTGAGCGTACCCAATCAGCATCTTTATGAGTCATATCGAGATAAACACATTCATGTCTGGTCGCAATCATTTCTTCATGAATAGATCTTGCCACCACATCACGCGGAGCCAGTTCTCTATCGGGATGGTACTTAGACATGAAGGCTCGACCTTCAGAATTGACTAAGACTCCCCCCTCACCGCGAAGAGCTTCTGAAATAAGGAAACGTCGATGAGAACTTTTATCAAAAAAGGTCGTCGGGTGAAATTGGATAAACTCCATATCTGTAAAGATAGCACCCGCACGTTTGGCCATCGCGTGACCATCTCCTCTCGCCCCTTCAGAGTTTGAATGGTTGAGATAAAGTGCACCGATTCCACCAGTCGCTAAAATAGTAACTTTAGCAATCGCTTTAGCGGTCATGCCCGTTTCTTGATTAAAGACGTAGGCACCAAGAACACGAGGTTCTTCATAACGCTGTTGAATGCGCACACCATGGTGAAGTGGAGTCAGTAGATCGATCGCCGTATGCCCAGTTAAAAAAGTGACATTAGGAAATCTCTTTTTATCATTCAAATAATTCAGCATTGAAACTTGAATTTCACGACCAGTAAAATCACCCTGATATAAAATACGAGATTTCGAATGGCAGGCTTCCATGGTGAAATTAAGATCACCATTTTCACTACGCTGAAAATTAGTTTTTGCTTTTTTAAGAAGCAGATCTTCTAAAATTGCACCAGAGCGGTCTTGTAAAATCTGAGCCGCTTCATAAAGGCTCGTACCTGCTGAAGCCTTGAAAATATCATCTATTAAACTTCCCTCACCTTCTTTTGGTGAAGAGTTATCATTTCTCTCGTAAATGATTCCGCCTTGGGCCCAAAATGTATTAGAGATTTTTGGATCTTTTTCTCGAGTTAAAATACCAACCTTAATGCCTGATTCACCTAGACGAATCGCACTTGCTAAACCAGCGACTCCACTACCAATGACGAGGGCATCAAATTGATAACTACTCATACTCTAGATCCAAATTTTAATGACAGATCAACCGCTGGAGCACCGTAGGTCAGTGAACCAACACTAATAAAATCAACTCCATCAATGGCGTAACTTTTAACTGTATCAAGATTAATTCCACCAGAAACTTCAATCGTTGTATCAGACTTTTTCTTTTGAATCGCTTTAGCCACTAATTCAGGCGAAAAATTATCAAGCATAATATGCTTAACACCCATTTCTAGGGCTTGATCAAATTCTTGCAGATTATGAACTTCTAACTCTAAAGGAGTGTAGCCTGCGTTAAGTGATTTAAAAAAATCAATCGCCGCAGCAACACCGCCAAAAAATGATTTATGATTATCTTTGATCATCCACATATCAGTTGGGCCATAACGATGACTAAAGCCACCGCCAGAAACAACGGCATATTTTTCAAGGCCTCGAAGACCTGGTGTGGTTTTTCTTGTATCTAGAATTTTAACGTTGGTATCTTTAACAGCTTCGACAAAACGTTTTGTGTGAGTCGCAACAGCACTTGCTCTTGCGAGCAAATTAAGAGCAACACGCTCACCCGTCAGCGCCACGGCAAATGGTAGGTTTAGTTTTATTGTTGTCGGCTTATCGAAATATCTTCCTTCATTTTCCTTAATATTTAATGAAGAGGTTTCTGCACCAAGATAATCAAAGGTCGCTTCAAACCAAGGAAGGCCACTTAAAAGCATTGGCGTTTTAACTTTGAGTTCGCACTCAACCATGTCCATTGGAAGCTTTGAAAGCGCTAAAGGATGTCTTGAAAAATCATCCTCTTCTAAGAATCGTTGAATATCTTTTAAGATCACTTTTTTAAACATACCCATGCCTTTATTGCTTAGCGCTTTCTTTTATCCCTTTCATCTCAAGACGTTAAGTCATGTCAAAAAGTTATTGAACTTTCAACGACTTGCACGAGGTGCGAGGGTCAATGAAGCCACTATTTTTAATCTTTTTGACCTTTTTATTAGTTTTTCCAAACGTAAAGCAAAAAAGCAACTCATCGCACAAAAACCATCAACCAGTCTGGGCCCAGCTCATTTATTATCAATTAAAAGATAAATATCATCATCGTGCTCTCTCTACATTTCATACTGCTGCCGTTACTGGTCATAAATTTAAAACTCCACCAAGATTAAAAAAAATTCTTCGATCACTTCATATTGAACATCTACTCACACCCTCTGGTCTTCACCTTTCTATTTTGACGAGCTGGCTTTTTCCCTTTCTTGGACGCATGAGAAAACTATTATGTTTATGTCCTGTTTTTTTTCTTCAGCAATTTTATTCGCTCAAACGAATAGCACTTTTAAAAACTTTAAATATTTTATTTCCTAAATTTAATCGTCTTCATCTTTTTATGTGGGTAACGGTGATTGATTTTATCTTTGGCAGTTTTAAGTTTTCACCATTTTCATTTATTTATGGTTTTTTATTTTTAGGCTCACTTATTGCTACCACTTATAAGAAAGAACTCACCTCTCACCATATACCTTTCAGTCTTTTGGGGGCACAATGCATGGTTGCCTACTCTATGGATACGAATCTCTACATTGTCGGCTTCTTTATTGGCTTAGTTGCAACGTCACTTTTCTCTTTAATATTTCCTCTACTCATCTTAGATATTCTTTTTTTAAAGCTTCAACTTTTTGAACATTTCTTATTTTCAAAGTGGCTTCTCTTAAAATGGTGGAATCTTCTTTTATTCGGTCAGAAGTTGTCATATTTTTTTGGGGCGATCGAAATCAATATTCTTATTATTCTGGCGATATTTTTGATTTTAGTTCGTTTTTATAAAATAGCAGGTTTGTTCATACTCTTAAGTAGTGCCTCTCTTTGGAATGCACCAAAAAACTCAAAAGAAATAATGAATATCACTCTACCGAAAGATTTTATTCGTGTTGAACAAACAAAGTGGGGTTATAAAACTTGGCACAAACAAAAAGGGCGATGTCATCATCGACATCGCCCAGTTGGAATAGAAATTACTTGTAATTTTTAGTAGCTAAGAAGTTTTCTAAGTGCTGCCTCTACATCACTTGTTTGAGGAAGTAGAACTTCTTCACTAGATGGGCAGTAAGCAACGTGTGAATCCTTAGCTGCCACTCTCATGATAGGAGCATCAAGGGCTTCAAAACACTCTTCATTAACTCTTGCTGAAATCTCACCAGCAAAACCTGAAGTCTTTGTCTCTTCATGACAAATTAACAAGCGATGAGTTTTCTTAAGCGATGTTTTATCTGCATCCATATCAAATGGAGCTAACGTTCTTGGGTCGATAATTTCAATACTCACACCAAGTTCAGCTTCAAGTTTTTTGGCCGCTTCAACAGACTTTTGAACCAGAGCGCCCCATGCAACGATTGTGGCATTCTTCCCTTCTTTGACGATACGAGCTTTACCAAATGGAATCATATAATCTTCGCCTGGATTAGCGGTACGGTTATAGCCTTGGTAGTAAAGGTGTTTATGCTCAAGGAACATAACTGGATCATCGGCACGAATAGCCGTACGTAGAAGTCCAGCAGCATCTAGAGCATTTGAAGGGTAAGCCACACAAATACCAGGAATGTGAGTAAAGAATGTTTCACCACACTGTGAGTGATACATGGCCCCGCCACGAAGATATCCACCGATTGGAACTCTCACGACCATAGGACATTTATAATCACCACCACTTCTATAACGAGTGGTCGCCATTTCATTTTTAAGCTGCATGTATGCAGTCCAGATATAATCAAAGAATTGAATCTCTACGACTGGCTTAATCCCACGCATGGCCATACCAATAGCTCGGCCAATGATATTGGCTTCAGCTAGTGGTGAGTTGAAAACCTGGCCTTCTTTAGAAGCTCTTTGAACTCCGTGAGTCACTTTGAAAACGCCACCCTTACCTTTAAGGTTTGGATCATCAAGTTTTTCAAGTTGGCTAAAGTCAGCTACGTCTTCACCAAACATTCTAAGCATTGGATTTTTTGAAAATTCACTTTTTAAAACACTATTGATAGCGCCCGCTAAAGGAACGTCATCTTTTCCTTCAAACTTTGGTTCAGTATCAAAAAGTGTGCGATCAGAAATAGAGACATCTTCACTGAACAAGTGCTTAGTAGAATCAGCTGGATCAGGCCATGGTGTTTCAAGAGCTCTTTTTAAAGCATCTTTTAATTCAGCATCAACTTTAGCGTAGAGCTCTTTCTTTTCTTCTTCAGAAATCACGCCGCTTTCAATTAAAAGCTTTGGATATGAATTGAACACGTCTCTACGTTTTTCATCAGCAAGATCTTCTTGCGTTCTGTACATCGCGTGATCATCTGATAGTGAATGCGAGTATGGACGAGTCACATGGGCGTGAACGAGAACTGGTCCCTTGCCTGAGCGAAGGTATTTAACCGCTTCAACCATGCAAGCATAAGACTCGATTGGACAGCTTCCATCAACCTCAAAAATTTTAAGATTTGGAAAGTTATTCATCGCTTTAGAAATTGAGCCTCCTGGAGTTTGAACATCAACAGGAACTGAAATGGCATAACCATTATCTTCGACCATAAAGAGAACAGGAAGTTTATTAACACAAGCTGTTGTCATCGCTTCCCAAAACTCTCCTTGAGAAGTTGTACCGTCACCTGATGAAACATAAACGATTTCATCTTTAAAGGCAGGAATGTCGTGCTTGTTATCAAGATCGGCAAGGTAGCGACCTGCTTCTGCCACACCACAAGCTTGTAAAAACTGAGTTCCAGTACAAGAAGATTTAGTCACAATATTTAAATTAACATTACCCCAGTGAGCAGGCATTTGACGGCCATGGCTAGCAGTATCACCAATATTTCCATTGGCCTGGCAAAGCTTTTCGTATGGAGTGACACCAAGACCAAGGCAAAGAGCGCGGTCACGGTAGTATGGAATAAACCAATCGTACTTTGGCTTCATAGTGCGGGCGACAGCAGAAAGAATACCTTCATGTCCTGCACCTGAAATTTGAAAGAATGCTTTTGATTGTTTCTTCATCGAAATTTCAGTGTCATCAACTCGGCGTGAGAGATAAACATTTCGTAGCATATCAACGAGATCTTCTTTTTTAAGACCGTATTGTTTGGCGAGTTTTAATTTTTTTTCGTGCAAGTTGCCTTCTTTGAGTGTGGCTGATTTTGATTGTTTGGATACTGTTTGTTCCAACATGAGCACCTACTTATGCTAAGCATTATTATTTCGATTTAAAGCATGTGAAATTTACCTAAGGGGGGGAAATCTGTCCATGGCGAGGCGTCAAAATCCTGAAGAAAGCGTCATGGCGAATCGGCGATCTTCTTGTCCACGAAGATCTGAGGCAGAATTATCAACAGCATAGGTCGTTAGATCAAATTCGAGCTTTTTAGAGCGTACCCCAATGCCCATTGAACCAAAGGCGTCGCCATATCCAAAGCGGATAAAAAACGTACGAGCGATATCAATTTCCATACCTAATAGAAGTCTTCTTTTAACGTTAACTCCATATTTATCTGAAAGATCTTTGTAATTAATTTCGAAGTGAGTACGAATGACGTTGCCCACTTGAGGTGTTAATGAAAAGCCTAAATCAATAGTTTGTTTTATTTTATCTGGAGCGCCGGCACCACTAGAACTAAATTTTTGCGAACCTGCATTTCTTAGCACAACAGCAAATGTTGGCAGCATTGAAACAGGTAAAGTTAATTTTCCACCAACGATCGCAATAATGGCCGAACCTTTTTTATAAACATCATCTCCAAAGTCAGCAGAGATATTTTCATCTTGAACTCCCTTGGCTTCTTTTCTATTAGCCAAAGCGCAGTTGCTCCAACCTTAAATATCCCACCAAGAAAAGAGACATTGGCAGCAACATAAGGGCCATGATCAGTACGATCAGCATACTCAAAATCATCACCGTAGTCTGCGTGAAGCCTTGCTTTCGTTCTCTTAGATAACATGTATCCAAAACTCAAGTAGCGAGTCGTAAAGTTTGGCATAATTCCAAAACGTGTATGAGTCGTTTTATTTCTATTTTCTAAAAGAAGTTTTCTTTGACCTTCAAGACTAAAGCCATCCATGAAATTACTGAAGTTATCAGCGATATTTCCTTTACCA
>Ga0100379_10004206_pt1 | contig 12787 bp, 8 predicted proteins | sample CryGeymeta201503_FD_80418 | JGI IMG/M metagenome (GOLD analysis project Ga0100379, IMG submission 80418) | Groundwater microbial communities from Crystal Geyser aquifers in Utah, USA - Crystal Geyser metaG 2015-03 | ecosystem: Environmental > Aquatic > Deep subsurface > Groundwater | place: USA...
AGCTCATAAACTAAACAATCAAATTGATTTGTTTGATAGGGATACTTTCCATAGATGGTAACTAATTTATTTACATCTTCTTTTAATTCATAAGCACCAAAACGCACAGGACCTTGATTGGTATTTTGTTATTTTCCAACTGTGTTTGTGCTATAAATCATGATGTGTATTTTTTTTCTTTACCCTTTTCTATAGTATTAGAATAATACGAAATCTTACTTAATCATTACTTGATTTTCCCAAAAGTTATTTTAATACTACTCTTCTTTCATCTTATAAATTACCCATTTAAAACAACCTCAACTGCTCATCTAAAAAACCACTTCCCCTTTCCATATTTCCCAATTTCTCCAAAACAGCCTCAAATAAATATTCCGTCTACGATTCCAAGGAGGAAGTTTATCATTTGATGTTATGATATAAATGTTCCCATATTTTTTTGATTTGTCCCATAAATTCAAATTTGGGACAAATACCAATAGGTACTGTTGTTTTTTGCTCCTTTGGGATTATCATTTGCAAATTAAATGGCCATCTGTAATACAGGATCATAGTAATAGGCTAAATAGTAGACTACACAAAGCTGGCGTAAGTGCTTTAATTTTTCTGTTATTTCACTAAGATTAGATTTTTCGAGTGTTGCAAGTACTTCAATGATTGTTTTTTTAGGATTCTTTAACCTTTTAACCATTTTCCTAAACGCTTCTGTCACTTTTTCAGGCTGTAAATCAAACAAATAGGTAAAAAAAACGTCAGGGTGTTTAATCTCTATCGAATAGTTTTCTAAAACTGAAGTAGGAAAATCTTTTATGTTATAGGTAATAATCATGTCTGCTTTTGATTGTATAGCTGCGGCAACCACATGACGATCATTGGGATCAGGAAGGGTAATTCCTGAAATAAATGAACTGTAGTTTTCAACATTGGCAAATGGAAATGCAATATTCATGGCCTTAATGGTCATGTCTAATTGATTTTTATTCAAATCAGGTCGGTTTACTAATAAGTTACGAGACCATTCATCCTGAATTTCTGACGTCCATTTAGGTTCATAAAGGCCAATATCGGCGATTGAAAGAAGAAAATCTCTCACAGGTGCAGGATAAAGCACACAAGCATCCAAAACAGCAACTCTATTGGGCATAGAATTCATTCGTATCCCAAATTCAATTCTTGTGCTTGTGAAGAAAGAAAGCTTAATTGTTCTTCTCGGATTCGTTGCTGTTTTTTCTCATACCTGAGTATATCTTTTACTAAGATTCTTCGGTGGCTACCAACTTTCTTGAACGGTATCGTATTGTTTTCCAATAGTTTGACCAAATGCGGCCTTGAAATATTAAGCCTATCTGATGCTTGCTGTGTAGTCAATTCTGAATTAGTTGGCGTTAGGACTACCGACTTCCCTTCTGACATAGATGACACAATGCTTATGAGCATTGAAAAAGCTTTTTCAGGAATGGTAATGACCTCTTCGGTTTCTTCAATTGTTATCTTAATACCAGATTTCGAACGCTCGTTTATGGGTTTAACTACACGTTTTAACCTACTAATTGAATCTGAAGCAATTCTCTGATCACTTTTGGAAGTTCTTTTTACTATAGTTTCCATGTTTCTCCTTTTTATGTTTTAAAAGTACATAAACGAAATAAACGAAACAACTAAAATGATAATAAATAATCTTTTAATAGAAATTTTCCTTTACTGTTAAAAGGGACGATAGTACAATTATAGAATAGGTTTTACCGTGTTGTGCACTAGTATTCTATTATTTTCACTCTAATAACCAATCAATTACATTTATTTTTTGAATTCCGCTTATACTCGTATTATCGTAGTCCAACGTTAAAAGAAATTTGGGATAATTATCGTTAATCCTTTCAAATGCAGAAATCTCACGATTAAATGTTTTTTCGTCATTAACTGTAAATGCTACTTGATTATATACTCGTTCATTGTTTGCCTTTTGAACTACAAAGTCAATTTCTCTATCGTTATGTTTCCCTATATAAACTTTCCCACCTCTTCTAAGTAGTTCAAAATATAATCCTCTTTCTATCATATTTTAAAAAAAAGATAAACTCTTATTGACGAAAATTTAAAATAGTAGCAATTTTCGTCATTAAGAACATTTCAAAACTCATTCTAGCGACAGAGTCCGCAGGTGGTTATCAAAAGTAAGCGTTCTCGCTTTTAGTTCTATCCTAGTCGAAAATTTGAAGGCTAATCCAGAAAAAAAAGAACACATTGAATATCAAACCCAAATCTTTTTTGAACAGAATATCGATAGATATAGAAATCATACTGATAATGAAAGCCTCTTTCTTTCGTTGAAATGTAATCTAGTAGAAGATTTAAGGAACTCGAATTTCGGGTTCTTTTTTTTTGGGTGGTAGTTTAGATGTAAATATGAAAGCATATTTACCAATTAATTGCCCACTTTTAATTCAATCCCCGATTCCCCACCTTTTCGCTGAACCGAAGAAAACTCAGCCTTCAGTGCAAGATGTATTTCTTGACGCGTTGTGTGTTTGCAGGTGTAGGTGTTATTGGTTAAGTGCATCTAGTTTTAGGTTTAAATAAATACCTTTTCACCTAAAATAGTTTCCTTGTAATTTATTCCTATCCAACGTAAAAACAATCGTTCAAATAGGATTATCATATTTCGTTTTTGATTTAAATACTCGTAAATCATCTTTCTATCTACTAAAAGGCTATCATGTACATAATCGTTTCTTAGTTTATTAAAATAAAATTCTTCTCCTGATGAGTATTTTGCATACAAAAGTGGTTCTTTTTTTATCCCATACTTTTCTAATACAATATTTAATTTAATAGAATAATTGGGTCTTACTGGCCATTTAATCGAATCGGTTACTTTAATAGCTTTCACTAATTGATCTAAACACGAATGATACTTTAAAAAACTATCTTCAAGAATCGATGATAGGTTAGCAATTTTATATGAATTTAATAGGTTTTTAATTAGTTGTAATTTCTCATCTTCTAATTCGGAAACTTTAGTGATTATTTTGTCAAAGGATTTTCTTACCCCGATGTAACTAGCGTTTAACTTTCTATTTTTTTTAGGTGCTGGCCAATATTTAGTGCTATCCAATATATATGTGTTTCCAATCCAATCATTGTTCTCATCTCTATAATTAAATTCTATATTAATTGGGGAATAGCAACTTCTTTCTACAAAAGACAACACACTTAGAATTAAATCTAATTCTTGATATGTATCCTCAACATTTTCAATTGACTCTGAATATATTGTGCTACCTATGCTTAATGAATAGGTATTATAATGAAATGCATTTTCTTCAAGATTATTTAAATCACTAGTAATAATGTCTATATCAAAGAAATAATTATTGTTACCAAATTGAAACTTGTAACTTTCATCTTCTAGAATTATTTGATTTTCTTCTTTTTCCTCTCCTTTAATTAATCCGTATTGACTATGATTAAGCGAGAATTTGTTATTGTTAATATTAGACATGGGAAAGTGAACAGCTACAAATGTTTTAGCTGGCTGACTATTTCTATAAACATTTTTTTCCTCAACAATCAAAGCATCTATTTTCCAACCATCATAAAAAGCATTTAATGTATGAGGTTCAATATGAATGGTAAACTCTTGAACTCCTTGTTTAAAAACAATTTTGCATAAGTGATCTTCTTTTTCGAATTGATTGATTTTTATTTCTGACTTAATAATTACATAACAATTTCGAATGTAATATGGATTGTATTGAAATACTATTCTTACATTTTCAAAAATCTGATTTTTGTAAACTAATTTCGCTGTATCGGATTCAAATGTTTTGTTATGTATGTTAATATATTTCATTTAGTGGTTGTATATTTTTATTTAAAATAATTAAACTTAATGTCACTTAATAATTTCAGGTAATATATTATCTGGAACTTTCGAAACTGTAACAAAACCTGGCTTTGGGCTTCCAGTCTTATTTTTGATCCAGCATGCTTTAATCAAATATTCTGTCTCTCTTTGTTCTTGACTTGACAACAAGTTTGTTGAATATGTGCTACGAAGAGTTGAGTACAAATTGCCAAGATAAAATGAATTTTTATTTAAGTCAGCGATATAATTTAAAATCGATTTCTTCCATCCTAGTGGTCTTGTGTGGCATTCCATTAATGCTAGTATATGCCTAACAGTTTTATCATTTTCTTTTGCCCTATATTCGCGAAATAGTATCCTTAATTTATCAGAATATAGATCATCTTTAAACCAAATATTTAAATTGAACGGCATTGCTACAATAATACTTTTCAAGCAATCATTGTATTCTTTTGGGAAGTCCTCGCTTAATTTAAATCTTGCACCCCCAACTCCACCAAATCCATTCTTCGCAAGAACTGGAGATATTAAATAGAGCGCTCTCATTAGTTCTTTCCAAGCCTTAGAAATATTTTTTAATAAATCCTCTTTAAGTTGAGGTTTAACAAACTCACTATTTCTTAATGCCCTTGATGAAGATTTTATAAGTGACATTAAATTTTTCACATCGTATTCCTCAAAATAATTATCAATAGTTTGATTATATGGTTTGATACTGTTATAATTTTTATCAGCTACAATATCTTTAATTTCTTCTGAAACTCCTGATTCTTGGATATTTTGCTCTAACTGTTCTTGTGTCATACCTTTGACAGTTTCATTTAACGCCCATTTAATATCTTTGTAAGGATCTATATCATCTTCTACACCAATTTTAGAATGTACTTTATTTGATAGATTATCTAGGTCTATAATTAACATATCAACAATGTCTTCTGATCTACCATCAATACCTGTATAAAATTCAATAATTTCCGGATAAAATAGTGAATGCTTTTCTCCTAGCATGTAGGTTTTGAAATCATTTGAATCTTTCATACGAAGAGCAGCAAAATAATATATCCAATAAGAAAATCTAAATCTTAGATTACCATTAAAATTAACAATTATTTGATTATTTTTTAAGACTTGCAATAAGTCATTAACGTTTGTAGTATTATAATTTTTTTCACAAAATGGAGCAGTAATATTTAAAAATTCTGTTTCAGTAAATGATTCTTTATTATTTTTAATAAGATCTTCACAGAAATACCCAACAACAAAACCACAATTTTCTTCATCTAAGCTGTCTCCATAAAATAAAATACCTGGATTATTAAAAATTACTTTTAAGACATTTTTGAAGACTTTTGACCTATTTATTGGCCTATCTTCAAAATCATTAAGAAAAGCAATTAATATTTGAATACAATTTATAGGTGTTCGATGTATATTTAAATCTATTAAATCAACATCCAACCTTTCTAATACCCGATTTTCATCTGCTATTTGATAAATATTGTTAAAATTTTTAACTATATTTCTTAGCCCTTTTCGATTAAGTTCACATAAGTATAATTGAACAAATCCTTCATGGCTTTCCTCGGAATCTAAACCTTCGAGTACGATGTTATCATGATAGTTAGAAAATATTATTATTGGAACTTGTGGAAAATTATTTCCTATTTTTGAAAGTATTTTGTGAGAATCTTTTGCTTTATTTTTCCAATGATCTAATAGTAAACATTTCACATCGCTTTTTTGAATATTTAATTCAGACAATATATCATCTATTTCAGATTGATAATTACCATATGACCAATGTTGAGTATCTAAATAAATCCAGTGTTCTTTATTAATTTCCCATGCTTTCAGTGCTAAATAATGCGAATAACATGTTAAACCAAATTGTGGTGCTGCAATAATTTGATAATTTTGGGGACTATTGATTATATTAATATAATCAAGTTTTTTAATTTCTGACTTAGATGTGTTATTTGGGGAATCTGTTGTAAAAAATCTCTCGACCCACGTAGGTGTCTGAGAGTATGATTTCATTGCTTTTTGAAATTTAGATTTGAGTTTCAAAGTTATAAAATCATTTGTACTGATTTCGTTTCTATTAAAACTCCTAATGCCATTCTCAGTTCCTGAAAAATTTTGACCTGCCATGAACTTCCTTTGACGAGGAACCCATTCTCTATACAAAATTGAGAGTATATTCTTATTTTCAAAAGTTAAAATTGAATAACCATTCAAATCATGTTTATCTGAAAACAATTGTGGAGAACCCAATTTTAAAATACCATCATTATCAGAAATGAATGATTGCTGTAATTCTTGTTCATGAATATGACCAGATATTAATATTTCAATACCATTTACTAGTATAGAATTCAATTCTTTTTTTGCAAAAGAAGTTAGATACTCAATTGGATGATGCATCACTAAAATCTTGGTTCTTCCTTGATTTTTATGAATCCAATCATTTAATCCCGAAGTTTCAATCTTAAGTCTACCTTTGTCACTAATTGTATTTAGCCCCCCATAGCTTAATAATGAGCAATTTAATAAATATATTGTAATTTCAGATGTAATATTCTCTGAAAAACCATTCAAGTTGAAGTTTGATGAGTTCATTTTTTCCAAATAAAATTTTTTATAAAATTTAAATTTTTCATGAACTATATTATTTTCTTCTTTAATAAAATTATTAAATTCAGTCTCAGTGTAAACTGTTTCTAAAATTGCGGCATGACCTTCAAGATTTTTTCCTATTTCATTTCGATTAAGATCATGATTTCCTGGAATACAAAAAATATTTTTTAAGGGTATATATTTTGCTAATTTAAAAATAAATTTATTATAAAATTCCTCATATACTTTCTCTGAATTACCTTTATTTACAAGATCACCAGAAATAATACAAAATGTATTTTCTTTACTATTAGAGTCTAATTGTATAACTAAATCAGAAAAGAAAGAGTTAATTATTAAACCTTGATTTTCAGGTTCATTATATTCAAAATGTATATCTGAGATATGTATTATTGTAGTTTTTTCCATTTCGTTTAATCTTAGAGTTCATTATTAATTATTTTTATTTCTTCTTCTTCTAGGCGGTATAATTGGTAAACTAAATGGTCTATTTGTTTTTCATGCTTAGAAATATCTGATTCTGAATCTTTATTTTTTAAAGTAAATATTTGATTTACTAGATTACTTATTTCAGCTTTAACTTCAATGTTGACATTTGGAATTGGAAGTTCTTTTATGTCATTAGGGTTTAGTTTTGGAAATACATCTTTCCCAAAGTTTGGTAAAACTAAATTACCATACCAACTGATAACTTTTGAATTAACAACACCAAGAATAAATTCTAAGTCATTTTCAAATTCATCAAAAGGCTTAAAAGGTGAAATACTGTGTCCATAATAAAACTCTTCAATAGCTATATTCGCTTGTATTCTTTTTCCTTTGCCGGGTATTTCTCTAAATAATATTCGTCTTCCTTCAAAGTATTTTTTCTCACGTGGAGCAGCAAGCCAGTTACCATAGCTTAACCATTTATTATCCCAATTTATTATGTATCTGTTTAGATTTTTTCCGTCTAACCATTTCCCACAAGTCTCATTTTTTTTGTAATCAAAATGATAAGCTTTGTTCTTTATAATTTCTTTTGATTGTCCTCTATAACTATCATAAGGTGTAATACCTTGAATCACTGTTCCAAAATTTAAAAGAAGTTTAGATTTGCTTCGAATTTTATCAATAATACATTTCTCAATCTCTGTCATTTTAAAATCAATTTTCAATGATTCATCATCAATCCAATTGAATTTGTCAACATTAGATTCATAATCCTCTCTTAATATTACTAATTTGTTTGTAGCTTTTGATTTTACAACTTGAAATGAAAGTGTATTCACAACTGCTTCTTCAAAAACTCCTTCACCATGAATAAATAATCTTTTTAAATTAAATTCTTTCAGTAAAATACTTCTAATTTGAATACAATTGTCAAGACTTAACCACAGAATAGGTGTTATAAACTCTAAAAGACCATTAGACTTTAATATGTTTAAGCCTTTTTCAATAAAATAGACGTAACTATCAAATTTATATTGATAAGATTTATAAGAGTTTCGAATATATTCTTTCTCTCCATCATTAAAATTTGCACCATAAGGCGGATTCCCAATCACGACATCGAACCCCACAAAATCACCTTCATCATTTAGTACTTCTGGGAATTCGAAGCGCCATTCGAATGCGTTTTCGTAGATTTTGTTGGCTTTTATGGCTTCTATTTCGGTTTCAATTGTAGCAATTTCGGTACTTAGTGATTTTACTTGTTTTTCCCATTCTTGCTCTTGTTTTTTGCTGCGTTCAAAAAAATCGGTTTGGGTGGTTAGCCGGAGTAATTCGCCTTGAGCTTTTTGTAAGCGTTTTAGTTTTGGGTCATTCTTGGTTATTTCACTGCGGAAATCGCCTTTAATAGAGGCAATCAGCGCTTCCATTTCCCTTTTCTGATCTTTGCTAACCGCATTCCGGTATGTGGCCACCGCAGCTCGGTAACTGTGAATATTCCATTTGCTTTTCTTGAGTGCGTCTTTTAGGTCGGCATCCATCGCGAAGCGACTTACTAGGGAATTTCCGGTTTTTATGTTTATATCTATGTTTGGGAGGGTTTCTAGGTAGCGTGTTTTTGTCTCGGTTTTTGACACACCCCTAAATCCCCTCTCTAGAGGGGACTTTTGTGTGCTTGCGCCCGTTTCCTCCCCTCTTGAGAGTGGCTGGGGGTGTGTCAAATTGGGTTCGTTTGTATTATCTACGTAATACGCGTTTTTGAGTAGTTCAATCCATAAGCGTAATCTGCAGATTTTTACTGAGTTGGGATTAATATCTACACCAAAAAGACAGTTTTCTATTATGGTCTGCTTTTCATGGAATAAGGTTTCTTGAACTCGCTGGCTTTCCGAAAACCCTTGTTTGTATTCAAATAATTTGCCGTCTTCATCACTAACAATGAGTTCATCGTTTTCTACGGTTACGGCATATTCTTTTAGTCGTTTTCCGTTTCGGTCTTGCAGAATTTTTAAATCGTGTTTTATGGCAATAATTTCATTCAAGGCAGAAACTAAAAAATGCCCAGAACCCACAGCAGGATCACATATTTTGAGACTGTTTATGATGGAATTGGCTTCGTTGCGTGAAAAGAGTTGGCCATTTCCTATTTCTTCATACACATCATCTAAGGTTTCAAAATGAGGATAATCATAAGCTGGAATAGTCGGAAGTTCTGGTAATTCTTCCTCTTCACTTGGTAAAATGGGTTTACATCCGGATATTGGATTCAAGGGCGAGTCTTCTGTTATAAAAGAAGAAAAATCAGCAGCTTCGAAGCATTGTATGTAGAGGAAAATGGTTTCGAGTGTTGCATCCATTTCATCAAATACATCTGAATCGGGGAATCGCAATACATTGAGTCCGAGTTCATTTAATCGGTTTTCTTTTATGAAATCTTTTTTCTGCGTTTCTTCCCATTCATGTGAAGCCCCATCAATTTCAATAACTAATTGAAGTTCATGGCAGAAGAAGTCTGCAATAAAGTTGTCTAATGGTTTTTGGCGATGGAAATCGTATTTGTCTAAAACTTTTCCTTTTAGTTCTTTCCAGAGTAGGATTTCAGATTTGGTGCTGTTGTTTCTTAGGTTTCTTGCGAGTTGTTTTAGTGCTGGGTTGTATGGGATTATTTTCCTTCGTGCGGGTTTGGACACACCCCTAAATCCCCTCTCGAGAGGGGACTTGATAGCGCTGGCTTCGTTCTCGAGAGGGGACTTTTTTTCGCTGGCAAGTTCAGACTTGTGAGCGCTGCCGAATTTCTCCCCTCTTGAGAGGGGCTGGTTTTGCGTCAAATTTGCTTCGCTCGCGTTTTGTGACTGCTGTTCGTTGTGCAACAACGCGCCCAATTTCTCCCCTCTTGAGAGGGGCTGGGGGCGTGTCCTATCCGCGTGTGTCAACCTTGCCTCATTAAACTTCTGTACTACCGCTTTGCGTATCGTTTCGCGGCACATGTACATGGTTATGAAGCCCGGCGTGAAGAATGAACCGTCTTTATAGCCGTTAATTTTCTCGAAGATTAAGCCTAGAACGGAAGCATTAATCAAGGTTTTGTTATCTTCTTGTATCTTTTCTGAACCTTCACTACTAAAGTCGTAGGCATCCAAAAAGGCGAATAAATACCTTAAGGTCGTTATTTCGCCGCTTAAACGTTTTCCATTTTCGTCTTTTAAAACGGATTGAGCATGAATCGGAATCGTCTTTTCATCACGCAGATTACTGATAAATAAGGTATTGTGTTCGAGTTCCGTCGGTTCAAACAGCGATGAGTTTAAGTATGGAACTTTATCAAACAGTGATTTTACATCCTCGTTGCGATCTTCGTTTTTTCGGGCTAATACTTGAAAAAACAAAGTGTTCAAATCATCAAAATCGTGAATACGTTCCGAGTTTAAAAAAGCGTATGAACGATCCCCTTTATGATAAGCTAATAATTGCGCTTCCAACAATTTGAGAAATAGAATGCGGTTTATCCAAGTGATATTCAGCTCCAAAGCCACATTGAACAAACGTTCTTGCGTGGTTTCTCCATACTGTCCATTTTTCGGAATCCGAGAAAGCTTATCCAAACTATCTAATTGGATGATGGTGTCTTCCAATAAACTTCCACGATTTCGTTTGCCTTCTGCTGGACGACCAATGAGTTTTTTGCCTTTATCTTTGTATTCATCGAGCCCAATTAAGTGCAGCAGTTCGGAGTAAAAGGTTTTGTCTAAACTGTTGCTATCGTTAGCAAAGGGCAATTTAAGAATATGTTCGGGAGAAAGTAATTTGTATAGGGAAATCAGCTTGGTATCATCGGCAGGATCATCGTTACGGAGAATCGTGCTGTAATCAGCTAAAGCAAAATGCGTAAACGGGATTTCTTGTTTAAGTTCAGCAAGAAAAGGTTCCGCAATGTGTTTGTAGAAAAAGTCCGTTTTCGTATCGGAAAGTCTCCCCGCTTCAAAGTCGGTAAAATGGCGAACGAAGTTTTTATTTTGAGCAAATAATCGATCAAATAGAATGGCATCAAATATGAACCATTCTTGCACATTGGTGATAATGACTTGCTTTAGTTCTTTGTTATCATGCGTAATGCGTTCTCTCAAGAAATACAGAATGAGTTCATGAAAAGCTTTGGCATTCAATGAATTCAAAGAAATCATTTCTGATTTATTACCTGGCTTTTTGGCTTCAACAATCACTCCTACAGGTGATTTTCCGTCCGAGCCATTATGAATAACTAAATCGTTTCTCCCCTTTGTATTGATAAAGAAACGAGGATTGTAATAGGTGTCTTTTAAGAAATCAGAAAGGAGGTTTTTATGATACTCTTCAGACTCAGAATCGTTCAAACGATCTATTAACCGAATTAAGTTTGCCTTAAAGCGCTCTATATCTGAACGGTTAGGTTTAACCTTGAGATAAGATTTATTAAGAGATTGCCTGGGAGAGATTTTGTTGAGCATCATAACAATGGAAATTTCACATTGATTTAAAGATTTAACCCTATACTAAGAGTCGAAGTGGAACTTATAGAAGTTAAGCTAGATTTCAAAAAGTTATTTGAGTCTTTTATAGTATTTTATTTTTTAACGCTGTGTGTTTTTTTGGTGTTATTTATTGGTCTTGAGTTAAACTCATTTTAGGCTTGGTTTCAGAATTATTCTGTCTCCAATAAATTATAGGCTTCAATCAGTTCATTAATCTCACTTTGAGTAAAAAGATGATTTGCTTCAGATAAGATTTTTGGAGGTTTTGTAGAAAGAATGGCATTTACTCCTCGAACCATATAATTTTTTAATGCAATTGAAATACTATTTTCTATTTGAAAATTTAAATGTTGTTCTTCGGTTTCACCTAAATCAATAGCTAAAGATGCTTTTTCGATTGTAGTTTCATGTTCTGTATAAACTGAATCAGTAGTCAACAAATGTTCATAGAGTTTTTGGATTCCGTTTAGTGCTTTAGTGTTTACTTCGAGGTAAAGCTTAACGGCTTTTATGGCAAGAAACTCTTTGTAAGCATCTGATTTTTTGTAAATAAACTCAAAGTACCAATGTGTATCAAGATTGCTTCGAATAAAACCATTTACAAAACCTGAGTCAAACCCTATTATTAGTCGTTTTTCTTTATTTTTTTCTTTATTTAAAGCTTTACAAGCACTTTTCACAGTGTTCTCAAATTCAGTAATCAAATCGGATTCATCTTGAATATCAAAATTATGATTCGGATAGATTATTTTGGCTTCATTAGTCCAATACCTAAATAAATCGAATACTTTTAAGGTTTTCAAATTCATATTATTTTATGTTTTGATGATTATTATTATTTGAGAAAGTATGTTTGAGTTTTTGTTCTGTGCTTCGCACTCATTTCTTTCTTAATTAGGCAGAGAAGATGGGTTAAGAACATCATGAACTTGATTCAGGATTTTGGTCAAATTCCAATTTCGTCATAAGTTCATCTTGAAATCTCCCTTGCCCTCTTTGATGTTCATTCATCTTCGTACTCGAAGTTCTTGGCAAAAGAGGGATTTTTAGTTCAGTGCTTCGCACTCCAATAATCAACACTTAACACGAAAAATCCCCCTTTTGAGACAATCTGAGGCGGTTCACCTCGAAAATTCAACCAAAGGGGGCTTGGGGGATTTCAATACCTAACCCAATTTCATAACTCAGCTTTTAGTTCCATAATTTCTTCAAAACTGAGCCCAGTAATTTCCATAATATCCGGTATTGATTCTCCTCTTTTGAGAAGTTTTATTGCAATTTGTTTAGCTCTTTTATTAGAACCATCTTCAAAAGCTTCTTCTCTAGCAGTTGTCATCACCAA
>Ga0100379_10004213_pt1 | contig 12777 bp, 10 predicted proteins | sample CryGeymeta201503_FD_80418 | JGI IMG/M metagenome (GOLD analysis project Ga0100379, IMG submission 80418) | Groundwater microbial communities from Crystal Geyser aquifers in Utah, USA - Crystal Geyser metaG 2015-03 | ecosystem: Environmental > Aquatic > Deep subsurface > Groundwater | place...
ATCACGGTGATTTTTTTGTTCGACTTATCGAACCGCATCCACTCACTGGGCAGGAGTGTTTCGTTCCAAAGGTCTGACTCTGTAACACATTCGCCGTCAATGGCTCCGAGGAAAACCTCAATGTCGTCACTACGAAAACCAGGGCAGTGCCAACGGTACTCATTGACCCAGTTGTATTCCGCGCACGGGTCAAAACACTCCCCTGTGGTGGCTTCGCAAGCGAAGTCGCCGCAGTTGGTGTTTTCGCACCTGTCGAGACACTCACTAATGTCAGCACAGATCTCGGTGTCGGCGCAGTCGGCGTCGACGGTGCACTCGGGCTCGTTGATGTCGTTGTTGCAGCCGTCGTTGGTGTCGCCGTTGTTCACATCGACGTTGAGACCACCGCAGATGGTAGTCTCACCGTTGTTGTCGATGCCGTTGTTGTCGGCGAAGCACTCGGCGAGGGTGGCGCAGGCGGGCTCGGGGGTGGGCTCGCCGTCGGTACAACCGGCGACGAAGAAAAACAGTGCTGCCCCCAGGAGAGCAGCGGCGAAAAGACGCACTTCGAAAACCTTCATGGCTTTCTCCTTGGCTGGCTCTTGTGGTGGAGAGCACGTTTTTTTTAGATGACTCCTTTCGTGGTGCCACAGCGGCAGGTGGTTCGATTTTGGTATCGAGACACTTGCCGCTATAGCACGGGAGTTTTTCCCATATCACACCTTTTTTGTAGGGTATATAGTCACACGTGGTGTGAACTATGTACACAGTTTGAAGGAACAGTATAGCTTATCCACATACAAATGGTTGTGTTTTTAACCATTTTGTTTTATACTTCTCATTACAATTTATTGAGTGAGATGTATCTATATACAGATTGCTATATTTCGTACAACTCTACTAAATCAATTTTTTTTCGCTTTGTCAAGCGAATTTTTGTTTTCTGGGCTATTTTTAGGTAATTATTTGTATTTTTAGTCAATTTGTTTAATTTATTTTGTGTGTTCTCCTTGAAAAGGAAGGGAATATGCGTTATCGCTCCCCCTTATCAAGGGGGAACTGGAGGGGGTGGCGGATGTTGGATGAGCGGTAACATACACAACCACCCCTCGCCCCTCCTTGAAAAGGAGGGGAACAGCTCCGCAAAACTTCACCAAGTCTTTCCTTCAAAAGGAGGGGAAGAAGAGTGTTTATTTTTAGTCTTTTTTTGAAAAGAAATAGAGAATGTTCGTATCGTTCTATAATTTTGATAGGACTGTGGAGTTATTGAGTGCTTTTATGATAAGGTAAAAAAATACGTTTATTACATAATTAAGGAGGAATATGAAAAATAAAATTCTCCCCCTTAAGAAGGGGGAGTTACCGCGCCCGCCAAAGCTGAGTCGCTTAGACGATGCGGGCGGGGAGGGGGTTGTGCGCTCCACCAAAAAAGTACAAATATTTAATAGAAAGAAATATAAAAAACAGAGAAGATCATTAAGAAATAATCCAACCATGCCAGAAACATTACTTTGGAAACATCTTCGAAATTCGGCGATAGGCTATAAATTTAGAAGACAACATAGTATTGGAAATTATATTGTTGATTTTTATTGTCCAAAGGTAAACGTTGTTATTGAAGTTGATGGATATGTTCATGGAGAGGAGAAACAACGACAAAAAGATGTTTGGAGGCAAAAATATATTGAAAATCAAGGAATACACGTTGTTCGATATACAAATGAACAAATTCTTTTTGATATAGATGTTGTGTTGCAACATATTAGATGGGTTTGTGATAATAGGGCCAACCACCTCTAACTCCATGCCTACCGGCAGGCGAGCCTCCTTGAAAAGGAGGGGGACAATTATGATCACCTTTCGTATCTTCTCGAAAAGGATAGAAATATGCGTAGCTATTTTTTTCTTTTTTGTCCCCATTTATCTGTGAAGTTTCAGGTATTTATGGTATACTTTTGTATAGTTAGAAAGTTATTTTTTGAGAAATAATTTCTCATGTATTTTGCCTTTCAACAACTTCTCTTTGATATTAAGCGGTTTACCTATTACTGCTTGTTCCGATCTAAGTTTACGATACTCAGTCGTATTGTTTTTGTATCTCTGGTGATTACGGTTAGTTTTTGTTTTGTAAATGTTGTTGTTGCCCAATCTTTTGGTATTGAAAATGTGGGAAACATTATGATCAATATGATTTCTTCGGCAATTTTGTTTTTGTCGAAGTATGTCATGGCGTTTGGGATTTTTTTGTTAGAATTTTTTATTGAAGCTGCTGCCTACAATGGGTTTTCTGATGCGCCTCCTGTTTTGTTAGGATGGTTTATGATTCGGGATGTGGCAAATATGTTTTTTGTGATTTCTCTTCTTGTGATTGCTTTTGGAACTATCTTGGGATTAGATAATTACGAATGGAAAAAAACGTTAGGAAAGCTTATTATCGCCGCCATATTGATTAATTTTAGTAAGCTTATTGCGCAGTTTATTATTGATATTGCGCATGTGTTTACGATGACTTTTTTGAATGCCATTTCTGCCACAGCTGGAGGAAATTTGATTGCCATGTTTAGCTTTGACAAGCTGTTTAATGTTCTTGCTCCGCAGCCTGACCCAAACAGTGTGTTTGGAGCCTCGGATGATATTCGTTTTGATATTTTTGCGTCTGCGGTATTAATTTTGGTTTTTTCTGTCATGGCGATGGTTACGATTGGTGCGTATACGATTATTATGATTACTCGTATTGCGGCATTATGGGTTGCTATTATTTTGTCTCCGCTTGCCTATATTTTGTCTGTCTTACCACCTACGGAACGGTTTGCCAGTGAGTATTGGAGTCAATTTACCAATTATGTGATTGCTGCCCCTGTGATGGTGTTTTTCTTGTGGATTGCCTTTGCCTCATTTGGATCTGGAAATATTGCGTCAGAAATTGGAGTAAATCCGGGAAGTGGTGCCAGTATTGCGGGTGGTAGTGGTGCTGTTATACAAGGATTACCAACAAATCCATCGGTAGGGCTTTCTGAAGCAGGTACTTGGGAAAATATGTCGAGTTTTATTATTGCTATTGTTTTTTTGGTTGTGGGTATTGAGCGAGTACAAGCATTAAATGTAAAAGGAGGAAGTTTGGCGCAAACTGCCGTGAGCTGGGGAAAGTCAACGGTTGCTATTGCGAGTGGATATGCTGCTGGGCGATATTTGTATGAAGGAGCGACTGACCTTGGAAAAAAAGGAATCAAGGCTGCTGCATACCATGCACCACTTGGTGGACGGTTTTGGAAATCAACAGGAACTGCTGTCGCTGGGAGAGTTGGGTATGAATGGAATAAAAGAAAACAAGTACGAGAAGAAAAATATGCTGCTTGGGAAAAGAAACAGCAAAAAGAAGGGAATACGGGTCGTGTTTTTGCAGGGAGAGCGTTGGGGGTTGCTACTGGTGGATTGATTGTTGGGCAAACTGCTGCGCGGTATGAAAAAATTGCCGGTGATTGGAAGGACGCAGCAGAACGACAAAAATTTATTACTGATGAATCATTTGGAACGGGATCTACTACCGAAGCTGGAAAAGTAAAAACAAATGTTACCGCAAGGAAACGATCATTAGAACAAATGCTTGAGGAGAAAAAAGCGAAAAAAGTAGAGCAAGAAGAAATAGATATTATTCAACGAGTGGAAGATGCAGCATCTTCTGGTAAAAAAGCTGATTTTCATGAACAATCTGCTGTAGATAAATTGGGAGTGGCAGCTGCTGATCGGTATGCACGAGGAGAATTGGGAAAAGAAAAAACGGTATATGATGGTCGAAGAGCAGCAGGCGTTTTGAGGAAAAATGGAAAAGAACTTGAGGCTCAATCTGTGATGAAATCAGCCTACGCAAAAAATTTGAAAGCAGAACAAGAGGTATTTTTGAACATGGATTATAGTACACGTATTCAAACGGCAACGAAGATTGCTTCGAATATGCAAACAACGACAAATCCTGAAGATTTGAAAAAAATGCGTAGTGATATGGTAAAATTGCTTACGCTTGCTGCAGAAAATGGTGAAGAAGAATATAGTGAGATGTTGGGAGAAGTTCTTCAACAGGTGCATGGTAATAATGATTTTGAAATGAACCGTGAGGTAGAAGGACAACGTATTTTGGAAGCTACGACTGGTCGAGTGATAAATAACCAAGGAGATTTTCTTTCTGCTGAAAAATCTCTTTCTGGAACACAAACTTTTCGGAATTCTGGTGAATCACAAGCTGCTATGGCCGCTTTGGCGGGGGCGCTTAAAAAACAAGTGTCAGAGGGTGGTATTAGAGGTGTTGGGGCTATTGTTGAAGGTACCCCTGGTGATGCTACAAAATTTGGAACTGATTTTGATGAGTTTACGCCAATTAATTATCGGTTTGCTATGCATAATTTTGGTGGAACCACTATGAATACTCGGGCAGCAGAGGACTTAAAGCGTAAAAAAGGCACGGAAGAATATTTTCAACGGAAGATTAACTTTAAAAATACCACAACTTCTCATCGGTTTATGAATATGAAGGGAGATAAAATTCAGGGTATATCTGATGATGCCGCTAAGCAAATGGTGGAATCACTTGGAGGATTTGGGGATCAGCGAGAAGTTGCATCAGGATTTTCAGGAGATTTTGCTTCCACGAATGAAGCCACGCAATTTGCGAATGATGTTGCGCGAGAGGAATTTAAGAATCGCGTGCTTATTCCGTTGAAAGCTAAATATGCGTCTCCTAATCTTCAGTCGGTATTTAATAAATTGATGGAAACCCAATTTTCTGATTTTGCTGGTCCTCCTGGTGTGGTACCTCCTACAAACGCATATCAAATAAATCTTTACTAATAGTCATATGGTTGTATGAATATTGATGTCTTTAAGACAATTCAAACGATTGATCCGAGTAAGATTGCCTCATACAATGAGTTTTTTGATAAAGAAATTTATTTGCATGCCGATGTTCGAGAAGGTATTTGGAAAGCACTTCATGAACAGTGTAAAGGCATGACGCCACAAGAACAATATACGTATCGGCATACGTATTATGGGTGGTATGTGGCACTTACGTGGCGGATGCTTCGTTCGGTTTCTTTGGAAGATTTCCTTACTTACGTGATTCCTTTTCAAATTCCTGTCGCTTATTTACGAGATCTTGATGTGATGGATCAAATGATGTGGTATTTTTCTTTTCAAGCATTTGGTATTGAAGAAATACAAGCATTGTATGGAGAAATACAGGAATTGGTAAAAAATTCTTCAGCGATTGTTGGAAAGTGGCAGGGAAAAGAAGGGATGATGACGCTAAAGGATGTATTTGAAAAGGTGTCCTTTTATGATAATTCATCAAATACCGATTCACTCGCTCGTGCGCAATTTTTTACGGATTTTGAAAAAAGTTTTTTTGACGGTGTGGATGTGAATAATGAAAAACATCCCGTAATTACTGATGATATTGTTGATAATTTTTTTAGCTTCGTTCGATTTATATTGGATATTGATGTTGACAATATTTGGTACATGGTGGAACAACACAATGATCCATTTAAATATGCATTGTTGAAACAAGCAAAACAACAGGCATCTTCACCGATAAAAGAATCTTCTGTCTCTCTTGATTCTCCACCTGTTGATACTGCCGAGGCTGTTCCTGATATTGCTGATCCGCCGTCTTCTATTGATTTTTCAAAAATAAAGGAACGCGTTATCACTGAATTATGGGATTCTGCCACTGATACACAAATACTTACCAAACTTGCTGAACTGAGTGAAACACAAGCCGACCAGCGCATTAGAGATTTGTATTATTATGATGAAGAACAAGAGAAATTTGTTTGGAATGATCAATTATTGATTTCTTAGTATATGTCTGATTCACAACCACAAGCAACCATTCGGGTGCGAAAAAAAGACGGGACGTTTGTTTCTATGACTCCCGATGAGTTTGCTGTGTATCAAGCATCGACACACTCTTCGGGTACTTCTTCGTCTGTACAAACAACTCAAAAAAAAGAAGTAGAAGAAACATTTCCATCTTCACCAGCGCACGTATCTCCTCCTTTGCCACCACATTTTCGTCCGTATATAAAACCTCGATCGATGTTACGTCCCGTACCAGTATGGACAAAGGATAAGGATGTACCTCAACCACAGTCTGTTGACACGTCGGTTGTCTCTACTCCGGTAACTACTCCGGTATCGCCAATTCCTTCTAAACAGGTAGTCGTCGATGATAAAAAAAATACTACATATGTTGATATGAAAAAACGCTTAGAAGATCATAGCGTGGCTGCACCATTAGCCAAAAATTTACCATTATCTAATAATCAAAAACTTGCCCCACAAGGCATACATGCGTTATCACGAACTACTCCAGTTTCACATATTTTTGTTGATGAGGCACAGGCTGCGTTATCTTCACAACGTTCACCACAACCATCTGTTTCTAAAAAAGTGCAACCATCTGGATCATTGCCTCTGTCAGCAATGTCACAGGTGGGAGCGTCTGATAGATGGTTGCCGCGACACATGGAAGAGACTATTCGATTATCTCGAAAAACAAAAATGACGGATGTTCAGCCGCCACCAAAAGCCGCGCTAGCACCAGCTGTTGCTACTGCTAAAAAATATACCACAGGGCCTATTGATGAGATTGCACAACTTTCTTGTTCATTGTTACGACAGTTTGTTGCGGATCCTGCAGGGTATGCTTCTTTTCTTTTAGATAAGTTTACCACCCTCCAAAAGGATTCGTATCTTTTGTATTTGGAAGCGATTGATGCGTTTCATGAATCTCCGTTGTGGCAAGTATATCAACAAGTTGTTTCTGATTCGTTGTCTCAAAAACAATCAATTGAATCGTTAGTCTCATCAAAAAATCCTGCGTATGATGGAATGACCTATCCAGATTTTTTATCTCTCGTGTCAGTTACCTCCTATTTACAGATATAGCGTTTGTTTATGCAACAGTTTGTTGTTCCACAATTTATTGAGGTAGAAGATAAAATTTTTGGTCCGATTACGATCCGGCAATTTTTAATTATTTTGGCTGGGTCAGTGACGGGTTTTTTGGCATTTCGATTGTTAGACTTTGCACTATTTATTATTGTGATTGTGATTGATGCCATACTTACCCTTACCTTTGCTTTTGTAAAGATTAATGGGCAACCATTTCATTATTTTTTGCTCAATATTACGGAAACACTGCGTAAACCGGGATTGCGTATTTGGAATAAACAATTATCAACGGCAGAGCTGAATATGCTACGAAAATCTGGTATGGAAGAAACTGTCCAAAAAGAAACAAATGTAAAACAGGCAAAACGTCAGCGAATTCGTGATTTGGCACTTGTTGTGAACACTGGAGGCTACTATAGAAGTGAAGATGATGTATAATGAAAGAAACATTTTATGAAAAATAAAAAAGCCAAAGCACAAAAAGTAAAACGGCCATCAACACAGGCTCATTTGCCTATTACGGAAATTAAAGATGGTGTTGCTATTTTAAAAGATGGTACACTTCGGAGTGTATTATTGGTATCGAGTGTGAACTTTGCGCTTAAATCTGAAGATGAACAAAATGCGGTAATTTCTGCGTATGTTGGATTTTTGAATTCTATTGATTTTCCTTTGCAGATTGTGGTGCAATCTCGACAACTTTACATTCAACCGTATTTAGATAAGTTACAAGCGATTGAAAAGGAAGAAGTAAATGAGTTAATGCAAACACAAATTGCTGATTATCGTGCGTTTGTTCAAGAATTGGTGGAAATTGGAAAAATCATGACGAAACGATTTTATGTTGTTGTTCCCTATGATCCGTTGTCAAATAGGAAAAAGAGTTTTTTTGAGCGATTTAAAGAAGTTGCAAAACCGGCGATAACGGTAAAGTTAAAAGAAAAAAAGTTTCAAAAACGAAAGTATGATCTTGATTTGCGAGTGAGACAAGTGCAATCTGGTTTGGAAAGTGTTGGTTTGCAAGTTGTGCAGCTTGATACGCAAGCACTTATTGAATTGTATTACAGTACGTATAATCCTGATATTTCACTTTCACAACAACTTGACTCAGTTGAAAAACTGCAGATTAATGACATGTAGTCTTTATGGCATTTAAACCTATTTTTTCACAATCTAAAGGACAGAAACAGAAAAAAATCTCCAAGCAAAAAAAGGAGGTTGATGAATCGTTGGTTACTCTTGAGGAAGAACGTATTTATCGAGAGGGGACTGTCTCTATTCGCGATTTGATTGCGCCTTCCGCACTTCGAGTTGATTCGAGTTTTATTCAGTTGGGGGATACGTTTTTGCGAACTATTTTTGTGGTTACTTATCCAAGATATATTAGTATTGGTTGGAGTGCTCCTGTATTGAATTTAAATTTGACGATAGATGTTTCGATGTTTTTTTATCCAGTGAAAGCCTCTATTATTTTAAAACAGTTAAAGAAAAAAGTAGGAGCATTGGAAGCACAAATTAGTGCCGATGCTGAAAAAGGAGCTCCTCGTGATCCAATTCGAGAAACAGCACTTCGGGATATTGAACAGTTGCGTAATGATTTGACTCAGGGGATTGAACATTTTTTTCAATTTGCTTTTTATGTCACGTTGTATGCAAAAAATAAGGAAGAACTTGATCGTACAACTGAAGACATTGAAAATATTTTTGGGTCAAAATTGATTTATACCAAAAATGTTTTGTATCAGGCGGAACAAGGGTTTACTTCGTCTGTTCCTATTGGTATTGATGATTTGCAGGTGTCATTTAATATGAATTCTTCGCCAATTGCATCGTCATTTCCATTTATTTCTGCTGAGTTGACGAGCGATGATGGTATTTTGTATGGGATCAATCGGCATAACAATAGTTTGATTTTATTTGATCGGTTTAGTTTACAAAATGCGAACATGGTTGTGTTTGCTACCTCTGGGGCAGGGAAGTCGTATGCCGTAAAGTTGGAAGTACTCCGAAGTTTGATGCTTGGAACGGAAGTTATTATTATTGATCCTGAACGAGAATATGAGCATTTAGCAGAAGCTGTTGGGGGGACGTATGTAAACATTTCTCTTGCTTCTGAAAGTAAAGTAAATCCATTTGATTTGCCACGTCCGGTAAGTTCTGAAATTTCTACAGAGGATGTTATCCGAAGCGCGGTTATTACGATAAAAGGATTGCTTCGAATTATGTTTCGCGCTATTTCTGCAGCAGAAGATTCACTTCTTGATCAAGCGCTTCTTGAAACATTTGCCAAGAAAGATATTACTTCTCAATCTGACTTGCGTACGGTTGAGCCGCCAATTATGCAAGATTTACTTGATATTTTGGAAGGAATGACGGGCACGGAAAATTTGGTATTAAAGTTACAAAAATATACGACAGGAACGTTTGCTGGGTTGTTTAATGCACAAACCAACGTGAATGTGAACAATAGATTAGTGATATTTAGTGTACGAGATCTTGAAGATGAACTTCGTCCTATGGCTGTGTATTCTATTATTAATTATATTTGGAACATTGTTCGTAGTGAAACAAAGCGTCGTATTTTGGTGATTGACGAAGCCTGGTGGCTTATGACCCATGAAGATAGTGCAAAATTTATTTATGCATTAGTAAAACGATGTCGAAAGTATTACCTTGGGGTTACGACGATTACTCAGGATGTAAATGACTTTTTGCGTTCTCCTTATGGACAGGCGATTGTGACAAATTCTTCGATGCAAATTTTGTTGCGGCAATCTCCAGCTTCTGTTGATTTGATTCAAAAAACTTTTTTCCTTACTGAAGGAGAAAAATATTTGCTTCTTGAAAGTGCGGTTGGTGAAGGAATTTTCTTTGCAGGATTAAAACACGCTGCTATTAAAATTGTTGCTTCTTATACAGAAGATCAATTGATTACCTCTGATCCAAAGCAACTATTGGAAATAGAAAAATCAAAGAAAGAATTTGAAGAACAACTGTTGCAGCAAGGAGGGTAATTTTCAGCCAATAGTTCAGAGCCAAGAGGAAGCACATACGTTGATAAGTTGTATTGTTGATTCTTCTTGGCTCTGAACTATTAACTTGTTTTTTATGACATTTGATTTACGAAAACGATTGTTTATTATTATTGGTATTGGCGTTAGTGTGCTTCTCGCACTTATTTTTGCTATTTTGTTTTTGACTGATTTTTTTGCAAATAGAGCGCCTGATATCAGTGGTCCAGGGAATTCTACTGTATTTAATACGTCAACTTCTCAAAACACGCCGATATTTGATGATGTTGATGCAACAACCGTTATTGGACAGGCTACTGTTCCTGCCAATCCGTCTGATCGACAAATTTTACTTCTTGCACGAGATTTTGTTGAGCGGTATACCTCGTATTCAAATCAAAATGATAATGCACATATTGATGAAGTTCTTTCTATGGTTACGGTACGAATGTCAGATTGGCTTGAGACACAAAAAGCGGATAATGAGTCTATTTATCGTGGAGTTACGACACGAGTTATTGCTTCTTCTTTTGATCTTTTGGAGAAAGAACGGGCAGTGGTTGCTATTGATGTGCAACAAGAGATGGTGTATCGGGTAGATTCTAATGTTCGATACAAATCGGGGAAAGTGAATTTAATAAAAATACAGGGAGAATGGAAAATTGATGGATTGTTTTGGAACCAATAATATTTTATGATTTTCAAGGGGGGAAAGATATCACGCATATATCAATGGTTGCTGGAACTTTTTTTTCCAGTTTTTTGCGTTTGTTGTAATACAGAAGGAGTATGGCTATGCTCTTTTTGTGAATCTTTGTCATTTATTGATCCTCGTACTGCAGCCTCTCGTTCGGTAGTGTCTCTTGATACTGTTGTGAGTATGCTGCCTCTTTCTCAGCCTGGTATGAAAGAATTGTTGCATAGGTACAAATATGATTGTGTTTCAGATATAGAACACTATATTGCTCGGTATATTGAACACTATTTCATGCTCTATCCTCATTGTTTTTTTCATGTTCCCGATGTTATTATGGCGGTTCCTTTACATAAAAAACGATTGGTTGATCGTGGGTTTAATCAGTCAGTATTTATTGCTTCTATTGTTGGCAGCCAGCTGCATTTGTCCGTTGTTGAGGGTGTTTTGTCTCGGGTGAAGCATACTCCCCAGTTGGCAACATTGTCTCGTGTCGAACGATTTGCTCATGTTAAACAGGCATTTATGGTTTGTGATACGTTTCATGACTATGTCGGGAAACATATTTTGCTTATTGATGATGTGTTTACTACTGGCGCGACAATGGAAGCCTGCGCTGACGTTTTGTTATCTGCTGGAGCAAAATCGGTGTGTGGGTTAACCGTGTTTAAAAGTGGAGCCGAGGATGTTTTGTCTTAATAATGGGAATAGATGAATACATTGTAAGAATATATGTACGCCATCAACATCATCATAACGAAGTAGATCAGGCAGCGCTCTTTAATAAATTAACCACTTAATTTACTACAAGCCGCCCTGCCGACATAGCCTTAAAAAACAAAGTCATCGAACCTTAGGTTGGTGTCCATAACTTCATCAAAGTCTTAATTACATGATTTCAATACTGTTCCATTATAAGAAACAAAACATGTTACCCATGTGTCCCATTCTATTACCTTATGTTCAACTGTTGTTGTTTTTATGATATAGTTGATTGGTAGGATTTCTTCCTAAATAGCCATCAAAAACAATGAACGATTGGAGGATTTTTCTGGGGGTTATTTTTATTTTGCTGATGATGATCAGCTTTTGTATATAGGTAACCACTTCATTGAAAAAACATATCAGGTCGATACTCAGATTGCGTAAATTGTGGGGGAAGAATTCTCTTTTTTCTAAATCTTAAAGAAAGTCTTATGGCCAATCATGAATTTGTGCGTCAAATGAAAGAGTTAGAAGCAATTCAACGTCGTTTATCTGAATATGTTGATAAATTATTGGCCGAGAAAAAAAGCAAAGAGATTAAAGAAAAAAAGGCGTAAACTATATGATTGAAGGACAAAACGGGGAAAGGGATGAACAACAAGAATTTGTAGATGTATCTTTAACATTAGGTAGTCCAGAGGTTGTTGAAATTTCTGAGGATGAATCCCGAGAAGAAATACAAAGAAGGTTAGATCAATTTGAAAATAGAAATCAACTTATAATTGAGTGTGCAAAAGATCTGCCTGCAAATGACGTTGCTGCAATAACCTTGGCTGTCGATGCCTTGTCTGGAGCCGCAGAAGTTGTTGCCAATGCCACCAGTCCATATCAAAAGAGAATAAATATGGCAAAGCGCCAACGAGTTATGAAGGCCTTGGCTTTGGTATTCGCTTTAGAAGCTCATGTGTTTGGTGGCGAGGCTGTAATGGTTAACGAAGAATTTAAAATCACCGAAGGAATTTCTGAAGTACTAGAAAACTTGTTGGCTAGCATTGATAGAACCACCGAAATGTTAGGGACAACAGCTAACAATTTATCTTTTGATCGAATAAAAAATGCCTCTGCCGATTGGAAAATGGACAGTGTTGAAGCAGAGCGAATGAATACAGCCGATCTTATTCTTTTAACGGAACAAGAAAGAGCTGGACTTTCCGATGAAGAACGAATAAAAGCCGAAGATAGGTTTGAAGAGCTTTACTCTCATTATTCTTTGACAAAAGTCGACGAAGCCAGTAAGGGGCATTTTCTTTCCGGTCTTGATATTGCAAAAATGGTTGTTGCAGACATGACTAGTCAAAAAGGCAAAGATGATTCTTATGATCAGAAGTCGTTGTTGACGGATTATCTGAACGCGACAGATTATGTTCGAGATGGAAA
>Ga0100379_10004221_pt1 | contig 12761 bp, 26 predicted proteins | sample CryGeymeta201503_FD_80418 | JGI IMG/M metagenome (GOLD analysis project Ga0100379, IMG submission 80418) | Groundwater microbial communities from Crystal Geyser aquifers in Utah, USA - Crystal Geyser metaG 2015-03 | ecosystem: Environmental > Aquatic > Deep subsurface > Groundwater | place...
ATTAATGCTATTATTTTTCATTTTTTATTTTATATTACTTTTTATTATGTTAACAATTAAATTTTATTATATAAAGTATAAAATTAATACTTTGTATTAACTATAGTTTAATAATTAATACATGGGGATTGGGGATTGGGGATTGGGGATTGGGCCAATCCCCAATCCCCAATCCCCAATCCCCACAATATATTATAAAGAATATTTATATATTATAAAACTATTTATTATTAATTTGTATTATAATATACTATAGAAATTGCATAATTAATATTAGTATATTAATAATATTTTTTCTTATTTATTAAATTAAAATGAAATCCTATTTAACTATTAGCAAATTTTTCTTCAAGCCAAATGCATATGTAAATCGATTCAACACTGTCAACAAATTATTTACTAGTTTAAATTATAAATCTTTCTGTGAAGGTATTAAAAAAGGATCATTAATAAGTCTCGGAGAAAACGGTGATTTAGATAAAGTATTAAAAGAATCAAATGTTCCAGTAATGGTCGATTTTTATGCTGACTGGTGTCCACCTTGTAAAAAACTTACACCTCTTTTAGTAAACAACTTTAATACTAAAAAAAACTTTACTTTAGTAAAAGTTGATGTAGACAGCAATCCTGATCTATGCACAAGGTATAATGTTTCTGGAATACCTCATGTTGTTTTGATTAATAAGCAAAAGAATATTAGTAGTTTTGTAGGATATGATGAAAAAGGTCTTACAAATATGTTAGGAGAAATTGATAAAGCGAATAAATTGTAAAAAATAACTTTGCTTGTAATTTCATTTTTTGTTATATACTTATTAATATACGAATTTACTTAAATTATACAAATGATATAAGTATATTTAAAATAATATAAACTATAATATTATTAAATTTATTAATAAATATATTATTTTAATTAATTTATAGCTTTTATAGCTTCTTATTCCATTTCTTATAGGTCATTCTTTTTCTTTTTCTTTTTATCTTTTTTCTTTTTAACAGTGGCGTCCCTTTCTCTTTCGAATTCTTCTCTTTTTTTCTTTTCTTCAGCTATTATTTCTTTAAGTATTTCATCTTCTTCCTCAACAATTTTTTCATCTTTGATTTCTTCGCATTTTAAGTTATTTAATTTGATTTGACTAACATCGAGTTTATTTAGGTTTACTTTTCCTTCAAGAACGTTATCAATGTACATTCCTAGATTTTCTTCATCAAAAGTTCCAACAAGTGTTGAGTATACACCTTGTTTTGGGAAATATAGAACTAAATTTGGAATATCATCCTGGTTCACATTAAACAATTCAGTTACTTCAGTCTATAATAATAAAATAAATATAAATTATTTTGAACTTACATGACATGTTGCATTAACCCATCCAAATGAATATGGTTTATTTACATATCTATCAACCAAAGCTTCAGTAGTTTTTATATGTTTTTCGAAAGACTTTAGGAATTCTGGATTATGTGTTCTACCATCTAATAAAGCTAATAAGCATACTTTTTTCTCTCTTCCAATACAATTGTAAGTAAAATCTCTTGTTTGATCAATTAAGGCTATTTCTTCCTTTTCTTGTTTTACATCTAAGTCGATCTTAAGACCTTTATTTCTTTTAACTAACTAAAAAATAATTAGTAATCAATATTATATTTATTTACATCGTAAGTAAACTGCCAAATACTGCTATAACTCAATTCTCCTTGAATATGCATAATTTGAGCTTGTCCATCTTCAGTAGGGTTCATAACTAAGACTTGGGGTAGATGTTTTAATTTTAATTCTTCTAGCATTGCTTTTGTGGGATTTTCAATATTAATAAATTCGTAAACGTCTGTGAAGTCTTTGTTAGCTGCGAGAATATAGAATGGAAGGCAACTTTCTCTCTACATAATTGTTAATGTTATTGTTATTATTGTAAAATTAATTAATTATTAATTTACCTGTTTGTAAACGTGAAGTAAAGGAACTTTTTTGCTTTTTTTGGCTCTTGCTAACTCAAATGCTAAATTTTCAGCGTTTCCATTTCTTACATTGTCATTTTTTAATTCGGATATTATATCTGAATTTAAATCCTCTCTTGATAATGGAAGTTCAATTCCATGGGATATACGATTTGTTAACTCATGCTCTGGATTATAAAGTTTCATATTAGGGAAGTTATTAATATTAAATTCCTTTCCACAAAAATCCAAATTATCACCATCACAAACCATATGAACAAAGAAATAATAACCACTAAAATATTAATTAAGTATAAGCCTAAATTATCTTACCTCATCATTGTAGCGAAGTCAACTAATTCTTTTGAGATATCATTATTAACTGTAAACAACACAACAACTCTTCTTTTTTCCATTCTTTTCAAATAGTCTTTAATTGAGGTTTTATCAACATTTTTAATATGATTTGGTCTGAAATCTTTTCTTCTATTTGTGATATATCTCTTTTCAGGAACAGAGTAATAGTCTAAAAATCCTCCAACAGCTTTTGTTGAAAGAGCGCCTGAGTAAAAGCTAATGTTTGGAGCATCAAGATAAGTATAACCTTCATGTGTTTGATAAACTAATATAGCAGGAAAAGCAGTACAGTTAAATTTTTTTACTAATGCTACGTCTGTTTTATAAACAAGACCAAATGAAATTCTATCGTAGAAATAACTTGATAGACCTCTATACATTAAAGGAACTTTCTTCTTATCAGTAAAGAGAATTATCTTATTGTAATTCTTATTTCTAAAATAAAAATTAGTATTAAAACAATAAAATTTACTCTAAGAATGATTCAATATTATCCTCATTTAATTGTGTAACTTTTGAATCAGTAATATTTTCAGTTATAAAGTTATGTAAGCTAGTTGTTGATACTTCTGTTCCTCTAAACTGAAATTCAGAATATTTTTGCTTTTCACCAGTATAAGGATTAAATTTAAAACTAGGAGGTCTCTCAACATAGATTCGTGGAAAAGGGTCTTGAGTAGTGTCAGTAGGAAGATTCCCAGTACATGGGTTCGAAGTTAGTCCATATTCAGATTCACAATCAATTAATATAATTTCAGCTAAAAATACTAGATGATCTGCAATTTGCTTTAAAATACCAGCTGCAATTCTGGAGTTTTTGGATGAAGACTTATAATAGAATAATACATAAGTCATATCGTTATTATTTAATAATTCACTCAGTTCTTCAGTTGATGTTAATCTTATTTGAGGAGCGATTTCATTAAAGATAGTTACTGGGAAGTCGTCTTGTCCATTAATTATATTGGAAAAACTTAAAAGAAAAATGGCAAATAGTAATAATATTTGTTTCATTTTCATTTTTTGTTCAAATTAATAAATTTAATTTTAAATTCATATTATTAATAAAATATATATTTACGTGTTCTAATTTAAATACTTTAAAATAAATTTAATGCTTATTACTATAATATTATTACAAATATTATTACTAAAATGTACTAACTTTTAAAACATATAACTTGAATTAAAATATTTAAATTATTTGTTATTCTAATATAACTGATTTTACTTTTATAGCTTATTATTATGTATATTTCTTAATACTTTCTTCTTGTTCAATTTATGTTTTAGATTTTAGGATAATTTTCATAAACTAAGTGGCTTAATGGATTTTTCTGAGTAATATAATATAACTTAAGTGTATTAACTCTTAAGCACTCTGTTTCTTCTTCACTTATCTCTACTGTTTCATAATCTTTAATACAATGATCAACAGCTTTTAAAGAGAGATTCTTCATTGCATGAACTTTTAAAAAGCGTTCTTTTTGTTTTTGGACATCTGGGTTCATTTTATTAAGAAATTATTAATATAATCATTAATCAATAAAATAATAATATATAATATGTTATTAGTAATAAATATTTCATAGCTGTTAAAATATTAAAATAATGAAATAATATTTGTATCATAATAGTTCATAGTATTTTATTTTATTATTTTCTTTTATTTCGATTATTTATTTATTTTTCTTTGACTTTTTTGCTTCTTTTTTAGGAGAACTAACTGATAAAATAGGGGCTTTTACTAATTCCTTGGCAGGAGATTTAATTAAAGCTTTAGGAGACTGCTTATGACTTGCTTGAGTTGTTTGACCTGTTAATTTTTCTTTGTATTTATCAACAATATGTTTCTAAAATATTAAAACTATAATTACAAATCCTGGATAATCATATGTAATTCCAAGTTCTTTTAATTTTTGTCTTTTAGCTTCTTCTTTTTCTAATAACATTGTAACATAAGTTTTTAATTCGTTTGTAGATTTATCTTTATTCTTTTCAACAAGGTAATTTTTGTATTTATCAGAGTATGTGAACTTTTTCTTCCATTTTTTAAATATTAAATTATATTTTGATCTATCTTCTACAACTGAACATTTTAAAATTTTATCGAATAAAATGTAGTTATTCATTGTTTTAGCAGCTATTTCTGCTGTTTGTTTATCTTCGAATTCTACAAATCCTATTCCTTTTGTTTTTCCTGTCTATAAAAGGGTTAAATAATTAAAATAAATAATATTACCTTTTTGGATCTTGGAACCATTATCCTGGTAATTTTTCCAAATTGCTCGAAATATTTCTGAATTCCAGTATCTTCAAATCCCCAAGGAAGATGACCAATATAAATAACAGCAGTATTCTATATTATATAAATATTAGTAAATATTAAGATATAGGATTAATTACCTTTTCAGCCATTTCTAAGGCTTCAATATTTTTTTCTGTTCTGGTATGTCTTGTTAACTTGGATTTTTTAGTATCAGGTCCTTCTTCGGATGATTCTTCATTGTCTTCTTCGTGATGATCTGCTACCTCAATTTCTTCTTTTGATTCTTCTTCGCTAACTTTTCTTGCTTTCTTTGTGTTTTTCGTTTCCTTAGTCATCTTTTTTACCATATTTAATAAAATATATAAATATAAGAAATAAATTGGAATTAATAATAACAATAATTTAGTTATAATATTTAGTTATAATAATATGTTAATTATTAGTAATTAAGTATTAATATAGGTCGTTAGTCGTTAGTATTCATTTATCATCATAAAATCTTCATATTGAGGATTTAAAATACAAGCTGATCCTCCAAAATCACAATAATAGCAATATGAATTAATATCATCGGTTATAAAGAAATTTACCATTTTGTTCTCACCTTCTTGAGAAGATTCATTTTTTTCAAAATACTAAATGGTTTAAGTTTAACTTGAACGAAGGAATATTAAATTAAATATTAAATTGCTTATAACTTACGGAATGGAATCGAGTATTCAGCATATTAATAACTTCATTTGTACCAAATATAGCTACTGGTCCTCCCCAGCCAAATCCACATAGTTTTGAATAAACATTAACCTTTTTTTGTTTTATCATTTTGAATATATTATCTATTTCTTCACTAAAACACTCATAAAATTCTTTTAATTCATCATTACTCTTATTGAAATCATCACTCAGTAATATCTTAACTAATATATCTTTGTTGAGCTGACTTGTTTGTAAAAGTTCTTTCTTTTTTAAAATCCTTTCGTATTCCTTAAAGATAAAAGTTATTCTCCTAATTGTATATAAGAAATTTATAATAATAAATAAAAATTATTAAAGCTTGTATTGACTTACTTATATAAGTTAAATTTCTTTAATGGACTACAAATCATATCAATATACTTAATATCACTAAGGAAATCCGTTAAGCTGAATCCAAATTCTTCTTGTAGCTCTTTAAACAAATAGTCAGTCTTCTTTACATAAACACTTAATAATCAATAAGTATACTTATTACTCTATTAATTGATATATATTTTCAAAGTTAAACTCAAAATTTTTAGCAAAATTATAAACAGTCTTAGACTTTTCCTTTAATTCTGATTGGTTAAATTCCTTCTTATATCTTTTTAGTATTAATGCCATTGCTAATCTAACTTCAACCATTCTTTTATTCCAATAATTTGTGATACCATATGTTAAAGGTGGTTCAGGAGTGCATGATTCACAAATTAAGATTTTAAGTGGTTCTAGAACTTTAAACTGTTCAGATCTTTGACTATTGTATATAGCAAACGAGTTTTTTTCTAAGTAGATTTGAGAGTATATATTAGCACTATTATAATTATTATAAGTAAGTTATAACGATGTTACTTACTTAAGATTATTAATTCCATATCTAAGAAGTTCGTTAATACATAAATTATAAATTTTATCCTTAGAATACTCTTGTAACTTTAAATGTACATGTAATGAGATTATAATAGCTCCTAAAAATGTTGACGAAAGACACGAGGCTTGATTTTTGTTATTATTATTTAAAGAAATGAGTACATCAACTCCAATTGGTTTTTCTGGGTTTGTTGCTTTAAACGCAGCCTAATATAAATATAATTACAATATTTATTTTTTAATCGAAATATTATTACCTCAAAACCATAAATAAAATATTTGAAGTTTTCGATTTGATAATCTTCAACCTCAGAACTCATAGAATTAATTTCATAGTCTACTCTAGTTGATAAAGTCTATTAAATTTAATAATAGCAATACATCAAATATTTCCAATCGTAATTTCTTTGTGTTATTCAACCGACAACATATTAATATATCCTTCTCTGTAGTTGTAATGATTTTATCATCAAATAAATCAGTAACTTGATCACCATATAATGTTACTGTATGTGGAATTCTACAAAAGAATTGAGGTTCACTATTATAAATCTTTTTAAATTTATAACGAACAGCCTGATAAGTAGGCTCAATAACTTCCTCTCTGATGTTTTTTTCTGATGAATAAATTTCTTTTAAATGAGTAAATTGAGGTATATAATTATTATCTTTTATATCCTTATTATCTTTTATATCTTTGCTATCTTTTATTTCTTTAATAATTTGATTATCTCCATCTAAATTTTGCATTTATTTAAATACAAATAAAGCTTTAAATAACTAATAATTTCAATTATATTATTTAATTTGATAAAATATATTATATAATTTATTATTATTTAATATTTTTGAATTATTATAATAAGTAACTTAATGTCAGTCGACACAACAGGCTATGACGTTCGTGAAATAAGCGAAAAGAAAGAATTTATTGGTTTAAAAAGAAAGATAGAAATAAAAGTAAGATTATAAAATAATATAATAAAGAAAACTGATATGTCTGATGATTTATATCAAAAATGTGCTGAAAAGATCTTTTCCGCTGTAGAAAAACATTTAACAGAAATTTCAGACTCACCAGCATTAGAGGTAATACTTAATCATTAATTTATTCATTAATTTCTATTAAAAAAATTATTAGAAAGCAGGTCAACAGATAAAAGATGAGATGGAAAGAGAAAATGGTCCAACATGGGTATGTATAATTGGAGAAGCATTTGCTTTTAATGTAAAATCCCAAAAAGAGTCATTTTTATACTGCTATCTTGGTGAATTTGGAATCCTTTTATATAAAACTTAATTAGATATAATAAAGAGATATAATAAAGAAATGATATTATAATTATTTATAATCATTAAAAGAAATAACTTTTAAAAACTTATTTAATTTAATATATTAATTTTGTAAATAACTATTAACTTAGCTAATTATTAAATAAATTCATATCTCCTTGTAATTTTTTCATATAAATCACATCAAATTATAACTTTTGTACTACTGGATCTACTGCCCCAATGGCTGGTAAATTTAAATATAATGAGTTAGAATCTAAGATTATTCTATTATTTGATCTTTGTAATAAACTTGAAATGTTTTTTGCTGTTTCGATCTTTCTCAATTCCAAAAATGCAGTATTAATCGCGTTAGCCTCTCCGAACTTTTTGACGGATTCAGCCTCTCCCTGAGCTTTTATAATTGTACTCTTTTTATCTTCAAGAGCTTGCTCTACTAAAAACTTCATCTTTTCTGCTTCTTGTTGGGCTATTATTTAAAAAATATTATTTTTAAGTCGGTATATATACCAACTTGTTTCTTTTCAATGGCATCTGAGACTTCTCTACTAAATTTGATATCAATCTAAAAAGAGTTATTATATTATTAAATTATTATATTTACCAATGCTACATCATCCATATCAATGAAGAAATCTCTTGCTTTATCTTGAATTCTGTTTTTAATCATTAAACTAATTGAATCTCTTTGAGTTATTAATTGAGAGGCATTATATCCGGACTATAAGTTTTTATTAAATATATTAAATAATAAGTAATTTACAATAACTCCTCCAACGATTTCATAAACTATAGAAAGTAATACTCTTTCAGAGTAATTAAGACCTAAAAGTCTGTATAAGTCCATTAGCTTTTCGAGATTAGGTCTGAGAATAACTCGAATTTTTATGTCGATTATTTGTAAATCTATTGTTATAAAGCTAAGTTACCTTTTGTTCCACAATGAACATCATATACTTTACTTGCCATTTTGCAATCATATAAAATAGGAAATTCAAAATAAGGGACTATCATATGGAATCCTTCTTTATATGTTTTCTTTTTTAATCCAGTTACTTTATTGAATTTTAAAGCATTGTATCCTGGTTCGACTTTAAAAACTGAATGAGTCAAAATATATAAGCAAGTTCCTCCTCCTAGAACCATTCCCAATAGAGTTTTTGGTTTAAAAGCAATTTTATCCATTAGATAAATATAAATAAAAAATAATTTTTAATAATATATGTTAATTATTATATTTTAATTGAAAGTAATAAAAGTAATATAAATTACTTAATAATATTGTATAATTGTAGTATAATTAATATTTTAACAATAACAATATTATAAAGAATGAATACCTATCCATTAGATAAATTTAAAGAGAAAGCAATTATTGTTGAGAGTACAGCTATGTGTAAAACTGATAAATATTATCTTACTTCAAAATATCAACCATATATTGATAGCATAATTCTTAGTCGAGGGAACTTAAAAGATAGAATAGAAAGAATTGCTTTCGACATGATTCAAAAATACCATGGGAAGCAAATTACTTTTCTTGTTATTTTAAAAGGAGCAATATTCTTTGCTGATTCTCTAAACGAAAAATTATGCGAACTCCTAAAAGTAAACTACAACACAGAGCAAATGGACTTTCAGTTCGAATATGTTTCTATTTCTTCATATGAAGGAACAAAGTCAACTGGAAATGTAAAGGTAAAGTCAGATATTTCAGTTTTCGAAAAACTAAAAGGAAAAGATGTTGTAATAATTGAAGATGTATATGATAGCGGAAAAAGTTGTGAGGAATTAGTAAAATACATTAAAGGCTTTGAGCCAAAAAGTTTAGAATTAGCTTTTCTCTTTTGGAAAATGAACATGGCAAACTTAAAGTATGACGTCATGCCAGAATTTATAGGTTTTGTAATTCCAGATGTATTCGTTATAGGAGTTGGATTAGATTACAACGAAAGATTTAGAGAATTAAATCATTTATGTGTTATTAATCAGCATGGAATTGACACTTTTAAAAATAAATAAGGAATAAAAAATTGGTTAAAAGAGATAGGAGTTAGAGAAGTAAGGAAAATTATGTGCTTTTATATATTTTGATTAAAAGTAAATTAATTTGTTGATTATTTATTTTATATATTTCATTTCATTAGTATATTGCATAATTATTAATACTTTATTTATCAATAATATATCAATATAATTTAATTAAATCTTATCTACAAGTTTAAAATAGAAATATCCTAAATCTTCTTTACTCAACTCTTTATCTTTCTTATTACTCTCAGTAGTTATATTTACATCTTTTTTAGTCGTAAATTTTGATTTATTTGAATTATTTATATCTTGAAAATCATTATAGGACTTATTATAATAATATTCAAGTATCTTAAAGCCAACATAAGTCTGGGTCATACTGAAAACTTTCACATTAAAATACATCAAAATTGGTAAAACACTCTTAATAAATTTAAATGAATTAATTCTATATTTAAATACCAAATTTATTGCATAAAACGACTTGACTTTTAAAATTCTTTTGTTTAAATAAACTACTTTCGGATAACATAATATTGAAAAAACTGCTGTAACTGAAAATGGAATTATGTAAAACATGCTATAATACAAATATGACTTTACTTCTTCATTTCTGTTAACTTGTTTGTTTTTTGAAGATGGAAAAATATTCGAATAGGGATTTATACCTCCGGTGCTTGATTCATAATCCTTTGCTACATATTTCTTTTCATCGATAACACCTGGAAATTAAAAATAATCTATAGTATATAACTCTGAATATAATTGCTGTAACTTTTTTTGTTATCTAAATCATGTTTAGAAAGTTCTTTAAGTTTTCTTTCCTTTTCATCTGAATCCATAATTAATAACTATTATAATAAAAATTTAATAAATTAAATGAAATATAATTGAATATAATTGTAATATAATTAAAATAATAAGTTCTAATTAGTTTTAGTGTTAAGTTTATACGGTAATTAAATAATTATAACAAATAAAATAATAATATAATAAATAATTATTATATATAAAAATGGATAAACTATTAGATCAAATATTCTGCAAGGTTCATGGTAAAGCATACTTAGAACTTAATAGTAAAACATATCAAATCAGTTGTAAAATGTGTATTTCTGAATCAAAAATTGATAATGATCCCGGCATTTCTAATCTCGAAATTCGAAATTCAAACGAAGAGTCCAAAGAAGAAGTCTTTTGCTTCAAACATAAAGCAGATGAAGCACTTTATTTCTGCAGCGATTGTAGGGAATTTATTTGCAAAACATGTTTTCCAACCGACCACCGTAGCCACAACTGTAGTACACCGGAATTAATAGTCCCAATTGTCAAAACCAATCTTTCAAAGCTTCTAAAAGAACTTTCAACACTAAAGAAAAGTGTAGAGGAAAACATGACCGAAATTACTGACCTAAATAATTTCTTTGTTAATACAAAAAGTGATTTTCAAAAGAATTTAAACGATATCAACAATAGATTTCTTGAAAGCTTAAAACTTAAAACAAATGAATTTAACTCTCAAATAGAAAATATTTTTAAGGGAATAGATTCTGAAGTTGATAATTCTACCCAGAGGTTGGAAAATAACAAAAAGAAAGCAGCTAAGGTTTTAAATGAAATTCAAAGATTTAATAAAGAAATAGAATCGATTAAAAGTGATAAGAAAATTTGTTTATTTAAACGTACTAATGAAAAAGCTATTGAAGAAAATAAGAAGTTTGTTACTGAGATTCAGAGTTTTTTAAGCAATCAGTTGGAAAAGACAAAAAGTAAGTCTGCACTTGAAATGGAAAACTTTAGTACAAAGTGTAAGGAGTTTAACAAAAATATTCAGAATTATGAGTCATCGGTAGCTAATACTATTTTATCTGGTATCCCAAATATCTGCATGCGAATTCGCCGATTTAAAAAATACTACTTCCAAAGTACTAGATACTTTAAATCAAGTTCTATCTCTATGAAGACTACTCACACTGTAAACCTAGCTGGGTTTGGAATATGCGGACTATTCTTTAATAAAACCAATACTAAGGATATCGACCTAGAGATCAAATTATTCGAAGTAGAATCTTTATCAGGCTTAAATGTTAGTAATATGCCTTTGATAAGTAGTATTAGAGTTAAAGTCCCTATAATTTCTAATATTATTGACCCGACCTTCCAATTTTATTTAAAGAATGCTGTTACAATTAATAAAGACAAGTTCTATGTTATTACTATAGCTAATGTGTCTGAATTTCCCTATATTGATATTTGGACTGGAGAAGCAAGAGATAGCACTAAACAGAAAACCGACGAGGAAAATGATTATAATCATTCTGTTACTTGTAATAACTCTGGTGTTAAGTTTAGTTTTAAAACTTCGATTGGTCTTGAGTCTGATTTTAATGAAATAATTGGAGGTTTATTATCTGATGTGATTTTCTCTCATTTTGAATAATAAATAATTTAATTAAGTTATGTTATTGAAGTAAAAAATATGTAAATAATATTTAATTAGTTATAAATTTAATTAATATTTCGTAATTATTATATATAATATTAAAATAGTTTTAGTCTAATTTTATTGGATATGTAGTATCGTTAAAATGCTATTACCTAAACTACAATCAATAAATTGGTTATTACTTCATGGTTTATTATAAAATATTTGAATTTAAATTAATATAATTAATATTTTATTTAAATATTTAAATCAATTTCAATTGCAATATTCTAAATTAATATTTATTTTTATCATTATTAAAAATGATAATTAGAAGATTAATTTCCTCATCTAAAACAACAATCCAAAATAATTTCACTAATACATCAAAATTAAATAAAAATAATCCTTTTCAATCTAACCAACCATTTCAAATTATAAAATCATTTAAACAATACAGTTCTACTAACACAAATATTAAACAACTTAATAAATTATTAAATCAAGAAATTGAACACGAAAATAACAATTACAAAGGTATAAGTGATACAGATCATATTAATTTTTTAAACGAAACCGGTTTTGTATTTGAAGAGTCAGAAGCCAAATCATTAATGATTTTAAAAAGAATAAAAGACAAATATACTACAACTATATATTTTCATTCAAGGTAAAAATAATGCTTTATATAACTTAATGTTAAATTTAAGTCCTCCTATCTACAGCAAAGAATCAATAAAAAAATTACAAGATATAAATGGAGAAGAGGGTAATTTAATAATAAAGAATTAAGTTTCTGGAAACTCATGTGACTTCTTAGTAAAAATAAATAAAGAAGGA
>Ga0100379_10004233_pt1 | contig 12744 bp, 8 predicted proteins | sample CryGeymeta201503_FD_80418 | JGI IMG/M metagenome (GOLD analysis project Ga0100379, IMG submission 80418) | Groundwater microbial communities from Crystal Geyser aquifers in Utah, USA - Crystal Geyser metaG 2015-03 | ecosystem: Environmental > Aquatic > Deep subsurface > Groundwater | place: USA...
ACAGTTATCGGTAGTGTCAGCAACAGTATCACTATCAGCATCATCAACAGCAACAGTATCACTATCAGCATCATCAACAGCAACAGTATCACTATCAGCATCATCATCGGTATCACCAGCACCATCCCCCCAAATAATTCTTTTTATTCCCCCCTTATCCTTCACCTCAATCGTCACCACACCGTACCCAACAATCCGATGAATTCTTTTACTCGTATCAATACACTCATCAAATGGCCAAACATAATTCGTACAATCATATTCAGTCTTAAATTTATAACCATTTGCAATACGACCAACTATATAATCCCGCTTTGCGACTTGCCCTGTTGGTGTGCCACTAATGGTACCATCATTAGAATCCAAGGATAAACCCGCCGGAAGTGCCGGATAAACAAAATACGTATTTGACTGAAATGCACGTTGGTTCGTTATACCATCAGTGAATACACCAGTACCTGTCCGATATACATCCCCTAATTTTTCAAGAGTCCGAAATGCCTCATCTTCTCTTGAAACTTCTAACGGTAGCATTCTAACATTCTTAGCGACCACCCGCCCCCCCTTCATTGGAATACCAGCATTTGAGGAACTATCAATTTTTCTTCCACTATAATTCAACACACTACCATCATGATTAAGATTTGGCAAAATATGCACCTTCACAGTATCAGTATCAGCACCATGCTTTAGAGCAACATCCAGATAAGCATCTAAATAACAATTCTTAAGCGCCCAATTCCACAGACTAGTGGCAGACGCAGCATTAGAATCGGCCTCAATGGACTTTGTAGCTGTACACCTTGGTTCAGATGTCAAACGCTTCGTTGTCATCAAACTACCATCATCAGCAATCTTTAAATACTGGGTCACCGACTGGGGGCTAGTTCTCTCATGCCCAAGCACCACAGCAGAAACCCGGCTATCTATTTGCCAACCAGTAGTAGGACGTACCGGCTTAATAAAATTCAAAGAGTGATCTTTAAGAAATTTAGTAAAGAAAACATTATCCCCCCCCTTCTGATTAGTAGAAATAAATAACGCCACCGACTCTGAGACAGAAAAATTAGGAGTAGCTTGCGCCGACCCCTTAAACAACCCGCTAAACTGCCCGCCTAAAACTAAAACTACAATTAAGGCAACAGATCCACCTAGCAGTGTATACCATTTTTTGTACCACGGTGTTTTAGTAGATTCCGGCTCTGTAACTGTAGAGAACACATCATTATGCTCCATAAGAAAGGGATTATATTAAATTAAATCTAATAATTATACCACAACCACCTCCGCATTGCAACCTTAACAACACTCCAAACACCAACATAAAAAGGGGACAGGCTATCAACGCCCATCCCCTTAAATTACTTATTAACTAAATCCGTCCTAACGCAACATCCCTCTTAAATACAAATTAGCAAAGAACTGCGCAACTTCCGACCTAGTAATCACTTCACCGCCCGGCCCGCTTAACTTAACACCACGGCTAGCAAGGAAAGTTGTGTAATCTTGCCACCAAGGTTGCTTGGTCAAATCAATAGAAGGACGTTGAGCGGCAATCACATTGCCTACAAAGCCGGCTTCTAAAATTACTTTGGCATTTTCGGCAATTAAAATTGGGACCAACGGACGTAATGTTCCGTCCGGATAACCTTGAATCACACTGTTACCATATCGACGCATACGCTTAATCTCAGTCATAAACCAAGACGCTTCCGGATTATTGACAAACTCTTTTAAATCAGAGAAGCCCATAGCACCATCTGCCGACGGATTATACGAAACCTCCGGCAAACGCGCGAACCGATTGGCAATGGCAAATAATTCTGTACGAAGTAGGGGATCATTAGGTCTAAAGACACGTTGTCCATATTGATCCACATTACCGTAGAACACACCTAACTCACGCACCAACGCCACCGCATTACAGGCCGAAACACCTGCCGGCACATCTGTAAAGTAATAGTCACATGGGTGATAAGGTAGATTTGGTGGAATTTGAACTTGGGCATTTACATATTTAAATTGAGCACTAAAGTTTTCCGCAGCCAAATCCCCACGTTTTGCATAAGCTTTATAGTAATACAAACCATCAGTTAAATTATTTTGTGCCCAAGCGGTCACATCCAAATTATTAATCGGTGTTGTATATTGATTATTGCTATAAGTCGTACATCCGGTTTCACCAACAACACAATGCTGGAAAACCGTATAAATTGCTTCGTTTGTATCCGCTCTATATAAATTAACAACTACTTTTTTAAAAGGAACCGTACCCCGTAATTGCGGACGTAATGGATTTACCGGATAATCGGCACTGGCATCAAAACTAACCGAAACCGCAAACTCATCCGGTTGAGAATCAGTACTCACCAAAACCGATTTTGTCGCAGTCCCTTCATTACCTTCCGCATCAAAAGCCGTAACCTTTAACGAATTTACCCCCGCCGCCAAAACCAAAGTTTTAGCAAAGCGACCAGTACTATCCAAAGTTAAAGACCGCTCATTCCCTCCATTTACCGAAACAGTCGCCAAACCAAGTGCCGACGAAGCATCTTGCACCCGTCCAGAAATCACATAATTAACCGAAGTAGTTAACCCAGCCGAATCGATTGTGACAACCGGCGGCACATTATCAGGCTCCGGAACCACATTTGGATGATAAGTAATGGTTAAGGTTTTAGCCGCACTATTTCCAGCCGCATCAAACGCTGTGATTAATATTGTATTTGGACCTTCAATTAATGTTACATTTTGAGTTAACACATTATCTACTAATGCAGAAGGCTGAACCAAATCGCCATTAACTGCCAATCTCACCTCTGTCACACCAACGTTATCCGTAATGGTAGCAACAACAGGGTAAACAGCTTCATTAACAGTTGCCGTAAGCGGTGAAACCGCAATTTCCGGATCAACAATATCCAAATTATTATCCGGCATTACTTGACGCGCCCGCACCAAAATTTGCGCCGTATCGCTAAGCGTAGGTTGCTCCACAACTCTAACTGTTACTGTCGCATCACCAACACTTACCGAAGTAACCAAACCTGTATTACTAACCGTAGCAACACTCGGATTACTGCTTAGCCATTCTAATTGATAAGCAGGAGGTGTCCCACTAACAGCAACATCACTAGTTAACTGCCGCGTTGTCCCCACTAACATTAAATTCATTTCTGGCGTTACAGTTACACCGGTAATTCGATTAACTGTAGCAGTGCTCATCCGAGTCACCATAAAAGGACTGCTAGTAGTATTACCTGCCGCATCTGTAGCTGTAACCGTAAAAGTATTAACACCTAAATTTAAATCATTAATATCAAAACTATAATTAAACAACTTGGAATTTGGCAAAGGAATTTGCCCAGGCAGTGTAAACAGCCGATTAACCAATGTTAAAGGTTGAGCAACGCCACTATTATTTAAAATAACAGTTGCACTTGCCACACCAATATTATCCGCAACCACACCACTTAAAACATAGGTAGAACCAGCATCAATTCGATTAGAAGAGGTAAAAGATACCGTAGGATTTACACGATCCGTTCCACCCTCGGCACTATCTGTACGTGCAAGACATCCATTATATGCACTAGTTAACAAGTTCTTATAGGTAACCTTCTCCGCAGCTGTAATTTGAGTAGAGGCATTAATTTCAACATACAAATTAGTGACAAAACTCTCTAAATTAGTAATATTACAAGTCGCAACACCAGTTAATCCAGCCTGAATACTTTCTTTTGAGCCTATGGCAACACCGTCATCGGACAAAACATATTGCACTGTCAAACTTTTCTGCACAACCCCCGAAGTCACAGGACCAGAAACAGCCAAATTCCCATACTCAATACGTACAGTCACAGTATTATCCCCGCTAGCCAACATCGCAATAGACTGCGAAAAATCAAAGGTATTCTTAGCATAATACATAGAAGTACTATCGTAATTCTGCACTGTGCTTCCATTAACATAAACCAATAAGTGCTTTACTTTATTATTCTGCCCCAGCGCATTTATTCCCAACGTTACCCGACCCTGCAACTCATATGGCAACGTAGAAGTCGTATTATTTGAAGTAAACGTCATGTAATCATCCACCACCGCCCCCCTAAACAACCCTGTCTGATTGCTAATCACCCCCAAAACAGTCGCCGCTATTACAACGACTGCCAGCAGGGGAGCAACAATTTTAGTTTGTTGATACCAAGGGGTTTGGTCCTTCGGCTTCAGCTTATTTTGCAATCTTGCAAATACTGAAGTTAGTTTATTTGTGGGTTTCATAGTGATAAATGGCTATAAAATATAAAAATATATCAAGCCATCATACCATAAATCACCTAATCAAACAACCCCTCGTTAACAAAATCCCACTTAGAACGCTTCCAACTTTTACTAAGTTGCTTCGCATTTTTGATTTTGGCCGTACCCAGTTTAGGATCACCATCAATAAAATAAACAAACTCCCAAAAATCTGTATCTTTTGCAAAACTTTTGATAAACTCGTTGGCGGGTAAAGTAACCTTACCGGCAAGCTTAATAGGCTTAATTGGCAAATCGGCCACACGGGAATATGCCTTGTAAATAAGCTCTGTACACACAGACGCCGAATCGATTCTAAAATCAAATTCAAAATCATACGGCTTCCCAAAGTTGGCCAATGCATACAAAATTGCCTGCAGCTTTTGTACTTTTGTTAACTGCGGCCTAATTGCCGCCACATAATCTACCGACCCCACAACCTCCAAAGACTTAATCACCACACCGGCGCTTACCGCCTCCACCACCCTACACGGATTACCCCAATCATCATGCTTTTGCCACTTACGCCAAGCGGCTGCAAATTTGCCTTCCAACACGCTTTCTAAACCAGCCTCTCTATATTTAGCCTGCAAAAATTCCTGAACATCGATATCGTCTTCAAAATAAGCTAAAAACTGATCGACATCACCCAAATACAAAATGGCATGCGGCCAAAACCCTGGTAAACCAACGTTACTTAAGTACCAACTTGACCGAACCAACACAATATCACCCGGCAATAACTGTTCCTGCATTAACTGAATTTGCTCCGTAGCTATTAAATTATAATCACGTATTGGCAACCTAATCGCCCCCATGGCTTCCGCCACATTTTTTTGCAAAGGAAACCATAATCGATACGTCTCTTTTTTAAACATGCGTCGCAAAAATTGAAATAAATTTCCCAAACCATATTCCGAAAACAACAAATTAATATCTCGTAAATAGCCAAAAATAACCTCATAGTTCTCCTCCGAAATTTTTATATACTTTTTACGTTTAATATATTTTAAAAACACTACCCCCAAATAAACTCGCACAAACTCATTAACATGCACCGCATTTTCCACCAATCGCGTATAATTGCCCGTTAATAAATTAACTGATTGATCTTCATTGTCCAAAATTTCCTCCATAAATTCATGATGGTAAGTCGCATTAATAATGCGCAAACTATTATAAATTAACGAAACCAAAGCCGTATCCGCAATTAAAAATGCTTTAATAAACAAATCCGGCGCCTTTAAATAATCAATTTCACCAAATCGAGAAAATCGCTTCCTCAAACCATCAAGCTCCGACAAGTTCACCAAAATATCCACCCATTGCTGCTTAATATCCTGCACTTGCACCTGTTTCACATCCTGATAATCCTTAGTCTGCCAAATTGGCATGTTCAAAAACCAATCCACTTTTAAATCAATCTCTTTAAGCTTATTCAGTAATTCAGCAAATTTTGGCTCAACCAGCTCCGTCAATTTATTTTGATTTTTAAAGGGCAAGGGGGCCGTGCGCAATGGAATACTTAAAACAAGCAGCCATCTAAAAACGATTAAAATTAAAGTACAAGCCACCAATCCCAATGAATAACGATCATCAAAACCAAACGCTAACCAAAAATACCCGCTAAAACCAACACCTATAAAAACCAAAATATCGATCAGCAAAAAGCGTTGATCCTTAAACAATAACTGCCAAATAATTAAGCTTTTAACGATCAGCAATGCTATGGCGCGAAAAACCTTTTTAAGAAGTGACTTCATCAACAATGATTAATTTAAAATCTTATAATTTTGAGTCTACAAATTTTCGCAACTCATCCCTAAAATTATCCGCCTCAAAATATTCCGCCTGTTTTCTAATCTTTGCCTGGTCAAAATCTACATTATTAAAGCGATCCAACGCATCACTAATTGCCTCCACCGACTGTTCGTCAAACAAAATCCCCTTAGAACCAACTGTTTCTAAAGCACCACCAGCCGCATAAGCAATTACCGGACAGCCCTGCGCCTGCGCCTCAATTGGCACAATCCCAAAATCTTCACACTGTGGAAAAATAATTGCCCGTGCCGAAGCATACAAACGCTGCAACTCATTTTCACTTACAAACCCCAAAAACTGCGTCTTATCCGAAGTGTTTAATTTTTGTAATTGCTCAAGTTGACTACCAGTACCAACAACTTTAAGCGGCAACTTAAGTTTATTAAAAGCCTTAATCACCAAATCAAAATATTTATGTGCCGTAATTCGCCCCACCATCAAATAAAAATCCTTACGCTCAAAATTAAGCATTTCGGGCAATTCGATCCCCGGATACAAAACTTTTGCCTCACGATTATAATATTTTTTAATCCGCTTCGCCACAAACGAAGAATTCGCCAAATAATAGTCCGGCCGCTCCGCCGCAACTCGATCCCACATCCGCAATTTATGTAAAAATGGTCTCGCCAAAAATTTCACCAAACCGGGAAACTGATAACGATCCAAAAACTCATGCGACTCATCCCAAAAATAGCGAGTAGGATTATGACAATAACAAATATGCACCGTCTCCGGATTTGTAATTACCCCCTTAGCACAAGCAAAGCTTGAAGAAATCACCACATCGTATTCCGACAAATCAAAACTCTCGAACGCCATTGGCATTAAAGGCAACAAAACTTGATGCCGCTTATTTAAAAACGGCAACTTTTGCAACCACGAAGTGCGCACATCCGCATGTCGAAACATTGGCAACGCCTCCGCATTATAAACACTCGTATAAATTGGCGCTTCAAGATACGTTTTATGGATTTGTTCCACAACCCGTTCCGCACCACCCAAATTAGTAAGCCAGTCACAAACAATCGCAATTTTTGGCTGTTTTTTCACACTTAATAGGCTAAAGACTCTGCTAAAAGCATAGTAGTATTTGCTCATAAACACAACCCATCAACCCCCGGCATGCCGAGGCTTCTCCTTTAATCCAAAATCGTTTTCTCCGTAATCCCTTCGTCCTCCTTAAACAAACCGGCAAAGGCTCTAAAAAATTGGCGGCCTTTCTTTTTATCAATCGATTTAGCCAAAAAAAGCTTTGCAACATCATTATCCGGATCACGACGTAATAAACGTTTACAAATATTAATTACATCTTGATAACGCTCTTCCTTAAACCACATTCCAATTAGTTCCATAATCACATCTTCATCTTCCTTTTTCATGGTTGAGTGATGTTCATCGGCCAAAATAAACTCCAAACGACCGGCACGACTGCGCATTAAATAGGTCAAAAACATTACCATTAAGCCAACAAGAATCACTACCGGCAACACCTTACCCAATTCCAAATAAATATTAAAGGTGGCATGCAGTCCCATTGCCATCACCAAACCAATCAAAATATGATAATACCTAAAAGTTGTAATAACATCTTCCCCAAACAACTTACGGAAATACTTTAAATAATTCATTGATTTACCTTGCCATTCCTTCATTTTGATAAACTCATGACTAAATTTGCTCGTACCATAAAAATACCCAAAAATACCCGAAAACATGGCATGAGCACAAACCGTAAACACCGATCTAAACACAAAAGTAATAATCGTCGTCCCTAATGTTTGCGACATCATCACCCGGTAAAAATAAACAATATTTTCCGAAAAAGCAAAACCAAGACCACCCAAAATAGCAAAAGCAACACTATCATTAATCGTCTGAATTAAATCCGGTCTTGTATAATCTGCATAACGCACTATCAAAAACTTAGCAATTTCCTCTGTAATTCCCACATAAACAAAAAAGAGTAACGTCCACGCAAACGGCACCGTACTTAACGCCGCCTCTATAGATTGCACAAAATCGACATTTGGATACGCATTAATAATGAAATGATACAACCACTGCGCCCCCAAAACAGGAAAAACAGTTAATGTACCACCCAAAAATACCGTCACCAATAATCGCTTATGTTTCTTTGTACGCGCTAACAAAATAGTAGCCCAGACCAGCGCCGGGATTGATGCCATTACCACCGCTAGAAGAATGTGCCAATTTAACATAACCTAATTTATAAGTTGCCGTTTAAAGCATATTTTGTGCTTCTTCCATTGTTTGCGCCACCGGAACAATTTTAGTAATGCCAACAACCGCTAAAATGTCACTAATATTTGGCGGCAATTTAGCCAACACAACAGAACCACCCTTTGCCTTAATTTTACTATACCAATCCGTAATATAACCAACCGATTTACTGTTCATATAAACCAAGTTTTCCAAATCAAAAACATAAGACGTACCTGCTTCCGTTTCTTCAATCAATTGATAAATTTTTGGTGCCAAGTCATCTACATTGGATTCATCCATTTGGCCACTTAATTTAATAACCTTCACAGATTTACCAGTTTTTGTACTAATTAAATCGGAAATATTTAGTTGAACATCAGCCATATAGTAAAATTAAAAAGTAAGTTTAAACGTCCAGAACAATATGCGTAGGATCAGTGCCCGGACCTACTTGGGCAAATCTTTCATCATGCAGATATTTTTTAACTCTTACGGTAATTCCTCCAAACTTATTATCTGTTATATCTAATTCATCTGTCCACTCTTTTACAATTTTTGTTAAACCACGCCCTCTAATTCCTAATTGCGTAATATCTAAAGCGGCATTTTGAGCAAGGCGAGCACGCACTTGATCAGCAGTTAATTGGTTAGGCCCGGTACCATGATCCGACACAATAATTTCAATCGCGTCATCTTTATAATTTACAAAACGAATCTCGATCGTATCGTCATTAGAAGAGCCATGTTCAATCGCATTATTACAAAGTTCATCAACAACTGACTGAAATCTATAAGCCCATTGTTCCGAAAAATCAGTCATATTACGAATCATCGATAACGTAAAATCTCGAATGCCCGACATAAAATAAGCATTGGTCGGTAACACAATTTTAATTTCCGTAGGTTTAGTAGGGGCAGGAACTTCCTTTGCCACTTGCACGTTCGGCACTATGTTTAAACCAACTTCAATCATAACATATTTATTATAAACTTATAAATATCTAAAAATTATACCTCAAATCACTAACTTAAACAAGTATATCAAAAAGCCTCACCCTTAAAAACGGCAATTAGCTAAATCGACTTGCCTAATGTTTTGCAATCAAAAGCAAATTGGGTTATAATATAAAGATTTAATTATGCAACTGTGTCACGTTTTAAAACTTTTTACCTCGCAATTATTGTTGGTATGGCTGCTGCAATTATGTTTAGCCAAGCAGCTTTTGCGCAAGTTACAGCCACCCAACTTAAAGTAACCAGCTTCCCCGAAACCATAGAAGCATATGGCGATTTTAGTTTTACAATCCAGGCACAAGACACAAATGGCGACCCTGTTACAAATTACACCGGCACCGTTAAATTCTTTTCCAATACCGATGCCAACGCCGCCCTCCCAACCGAATACACATTTACAACCGATGACAACGGCGAAAAAGCATTTACCGAATCTTACTATTTTGCAGCAGCCGGCGCCCAAGAAATTACCATAGAAGACGTGAACGACCCTACCTTAACCGACACAGCGATTGTTAACGTTACCGAAAACCAAGCCGGCCAAACTGGCACAATCACCCTAACGTCACCAACTGCCGGTAGTACAACCAACTCAACAATTACAGTTACAGGAACCACAACACCCGGTGTTAGCGTAACCATATTAGATGGTGAAGAGCCCCTTGGCACAATCGACGCCGATGCCGAAGGCAATTTCCAATTTCAAACCGGCGCCCTATCCGATGGAACCTACGCAATTAAAGCCGTAACCGATACCTCCGAAACCGATACCGTAAACGTCATTATTACAACACAGGCGCCAAGCATTAGTTATTTTGAGACAACTCCACAAAGCACAGTACCTGGGGGGACAGTCCTAATAACCACAACTTTAATTTCACCGGCCCGTGATGTAAAAATCATTATCAACGGCATTCAAACTCGTCTAACTCAAGATTTAACAAACCCACTTTTATTTGAAGGCCAAGTTCCTGCTCCAGCAACACCTGGTACCTACGAACTCACCTTATTAATTGAAGATGATTTAGGGAATATCGCCAACAATGTTGCCACCAACAATAGCCTAATTGTCCTAAGCGACGGCAGCACCACCGACCCCACAACCTTTGTGATTCCATCTCAAGTTACCGGTGTACAAGCCTCCGGTTCCGACCAAAAAATCACACTCACTTGGCAACCGGCCACCGCCCAATCCGGCATCAAAAACTACGCCATCTACTACGGCACCGACCCCGCAAACCTCAGCCTCAAAGTCGAAACTCAAGGGGATAGCACCAGTTGGTACATTCCCAATCTCACAAACGGCCAAACCTATTATTTCCAAATTTACGGAATCGATAACAACGAAAACCGCAGCGACCAAGGCAGCCAAGTAATTGCCGCCAGTCCTTCCTTAACCGGCACCACCACTCTCCACGGCTCCGGCGACGGCCAAGTCCAAGTAAACCAAACAACCCAAACAGGCCCCGGCGGGCTGTTAACACTAGCATTGGGCTCATTGTTTGGGGCAAGATTAATGCGTCGCCGACAAGCAAAGTAATACATTAAACACATATGAAACTTCACAACACGCCTATAAATTCAGAAATCCCACCAAACTCAACCCTCGCTCAAACAGCCGCAATAATAGCATCAAAACTAGTTGAGTCACCTTATACAGACCCCGAAACAAAAAAAATTTGTCACGGTTTCCTAAAAGACATTAATGCTTGGCCAGATTGGATATTTCAAATATCACCTGCATCAAAAGAAGCAAACACCATAGACAACCAAAACACAGAAAATACAAAAGCAATAAATATTGCCATAGCATTATTAAAGTCACATAAAGTTGATGACAATACAAAACAAGAATGTCATGAATTTCTAGAAAAAGTGGAAGCATGGATTCCATATCTTAAAAAAGAATTAGCTGAAATTGACCCTGAAAAAGCAACAAAACTTCTACTGACAGAATTGAAACGACAATATAAAACCCCACCACCAAACATAAATTTGGCTTACGAAATAAATCCTAAAAAAATCATAAAATTGACACATGCACAAAGTATAATCCTCAAAGAATTATACCAATCCAACAAAGGGGACCCTAAAAAACATCCCGAAGTTATCGAAAACTGGGGCAACAAAATGTACAGAGTGAACACAAATGACCTCCCACCCCAACAATATATTATTGAAATAGATAAAAATAACGGCCAACCCTTAAAAATTTACGCTATTGCACCACCGTCAACTTCCGTAGATTAGGCACAATCGTATTACCCTTCAAATCTTGAACATTCTTTAATAACACCTGATAACGCTCAGTTGGCTGAACCGTCATCCCGGTTGTTGTAATAATTACTTTTGAGCCTTCTACTCGCACTTCACTCACTTTAAGACTATCTGTTTTATTGCTATTTTTTTTGTCTAAATCGATAACTTCATAATTAAATAAATTGCTAGTTAATGCTGCTGATAACGATTCATTAAATTCAATTTCGATTTGATTTAATGAAATCAGATCATGAGCAATTACACGTGGGGGATTTGTATCCGGAACCAACTCAAAACTTAAATTTTGGTCTGAAAGCAAATTAGTGTCATATAAAGCCACATTTTCCTTAATCACAAAATCTTCACCCTTAACCGACTCACCGGACGGAACTCTAACAACCACACGATAACGATTTGCCAATGTACCCGGCTGCTTTACCAAACGTAAATTATAAACACCATCCGCCCAAACAGATTCCGGCAAAACATAACTATATGTATAAGAAACCGTATCACCAGGCTCAATTCCTAAAATTTGCTCCTGCATCCCTCCCGGGTAAAAAATCCGCAAATACCCCTTATATTTTCCGCTTAGTGGCACATTCCAATTACCGTAGTGTGCCAAATTCACCGTAACCTTTGCCTCCACACTATGATTAGGCATAACATTTAACTCATAAATCACATCTTGTTCCAAATACCGATTAGACTTCATGCCTCCATAATTAGCATTATTAACTGCCAAATAATCACCAGCATCGCCATTAGGCAAAGAACCGTCCCAGCCTCGTTTAGCAAATGCTTTTTGTAAACCGGACTGATTAAAAGAGGCCAACATATGTTTTTCATCAAACGCTTGCAGCATCACATCGCTGGCGGCTCGAACTCGCCAAGGCAATAAAACTGTCCTTGTAATAACCTTTTTAACAATGCTAGAGGCAATATTTTTCCGCCCTGCCAATGTTTCCTCGTCATGCCGATCAATATCCGAAACAATTGACGACAACGATTCAAATAAATTTTGTTTAGTAAATTCGTAGTCATCTATTTTTAAAGGCTCATATAAAGCCACCAAATTTTCTAAGGCCGTAAAATCGGCGGCAATCACACCATCAATTTTTATCTCCG
>Ga0100379_10004235_pt1 | contig 12739 bp, 16 predicted proteins | sample CryGeymeta201503_FD_80418 | JGI IMG/M metagenome (GOLD analysis project Ga0100379, IMG submission 80418) | Groundwater microbial communities from Crystal Geyser aquifers in Utah, USA - Crystal Geyser metaG 2015-03 | ecosystem: Environmental > Aquatic > Deep subsurface > Groundwater | place...
ATTATAGTAATAGAAAATATTAATTATAAAATAAGAAATTTCAGTTAAAAATTTAATAGCAAAATTATATTATTTGTAGTAAAATACTAATAGAATTATTAATATTAGGGGATTGGGGATTGGGGATTGGGGATTGGGGATTGGGCAATCCCCAATCCCCAATCCCCAATCCCCAATTTAAATAAATTATTAATATTTTAAAATTTTATATATTTTAACTTATTAGAAAGAATAAAAAATTATAATAATTAAACTAATTATAATAATTATAATAATATGATATTATAAACAAAATAAATATTCATAAATATTATAAGCTTTTATTTTATAAGTTTTATTTATTTAATCTATAATTTTTTTATTATTCTTTTATTTTATATCTACCATCTAACAATTTTATTACAAATAACTCCACTTCTTGCTTAATGACCTCCTGCTTCAGCTGGTCTATATCCTTCCCACCATTTAGGTGCTTCAAAATGGAACTGTTTCATGTATTCTAAAATTCCTTTGCAAGGTCCAATCATTTTGTCATGACTTTCTTTATTTGATACAAGTTCAAGCTAAATTTTAAATAATATTATATAATAATATTTACGTTTGCTTGTTCGAAATGACTTTTAGCTAAAATCCATTTGCCGTCCACATAAGCATCGTATCCATTAAGGAATGATTCAAAGAATCCTTCAGTGAATTTCTTCCTAGCTTCCATGAATTCTTCATCTTGGAAGACAAATTCGTCCCATGCATAATACAACTCACCATCACCAATTCCTTCTAATACTTCTCTTTTTAAATTTTTTCTTTTTTCTCGATTAATATGATCTTTGAATTTTCTAGCGATAGTTTCGTCACCTTCTTCATCTTCTTTGTCCTTTTCTTGATTTGATTCATTCTCTTCTTCTATTTTGGTTTGCGAAAAGTCTAAGTCAATAGTGAAGATACCTAATTTAAAGAATTTTTAGTATTAAATTAAAATAAATTACAAGTTGGGTCATCTCCTTCCTTAAACTGAATCTGATCTAATACTCTGGTAAACGATTGCGCCTCTGGTGACATTAATTTAACAAAATCTTGACTAAAAATTATATAAATATTAATTACCTTAAAATTAAGTTTGTTCCATACTCTTTTGTTCTTTCTTCTAAACTTGAAGACATATTCACATGAGAACTTAAATATGAAGCGTCGATTTTAAATGAAGAGCCTATAGCCCCTTCGATGGACCAGCCAACATGGAGTCCGAATCCTAACTTAACTTGGTATTTTTCAGTAGGTTTATCAAGTCTTTCTTTTAGTTTTGCATTTTTTCTATATTTGTCCAGTTTAAATGATTTATGGATCATTTTTTGAATTTTAATAAAGGCTATTAAGGCTAAATCGACCATTTGAGTTACAGCATGATCTTCTTTTAATGTTATTTCTCCTGTTTTTGGGTCTGTTGTTGTTAATATTTCGTCAAATTTCCAAACGAGTAAGAAGGCGTCACCGATGTTTTTATTAGCGCTTCCAAGATGGTCAGTTGTGATTCCGTGTACAATTTCAGCAATTTCGTTAACGAAAATCATTACGTCTTCTTCTAAGACCTCAGTTGAATCTGTGAAGTTTCTGATATCGCAGAACCCATAGATTGCCATAATTTTTTTTCCAGGAATCAAAGGATCTATTTCTCCTCCATCACTATTCTTCATATTTTGTGCAATAATCTCAGAACCAGCTTCTCCAAAACCTAGTGCTAATAGAGCCCCAATCTTCGTAATAGTCTTCTCAAGTACAACTGTCTCTAACGTAGTTACCTTTTTCTTCTTAGAGTCATAACAACAATCATTCTTTTTATCTTCATACTCTTCTAAGCAGTTTATATAATCTTGTTCTTCTCCTTTTTGAACTGCCTCCAGAGGGTTATTTGATATATTTTTTATTTTCTTTATCATATTCTCAATTGGTTCTAGTACCATATCATTAGTAGCACTAGAGAAACTCATAGAACCCAGCGTTAAAATTATGCAGATAAATAATGTTTTAGCTATGCTCATTGCCGCGTTATTTCTTGAACTGAATCTATTGTCGAATATTGATATACACTATTATAGTTATATAAATAATGTATAAATAAAATATTATTATTAGTGATTTTGTTTTACATTTGGATCTCCATCAGGATTTTTGTTGATGTTCTCACAAAGTTCGTCATAATTTAAGCTTTCATCATCTCTTAATAGTAAAGTCTAAATTGTTTATATTAGTTAATATAATAAATAATTACTTGATTGTAATCTCCATAAGTTATATTATAAACATTTGCATACACAATAGGAGCTGAAGTATTCTAAATGATTATTTTAATTATGATTATAGTAGTTTTATATTACTTTGAATTGTTCAACATAAATATCAAAACATATCTTTAAATTTGGATCGGTAATAGTTTTAAACTCATTAAACAATTTCAACCCGAAATCCATAGCAGTCAATGTTTGTAAATAAAAGTCAGGATTAAATAAAATAATTGCAAGTAGTAATGAAAGTACTAATACTATTGTTCTTTTTGTTGTCAGGTCAGTTAATTTTTTACCAACTTTAGATTCTTCTGGTATATCAAGATCTTCTTCTTTAACTTCGTCATCATCTTCTTTCTTATCTTCAGTTTTTTCTTTTTCTTTTTCTTCATCAGCTCTTTTAGTTTCAGATCCTTCTTCGTTGTTAATAGGCTCTAACTCTATTAATTTATCATAATTTCCATTATCTTCCTTATTAGCATTTCCTATATCAATCTCTGGACTTTCAATATCATTTACAAATCTACTATTAGCTTTTTTTGGTGAGGGAGTCTCAGTCCCCATTAGATTTCCATTACTGTTCATTTTCTTTATATTTGTAGAAGGGCTTAAATTTGCTTCATTTTCCTTTTTGCTAAGACTATTTATTTGTTGAATGGCATTTTTGCTTGTCTTTTTGCTCAATTTTTTGTTATCTTCGATATTTTTGCTTGCACCTCTACCAAATTTAGATGGGGTTGCATTTGCATGTGAAGCTAATTTGGAAACACTGTTACCTATATCATTTTCCTCGATTTTTTGTTTTGATCCTAATTTTTGAATGCTATGACTATTGTTGTTTTCTTCGCTTACCCTATTTTGGTCCTGTATATCTGCTTGGCTAAGTCTCTTCATGGCAACCGGATCAAGTTGACTTTGTCTTCTCTTTTTATCAAGATCTTCTTCTTTCTTCTTATCTTTGTCAGACTTTAATCTATTGTAATTTTTAAAAGCATCCTTTCCTACTCTTGTTACTGTTGATCTTTTTCTTGCTGGTTTAACTTCTCCTTTACCTTTTGTTACATTAATTTGCTGTGAAGCTTTGTATAATTTAGCTATACGAACTAGTCTAACTAACCTTAATATTCTTAATACTCTAATAGCTCTTGAACCTATTTTTGCTCCTCTTCCTGCTTTTGCTATAGATACAGCTCCTACAGCCCCACCTGTTAGGCCTGAACCAGATCCTGTTAATGAATTTACAATAAAAGAATTAATCCAGGTTATATCAAGAAACATAGAGAGAATGGAAACTAAGTCAAGCCAGAAAAAAAAACTGCAGACATAATCAGGAATAACAATAGAAGAGATAATTAATTCAACAGTGAATAGAGTGAGGATTATGATTGTGACAACACTGAACGCATCATCTGCACTCTTAAATAAATTAAATTATTATTAATAATATAAATAGTTTAAATTACATAAATTAAATCATTATTAAACTTACTTTATCTGAACTAAGCATCCTTATATCATCCGCAAATAGTGCGTAAACTGTTAAAACTGACATAAAGGCTGTTGTAAACCAATGATCTAAAAATACTCTCATCTTTACATTTAATTCATTTTCTGGTTCTTTTTCTGGTTCACCTTCTTTTTTATCTTTCTTTTTGTTTTCTTCTTCTTTTATCAGATCAATTTCATCAATTAAACCTGATTTTTTACGCTCGTGACCTCCGATAGTGTGCTTACTGTCATTTACACTATTAAAACTTTTTGAATTATTTGATTTACTATCATCGTCTTCGTCATGGTCAGCGTCATTTCTATTAATATGAATAAATAATTTCTAGTAATATTATTAGTACATAAAATTAGATTCTAACTTGACAACAGCATCTGTTTTTCGATTAACAATAACATGTTCTGGTGTATTTTTTCCATCAATAGCTTTTGTCAGTGACTTTCTTGATCCTCTTGGACTGCCATTCATTAAATTTAGGGGTTTTCCATTTTTGGCTGGAGCTGGCTCAGCTCGAGGGTTACTAACGGTAAAATCATCTTTTATTTTTCCTTTTTTAAATTGTACATCTTCCTCATCGTTTTTATCAGAAAGAGATTTATTAGGATCTCCTCCTTGCTTGTCTTTTGTGTCGTTATAAACGATTTCATTATGCATTTAATTCTATTATAATAAATAATTTATCTTAAATAATTAATAAGATTATAATTATAAAATAATTTCATAATTTCAATTATGTTATACAGTTATAAAAGTAATTAATTAATCCTTAATAATAAAAATATAACAAAATACTTTATTTATTTAAATTGTTAATTTATTTCAAAAGTTTATAAATAAATGAATTACGATAAAAAGCAATTAGAAAGAATTTATAATAAAACTATAAAAAATGACGAAGTAGTTGAGTCAAATGTAACTATATGGACTACAGATCTTGATAACTACTTAAGAGAACTTGTTTTACTATATAATTTTAATTTTTATGATATAGCAGAGAAGTTTCAAGAAATTATTGCTTTGCCATATAAATATGATTTTTCTGATGAGGAAGTTGCTAGGCATTGGGCGTTTTTGCATGCTGCAAGAGAATTAAGATTATTAATTGATGATGAATATTACAAACAATTGAGAATAAATCGCCCTAAAAAACCTATCAAATTTGGTAATTATATTAAAACACAATAAAAACAATTTAAACGCACAACAAAATAACTAACTTTTTAAATTTTATTTAGCCTCTGAAGTAGAAAACGAAAAAAAGAAAAAAGAAGAGGAAAAAAAGAAAGAAGCTGAGCTAGAAAAACAAAAAAAGTTAGACAAAGAAAAGGAAATAATACAAAAATCAAGAGAAAAAGAACTAGCCGAGAAAAATAAAAAAGCAGAAAAGCCTTCTGAGTTAAAAGATACAAAGATTATCAAAAAAGAACCAGTTAAACCAAAAGAACCAGAGCAGCAGGTACATCTTTTAGACGATGAAGATATTATAAATACTTTTCTTAACTTTCCTAGTTCAAATAATGAAAAAAAAGAAGTTAAAGAGGTTAAACCAAAATTAACTAGTTTTTATGACTTGGAGCCAACTATAAAAGAGGTTAAAAAACCAAAAAGTGTTAATAGCTCCTTTTCCGGTGATGAGCTCGACCAAGTTGCTAATCAAATAAACATAGAAAAGTCCGAACAAATTCCAGAATTAAAGATAGACAATGAAAGGCATAATGATACTTCTGATAATAATATATTAACTGCCTCTAAACATAAGGATGACTTTATAGAAAACCTATTCTCGAATAAAAGTGCTTTAAACACTGATTATAAACAAAAAACAGGATATAACTTTAACTTTTACGACGAAAATAAGGTAGTTACTAGTAAAGACATTCCTTTTGATGATGAACATTCTGATTTTCCTTTAAATAACCGTCAAACAACACAATCTAAATATGATTTAGATGAAGACGACGATACTCCAAAGCCAGAAAAAAATGAAAAGAAAGACAAGAATGTATCTATGGAAGAAGGCTTAAAAAATACTAAAGATATGTATTCATATATAAATGAAAATACTGAACTATCAAAGCAAGCTAATAACTTAGATACGTTTTGTAACTTTGCTGTAAAGAGCTTAAAACATCTTGTTCCTAAACTTATGAATGATATGGATAAAGATAATTATAGTCAGGCTGAGTTAAATAAAATGCTTCAGAATACGGATGAGTATAAAAATGATAATCTTAATGCAAAGGATATAGAGAATACTTCTTATGAAATAAATCAATTATTGACACAATCGGTATGTATAATGTTTTATATAATTAACTAATTTTATTTTTTTAGTTTTCAGACTTTAAACAGGAGAACAAACACGACGAAACTACCACTAATACTAACACAAACCTGGATGATAGTTTCGAAAAGCCTAATATGGACGATCAAAACTCAAAATTAAATAAATTTAAGGCTTTTATGTTTAACGACGCTAAACAGTTAAACACTACAGACCTTTTAGGAAAAATAGTAAACATAATAGATAAAGAAAAACAAAACAAAAAAATACTTAGCGGTGAAGATATTGAGTCAGAACAATCTGAAGTAAACTACGGAACAAAAGAAAAGACACTACAAAGTTCGAATAAATCATCTAATACTGGTAATTTAATACAACAAATGTTTTTGGCAAGCGGTGGAGGAAGTAAACCAATTCAAGTTGAGGAAGTTCAAAGAATGGTTGAAATGACTACTAATAACAATACCTTTAATAATCGTTCTAGAAAAGATAATGAAATAAATGAAGTAAAACGAAATGATAAAGACGAGCTTCATAGTAATTATACTACAAATGATGATGTCAAAACTAAGAAACAAGTGTAATTACATTTTATTTATTATAAATAATACTATAATCTCTTAATTATTTTAATTATAGTTGCTACCGAGGAATAGTTAACAAAAGAAATAAACCTGTTTATGATGAGTCAGACGATGATGAAGATAACGACTACTATAATCAAGAGGAGTAAAATCTACAAAGGAGAAAAAAACACAGCAAATTAAAATATTAATAGTTATCTTAATTTATATTTTCTTTCTTATAAAATATAAATATAGTATTTTATATTTTATATTATAATATAATATTATATTAATATTATTTAAGTTATTTAAGTTATTTAAGTTCAAGTCAAATTATTAATGATTTTATTATATTATTTTATTAGTAAATTAAGTTTCAAATTAAAAATAATGTCAAGTTTATTCGATAAAAGTAAAGAAAATGTAAAAGTTACAACAGTTGAAAATGAAGTAATTACTATAATAAACTAATAATAAAATTACTATTCGTTAGCCATCTACTCCTTATTTAGATGAAATTGATACTCTAAATCGAGATATAAAAATTTCTAAGAATGAAATATTCAAAATACAAAATAATACAATTAAAGAAATGTAAATATAAATAACATATAATGACATTTTATTATTTAGGTTTTATTCAGGATTTAAAATTCCAAGTATATGGACAAAAAAGCAAGATTTTAGAACAGTCATAAGTAAAGTTTTAACCAATGATGAAAAGTTTCTTAATTTTGTTTCGACATATGAAACAGAGAAAAAGCAACCAAAGCAAACTATCAAAAATCCAACTAAACTAATTTCAAATGAGAATGATAACAATTATCAAACCCAAACCAGCGGTACAGTGGAAAAACTTAGACCTGAGTCTCACTACTCACATCACACAAGGTCAAAGTCTGTTAAATCTGCTGCTATATTATCAAATAGTCGACCAATAACGTCTAATACTAGAAACATTCACACTCCAGGCATCTTAAGAAAATCAAGAGATTTTAATGCCGATTTAAGTAAACAAACTGATAGTAAGTATAACTATATAACATATAAGGTTTTCCAATACTCGGTGGTGATAAAATAAAGAGAAATATATACACAGCAAGTGTTGGGCTAAAAAATAGAGATAATAAATTAGATAACATTGATAACAATGACAATGCGAAATATAACAAAACAACAAATAATATAGTACAAGCTAGAAAAATAGTACATAAAAAACAACAATCAGAAGGAGCAGCACAGTTCTTACATGCTGTTGAAGTTAAAGAAGTTGAAGTAAAGAATAAACAAATTAAAAAATTGTTAAATGAGTGTGATAATAGAGGTCCCTTTTATTCCCATTGCAAAAGTTGTAATAATAGGAATTTGGAATTTATAACAAAAATAAAAGTCGATCAAGCTACTAAAATATTAAATTATATTAAAGTTGATCATGATAAAGAAAAGTTTAGATTGTTTAAAATATAATCTTATAAATAAAACATTATTATATAATATAATTTTTATAACTAATTAATTATTATAATTATAATTTTATAATTAAACAATGAATTCAAACAGTAAGAACATTAAAAAACTTATTAATAATATATTAAGAGTATAGACTAATCAAAAAACTCGGCGAAGGCACATTCTCTGAAGTATTCAAGGCCCAATCGACTAAAAATCAAACATACGTTGCGATTAAATGTATGAAAACCTTTTTTGCTAGTAACGATGAAGTAATCAATATAATAATTATAAGGTGAATAACCTCAAAGAAATATTATCATTAAAAAGATTAAATAATCATCCTCATGTTATTCAGCTAATTGATGTGTTATAGTAAGAGTAAGCATATAAATAATAAGTGATGAACTTACAGGAAGACTGGCACTAGTTTTCGAATTAATGGATCAAAACTTGTATGAATCTATCAAGGGGAAAAAGACTTATTTGCCAGAAAAGAAGATAAAAATACAGATTTATCAGTTGCTTAAGGCACTTGATTTTATGCATAGAAGTGGGATTTTTCATAGAGATATAAAACCGTATTTATACTTTAATAATAGTCTATTTAATGTTTATTTTTAATCTTGATTTAAATCTTAATTAATATTTATAAATGAAATCTGTAACTATTTTTAGAGAAAATATATTGATAAAAGATGAGACTTTAAAACTTGCTGATTTAGGCTCTTGCAAAGGAATCTACTCAAAACAACCTTTTACTGAATACATAAGCACAAGATGGTATAGAGCGCCTGAGTGTCTACTAACAGATGGTTATTACAACTACAAAGTAAACCTTATAATTTAAATAATACTTATATTAAATTAATACTTAGATGGATCTATGGGGAGTCGGCTGTGTCTTCTTCGAAATGCTTTGCCTCTTCCCTCTTTTCCCTGGTGAGAATGAAATAGATCAAATAAATAAGATACATAATATTTTAGGAACTCCAAACGACTCAACACTAGAACAATTTAAAAAGTTTTTATTGATTTTATAATAAAGGCTTTCAAACAATATGGACTTTAACTTTGTATACAAAAGTGGAATAGGCATTACTAAGTTTTTAAACCATATTACTCCTGAATGTCAAGACTTAATCAGCAAACTTCTTGTTTACATTCCAGAAGATAGACTATCAGCAAAACAAGCATTAAGTCATCCTTACTTTAAAGACTTAATAAAACAAGATATGAATATGCAAGCTAAGCAATCTTTAATGAACTTTAAGTAAAACCAATTAACTAATTAGCTATATATTCTTATTAAATATTAACATAGTCCTCATCCAAATCTTATGGGATCATTTAATAATGATAGTCAGAATAACATAAAAAGTACTGAAGTCAAAGATGAAAGTAATATGAAGAAAAGAAATAACAAAGAAAAGGATGGAACATACTTGCCAAATATAAAGGTAAATATTTATATAGACGGAAATCAAAAATACAAAAATGACTCAGATGATTCAGATTTAGAAAATAAAGATAATATAATGACATATATGAAGCTACCGAAGATTAAACAAGATGCTCAAAAAATATTTGCAAAAAATCCAGGAACCAACTTATTCAACTCGAATGGATTTAATAATAAGAATAACAATTTTAAGCATAATATTTCAAATCAAAGTGTTGGTAAGGATTATAAAATATATAAACATTAAATATTGGCTTCTTTATTAACTTTTAATAGAAATTCCAATGGATACACAATACTCTAAGCCAACTAATACCAAAAACATTAAAAAGAAAATCTCAGATTTCAAATTTAAAAAAAGTTACGTTAGTCCATATTCACAAAAGATTATAAATAATAATGTTAAAATATAATAGATAACTGTAATTAAAATATTATAATACCAAATTCTTATATTATATTTATATTTTCAATAATTTAATAATCTAATATCTTAATATATCAGTTCAATCTCTTCCTAATTCTAGTTAATTTACATCGTAAGTACTATCATTAATTACTTTATGTTTTCTAATTGGAGATAGTTTTCTAGGCATTGAACTTAATTTTTGATCAAGATTAACTTTTTTTGTTTTGTATATATCGTAGCGTAATCCAACACTTCGATCTATTTTGTTCTTCATTGAATCATTCTTTATATTAATTCCATATATTTTATATATATCATCATTATTGTGATGATTATTATTTGTAAGGATTTTTAATATCTTCTTTTCTTTGTCATTATGCTTTTTCTGTAGTATTTCCCTAAATTATTAATATAATTAATATAAAAGTTTTAAATTTAATAAAATTGCTTACTTTTCAACAGAATAATAATCATTTTTGTCAACTTTCTTTCCTGATTTTTTGTCTAAAATATCAGCTAAATTTATATTAGGTAAATAGTTAGGAATATTCCCATTGAGTTTCTTATCATTTTTGTCTTGGTTATGCTGTTTGGAAATATTTTCGAGCTGATAAGCCTTAATTGGATTATGAATTGGGCTCTTTTTTTCTTCATAATACTTGTCATGTTTGTCTTTGTCTAACTGTATTGTAGGTTTTATATTCAAAATATTCTCCACCTTTTGTTTTATATCAATTTCAACGTTTAAGTCTTTCGGCTTTTTCTTTCTTGACCGAGTATCTTCAGCTTCTTGGGTAAAGAATGCTTCATGTTCTACTGATTTTTCTCTATCTCCATATTCTCGCTTTTTTATTTTAGGTTTTCTTGTAAGTATATCAGGAAAATTACTATTTTGATTTTTACCTGTTAGATTATTATTTGGAAATTCTTTAGTGTTGTAATTCTTTTGAGGAAGTCTTTCTGTTAATATTAGTAAATTTTTTGGAATTCTTATTGTTTGTAATAGATTAGGATTATCAGTTTCATTATCGTTTTCGAAATTTTTAATAATGTCAGTTCGTTTGATGATATGAGGATGTTTTAATATTTGGTCTAAAGAAAGTTAATTAATAATTACTAATAATTAGATAATGAATATAGATAAAGATAAAGAATATAAATATTAATAGATATTAATAGTTTTTTAATTATTTAATTACCGCATGAGGGCCTATTTTCTGGCTGAACTTGTAGTAGTAATTTAACCATTTCTTGAAGATCAGATGAAAACTTTTCTGGAATTTTAGAGTATTGACCTATTGAAAATTAAGTTATGTTAAGTGATGAGTTTAATAAAATATTATTGTATTATTTTTACCTTTTGTTACTTTATTAAATAATCCTTCCATATTTTCAGCACGAAAAGGAGGTTTTAATGTTATCATTTCATACAAAACGCATCCTAACGACCATATATCAGATTTTGAATCGTAAGGTTGGTCCTTCCAAACTTCTGGACTAGCGTAATAGGGTGTTCCTGTTTGTGTATAACCAAGTCCTCTTCGTGCTACTTTTGAAACATTAAGATCACCAAGTTTAGCAAAACCGTCATTAAATAAAAAGATATTTGCACTCTAGAAAGAATTATAATTAGATTTATTACTTTCAAATCTCTATGCAATATCTTCAAATCATGTAAAGCTTTAATACCTTTTACCATTTGAATAAATATTCTCCATATATCACTTTCTTCAAAGTAAATACCTGTTTTCTTAAATTCAGTTATTCTTTGATAGAGATCACCTTTATCTGCATACTCCATCACAATTCTAATTTCGTTAAAAAAATATTAAATTTAATTGATTAACATTATAATTACCCTAGACAATTCTCATTTTCATCAAAAAATGCCTCTTTGTAACAGATAACAAAATTACTTTTAATAGATGCTAGAATTCTTACTTCGTTTAATGCATTTAGTTTTTCTTTTTCTGAAAGATTTAGCAGTTTGACCTTTTTTAAAGCATAAATTTTGTCGTCTGCATTTCGAATGACTTTATGAACAACACTATAAGCGCCGTCTCCTAATTTTGAAAGTATTTTAAAGGCATCCATGATTTAAATTTTATTAAAATTAATAAGTATAATTATTTATAATTATATATAATAAATATAAAAAATAATGTAAACTAATTTAACTTATTCTTATAAACTTATTTTATTATACTATTAATTTAATTCTAAATCTTTTTTAATTACTTCATAATTTTCATCTTCTTTGAAGTAGGGCTAATAGAAATAACATTAAACTGACTTGTAATGGCTTTAGTATCTTCAATGTCCCTTTTATTATTTGATAATAATTTAGTCCCTATTAATAAATATTAGTTTAATTATAATTATTTTAATATTTATTTACCATTAACAAGCTCACTCATTTTGCTATTTATACTCTCTAATAAATTACTTCCAACTTTTATTATGTTGTTATTACCATTTTCTATTTCCTTGTTCTCTTTTAATCTATATTCACAATCATTTGTAAAGTTAATTACATCATTATAAGTAAACATACAATGCTTATCTTGATTTTCTGCCAAATGACCTGGCAAATGCTTTTTAAAGAACTTAGCATTGCAACCCACATCACTATATATACAATCGATTATTTTGTTGTCGCATTCATTTTCTAAATGATTGTTCATATTAATTCTCTCTATTTTCCGCTCACATAGGTTTGGGCAGTCCAGCTTGAACATTGGGCATATATCGTAGTGATCTCTTAGTTTAATTTGAGGAATTTC
>Ga0100379_10004248_pt1 | contig 12711 bp, 11 predicted proteins | sample CryGeymeta201503_FD_80418 | JGI IMG/M metagenome (GOLD analysis project Ga0100379, IMG submission 80418) | Groundwater microbial communities from Crystal Geyser aquifers in Utah, USA - Crystal Geyser metaG 2015-03 | ecosystem: Environmental > Aquatic > Deep subsurface > Groundwater | place...
GAATAATTGATAACATATGAAATGGGGATTGGGAATTGTGGATTGAGAACTTAAAATAAGCATTAATCCACAATCCCCATTAATTCTAAGTAATATAAATGTTAGAAATGTTAGAGTTATAAAAATATATTATATCAAAATATAATTCATTACTATTTATTATTATATACTAATTTAATTTTTAAAAAAATAAATAAGATAAAAACATGGGATGTTCAGTCTGCACTGTAACAATAAAAGGTAATATTATCAGCAAAACAAGCAAATATTACACAAAAAACTATATAAACAAACAAACAATATAAACAATATAAACTCCTACATTAATTTATTATAACATCTAACATTTCCTTTATTAACCATATTAACATTATTAGAAAATAAAGAAGAATCTCCACAAACTAAATTGAATTCAAAATCAAATTTAGCAAATAAAAAAACATCAGCACCATCTTTAAACGAATTAAAGTCAAATATTATAGACTCTAATGATTCATCTGAATTTTGTAAAGAGAATCCAGAAGGAGTACACATGTATAAAAATAATATATGTACTTGTGGAAAAGTTATAGACATAATACAAGAAGATGAAGAAGAATATGATGAGGAAGGAAAAATATGCTTAAGAAGTAATACTGGAAATCATCATTATATAAATGGTGAATGTAAATATTGTCATATATTAGAATCTAGAAGATACTCACTGTCCAAGCAAATAATGAAGATAGCTTCGACGAAGAAAATGACAAAAGTTGAACTTGAGGATTTGGTTAGTTTAGGTAATGAAAAAATTAATCAAATGAGTCAATTCCGAGCTAATACTATTCATATAAGACCTAGAAACGGAATGGAAATAGAACCAATCCCATCTACAGGAAGAGGCGAGATAGAGAACGGAAGAGAAGCAAATGGCATGTTTAAAAGAAAGATGAGTAACGGAGAAAATTCAGGAATTTCAAGTAGAAAGCACACGCTAATATTTGTTGATAATGCAGAATTTAATTAGCCAATATGTAATTTGGCTACAATGCATTATATTATACTGAATGTTTATTAATAAATTGTAACATGTAATATATTAAATTATAATTTAAGAAAGAATTTTTTTTAATATTAAAACTTAATACATAATATATTATCATAAAATAAAAATATATTATATATTCTATAATATAATCAAACAATTTGTAATTATCTAATAATATTTTAAATATATTTTATGTATTTATTTTCATTGTATTCTTTCTCTCTTTTGTATTTTGTTGTTTTCTTCTGTAATTAAATTTATTTAAACTTTGTCTTCTTGTTTTACAGTTTTTACTGCCATTTCTTCTGTAATAAGTGCTTTAGGTTTTGAAGGAGGTTTTCTTATTGTAGCTTTCATTATTCCAATCATCGGTGCATCTAGCATAAGACTAAATACTAAACTTGCTACTGAAGTTATTACTATAAATGCGGCACTAAGTGTATATTGATCTAGGAAAGTAATAAAAATAGCACTACTATATGAATTGTAAATAATCAAGATAATATAGATATGTAAGAGATAAATTCCATATGAAAGTCTAGATAAAGGAGTCCAAATATGAAAAGATAATATATTTTTGATAGTCCTAAATTTACCTAGATATGTTGAATGAAGTAGTATTCCTAGACCTAGTACAAAAAATACTTTACCGAATATAATAAATAATGTATTAGAAACTTTTCCCCAGAATTCAATATAGTTATTATAAGGATAAAAAAGAGCTGTTGATCCAAGCAAAAAGATAAAGCTTAAGTATGTAATTAACCATGAGAATTTGGAATTAATTAAGAATAGATTAATTCTTGTTAAGAAATCAATTTTCTTTTCGTCTTTTTGTATTTCTTCTTTTAGTATTACACTATGGCCGTTTTCGTCCTCTTCGAAATTGTCCTTAAGATTTAAATATAATTGAGCAAAATAGACTCCGATAATATATGTTGTAATTCTACACCATGGTACTTGATAATATCTATAGAACCATATATTATTATTTCCATTTTCGTTAAAGACTTCGTTAGTTTTTTCAACACTGGCAGATACGTCTTTTAAATTCATATGTGATATATCATCGATATATATAATTATAAACTGAATTATATTACTAATCCAAAATAAACACAAAAATATAATATTTCCTACTTTCTGACTCTTTTTATAAAACATGAAATAAACAAAAATAGCTATTATAAAGAATTGCATATCATTTGCCAAATACCATGTATGCCCAGCACAATTATTAGGTTCTTTATAACTATAGAGATTATTAATAAAAAGTAAGTTATGCCACCAATACTTAGCACAATATTTAGTATAATCAATCGGAGGTTCAACTGAAGGACCATCAACTAAAAAGGGCATAAAATACATAGATGCAAATATAACATAAATATAAAAAGGATACAGTCTGATAAGTCTAAAAATAAACGAATTAACGAAATTTGCCTTTTTCTCACGTTGTAAGGTAATAATCAATAAAAATCCACTCATAAAGAAGAATGAATCTACCGAGTAGAAGCCGGCCATAGTAAAAGCGCCCATCGGGTTCTTGATTATACTCATAAAGTCAGATGTATTCTTTATACCGGTTGTTATGACAAAAGACATAGCGTGTGCAATGACAACCCAAAATGCTGAGAAGAATTTGACCCCGTCAAGGACGACAAGATCATTATTAGTATTCTTTCCAAATATTTTTTCTATATTATCATATACGTTAAAGCAATGAATTAGAGTTACTATTAAAGAGTTTTTTTTCTTTGTAGTAATTTTTGATAGATCGTCTGAGTTAAGTAAGCTCTTTCTTTTTTCTTGCCCTTCTTTCCCTTCAATCCCTTCTTTGTTTTCTGTTGATACACTTACTTCTGCTGCTGCTGAATCATTGTCCTTTGTATCTTTTTTCAATAACTTTTCTGTGTTTTCTTTTTCTGCTATTGCATCTTCTAATAATATTTTATCTCTTTTATCCTTCTTAATTTTCTTATTGTTTATAAACGACTTAATACATTGAGACATAATTATAAGACCAATAAATACCCCTGTTAGTGAAAGCATCACAATCATAGCAGTAAGATTTTCCTTCTGAACTTCAGCAAGTTTTTCTTCTGGGATTAATATATACAACGTATCATTTTTAGCTGTTACATTAAATTGTTTATCAATAAAAGCAATTAGGTTATTTCTTGCATTACTCACGTAATTTAAATCACACTCTTTAGGAAGACATATTCCTATTTGGAAAAAGTATCTACCTGTTGTTCTAATAATAAAATAATTTGAGTCTGTTCTTTTACATCCTTTATAGTCACCTACATCATTTAAATTCTTTCCTGAATACATGAATTCTTTATATCGAATTAGTGGTAATGTCTGAGTAATATTTAGAAAATATTTTATATAATCTTGAACTGCGACCTCGCATGGGTGATCTTTTTCAAGCCCGTTTTGAAAATCAATTAAGTCATTTATGTTATATTCAGTTAGGTTTGATGATTTCACGTTAAAAATTGCTATTATTGAAATTATGGTTATTATGATAAGTTTGTTTCGTCCTAGCATTTAAATAATATTTTTGTAGAAATATTCTTATTTTATTATTTAGAAAAGTTAATATTATAATAATTATTACATCATTGAAATTGTAAATTAAATAAACTCGTTTATTATTTATTTTAATATTATAATATTATATTATTGTGTTGTATAGGTATATCTATTACTAGCTAAATTCAATCAATTTTTTGATGATTTTGAATCTATTCCAGGTAAACTTAGTCTATTACTCAAATAATATTTTTTTATTCCATAATAAAGAAGTCCTGATAACACACCAAAACCTGTTAACCAAAATGAAATCTTAAGTAAATTGCTTTTTGTATTAATCTTTTTAATTTCTTGAAGTTCGTCCTCTCGAATAAATAGTGATCTATCGAATTAATTAATAAGTTAATATGAAAATATGATCTAATATATAATAAAGATTAGTATAATAATACGGAGTGTGAATGAACAAGTCTAACTTAGCCATAAGCGTATCATTAAAAAATAATTCATCTTCATTGATTTCATTTTGTTTATAAATACCCTATTAATAAATTAAATATAGTACATCTTTCTTAGCTTTATATAGTATCATATATTGAAATCTATAATCGGTAATAGAGAAAAACTTATTTATCTTTACGTCATCAGTAAATATTAACAAATCGTACTTTTTTAACATATTAACTGGATTTGAAAACGGAAAATCAAACTCTGTTACTAAATTAAACGAAAACTAAATAGATTAATTTAATTATAATCTTACTATATATGTTATTCCTTTTTTTCTAATAAAATAGTTGTCTATATTTTGCTTTCCTTCAAAATTATTCTCGTTATTGTCAATATTATTTTCTTCTCCTGATAAGTAGTTTAGTAATATATTAAAATCATCATATTTCTCACCGACAAATGAAATAAAAATAGTTTTCTGAATAAGTGGTTTTAAAATATTTATCGTTGATTTATTAATAATAGTTGCAAATTCCTTAAATTCAATTTCAAAACCTATATACAAAAATGTTTGATATGCCTCCTCATATTTTATTCTAGTATAACAAGCCCATATAAAATACCAGTCTTCTAATTCTAACTCGGTCTTCTTTAATTTATATGTCTTTATTGTCTCTTTGAAGTTTAATTCAAACTTATCAATACACGTCGAGAATATCTGTCCCCATTCATTTTCAGTAAGTATGTTTATCTTTACTTCATTTTTTTCTACCTTCTTTGAGTATTGATTAAAAATCTGAGTTAGTAAACCTAATGCTAAGCTAGATATTTCAACAACACAATTATTTGTGTTGATCTTTTCAAGTTTATTTTGCTTGAATAAATATGTATCATCAAATACTAATGAGTCGTTATAGCCATAGCGTCGTAAAATACTCCATGTAATTTGGGCCTCCTGGATGTTAACAGCGGCTTGGTTGATTGATATAAATCCATTTAGGTCGATCTCTCCATCTAGTGAAAACTCATTTTTGTTACCAATGCTTTTGATAAGCTCTTTTAATGCTTCAAAATGGTCAGATTCTAGATCTTTATCGAAGATCTGTTTATGAATTTTAAAAAATTCGTTTTTGGTGATTAGTCCTTTGCGGCCTTTGTCAAATATTCTAAATATTCTTTTTAATGCTTTGATATAGTTTAAATTATAATGTTGCTTATTCTCGGTATTATCATCGGATTGTTCATCTTCATTATGAGATAGTAGAACATTAGTAGGATTTACTAAAGAATTAATGATTTCGTAAAAAACATCAGATATATTAAGGTAGTTCTTGCAAGAAATATAGAAGTATTTGAGAATAGACTAAATAAATTAAAAGTAATTATAAGTTATTTAAGTAAAGATGTTATTGTATATTATTACTGTTGTTGTGATATCATATTTTTCTAATTCAGCTTTTTCCTTTTCTAAATCAAACTTTTGATAGTTTGATGAGTCTAATAAATCATATTTATTTCCTACTACTATAATAGAATATATTGAATTTGTATTAAGTAAAGGTAAATAATGTAGAAAATTTTGAGATTTTTGCAAGTCATACACAATTACTATTACGTTAGCGTCCTTAATAAATACTGGTAAGTCTTCTTTAGCAATATCTAATAGAGATTATAATTAGTAAATATATTGATGTAAATACCTGAACTATCAAGCAACTCAATACCATGTGGATAGTAATTTATTCCTAGCTTCTTTGGGTCAATTACTATCTTCTCTCTAATTACTTTTTCTGACTATAAGTAAATTAAGTAAAGAATTAAAAGACAAGTATTAATATAACAAACAAAATATTGTATATAGTAAACGTTAATAGTAAATAAAATTATTACATTCTCATTAAATATCGAAGTAATGAATAAATTAATCAGAGTTGTCTTTCCTGCCTTAGCTAAAAAAATAAATGGTTAAAACAAATCATTCACAATTATTATTTGATTATTAAGATAAATAGTAGTTAGTATAATTACAGTCACCAATAAAACATATTTTTTTATTCATAATAAATTAACTAAAATTCAATTAAATAAGTAATTAATAACAATACTAACTAAAACATTAATAACAATATTAACTATAGCATTGAATTATATTAAATAAATTATTATTATGATTTATTCGTAAATTTATAATTAATGAATATGAAAACAACAACATTATTATAATTATGCTTTGAATCCTCTTGATCGCCTTCTTCCTCTAGCTCTTTCGAATTTTCTTCCTTTAGCACGTACATATGGTCTGAAAAATTAATATATTTTATTACTTAGTAGTAGATCCTGGTACTCCTGGAGCTGGTCCAAAGTGTCTTTTAGCTTCTCTGTCTCTGGTTCCTCTTAATAATGTAACATATTCTCCTTTTGGTCTATTTAAAGCGAGTTCATCCCAGGTCATGCATTGTCCTCCAGCGGCTACAATTCTCTTTCTTGCTCTTTCGGTGAATCTTAAAGCACATACTCTAACTTTTGGGCAAGTTAATAGTCTGATATCATCAGTAATTGATCCAACGGTTGCGAAAATTGTTTCGTGTCCTCTTATATTTTTATTATAAATAATACTTTTTTAAATCGTCAGCAACACATTTTCTTGCAGCATATAGATTAAGTCTGGATAAAGAAATTGGAGACTTGTTTACTCTTGTATTTTGTAATCTTTTTAATACGACCTTGTTAAATTTAGATTCTGTTCTTCTGGATAAAAATTTATAAAGTTTAACGACAAGTCTTAAGTAAAGGTTTGGTGTAGTCATTGTTCTTCCCTTGTTTCTTTTATTTCTGCCTCCGGCTATTAAATCTATTCCCTATTATTAATTTTGTTTTAGTTACCATTACTTAATAAATATACAATTAATATATGAAATATATTTTAATAATAATTAAAAAATATGTATAATAAATATTAAAACCTTTATAAAATATAATTTATAATGTTTGTTTAGTGGGGATTGGGGATTGGGGATTGGGCCCAATCCCCAATCCCCAATCCCCAATCCCCTATTATCTTAATTAACTTTATAAACTTATTCAAATTAACAACACAATGTAACAAATTAACACATAAATAATTAATAAACATTAAATAGTAATTATAAACAAAAAAATATTAAAATATAAAATGCTTGAACTATTTAAAGAAAAACTTTCAAAAACACCTGTTGTAACAGGAACAGATTACTTCACTACTAAAAACTCTGAAATATCAGAACTTAGGGCTGATCTAAGTAGTATGAAATTAGAAAACCAAAAAGATGCAATGAAACAAATTATTGCTTCGATGACCGTTGGAAGAGATGTCTCACAACTGTTTCCCGATGTTGTAAAATGTATGAGAACTCCTAGCTTAGAGTTAAAGAAACTTATCTACCTTTATATTATTAACTATTCTAGTGCTAAACCTGATTTAACTATACTTGCTGTTAATAGTTTTCATTTAGACGCTCATGATGCTATTTCCCCATTAATTCGGGCTTTATCGATAAGAACAATGGGATCGATTAGGTTAGAGAAAATAGTTTGTTATCTATGTGAAACTCTTTCTCAATGTCTCAAAGGTATGTTAATAATATGTTTGTATTAATATAATGCTAAATAAGTTAAATATGTTGTATGTGTAATCTTATGTAAATTAATATATTAATTACTTAAATATTCAATTATTCAAACATAAATAAATAAACTCATAACAATTTAGATGAAGACGCTTACGTAAGGAAGACCGCTTGCATTTGTGTAGCTAAATTATACTGTACAAGTCCAGTTCTTGTTAGAGACTACAATTTTATTAATATTTTAGTTGATATGATTTTAGATGGAAATGCTCTTGTTGTTGCTAACGCTTTAATAGCTTTAGTTGAGATTTCAATACTAAGTGGAGAAACAAAGTTCAAAATTAAGAGTAAAAATTTAGTAAGAGTCTTAGCTGCTTTAAATGAAACAAGTGAATGGGGTCAAATATTTATTTTAGAAGCTCTAACATATTTTAAAGCAAAGAAAGAAAAACAAGCTGAAACTATAATTGATAGTGTAATTCCAAGACTTTCGCATTCAAATCCCGCTGTAGTTATGTCAGCTGTTAAAATAATATTAAGATTTATTGATCTTGTGAATAATGAAGATGAGAAGAAAGGTTATAATAAGAAAATATCAAATTCGATGATGACAATTTTAACTGCAGCACCCGAAATACAATGGGTCTTACTAAGGTAAACAATTATAAACTAAATAATAAATATTCACAGACAAATCTTTAATAAACACATAAATAATCTTACTCATATAACATAATAATCATACTAACTTAATCTATTATAGGAGCTTACACGCTGTCGTACAGAAAAAACCTGAATTACTCAACAAAGAATTCCGATACTTCTTTATTCAATATAATGATCCATTATATGTTAAAATAGAAAAATTAGACATATTATACAAACTTTCTGATAAAACTAACTTTGAAAATATAATCCAAGAACTTAAAATATATTCTATACTAGAATTAAACGAAGCAATCGCACTAAAAGCTATTAAATATCTTGGATATATCTCGTATAAAAACGAAGGCTCTGTAGACGTAAGTGTAGAATGCTTAAGAGAAATATTAGTAAGTAACCAGGACCTTAGAGTCGGTGAGGCTCTAATTGTAACTAGAGATTTAATGAGAAGATACAAAGGAAAGAGCTTAGAGTTGTTGAAATACATAAATTCAGGCCTTATTGATAGAATTAATTTCCCGCAAGCAAAGTCTGCATTGGTGTTTATCGTAGGAGAATTCTGTCAAAATATCAAGAATAGTACTGAGCTGTTACAAGAATTTATTGAGAATTTTAAAGAAGAAAGTGCAGATGTGAAACTTCAAATTTTAACAGCTACTATTAAAAATTATTTAACTAAACCTGAAGAAGGCGAAACAATTATTCAAACAATACTACAAGTAGGGGCGGAAGAAACAGAAAATCCAGACGTCAGGGACAGGGCATATGTTTATTGGCGACTTCTAGAAGTAGAACCTGATATTGCAAAAGAAATGATTTATGGTGAAAGATTAAAATTTGATTTTAAGGAAGATATAAATATGGCTCCCGAATTAGTTGATGATATAATTAAAAATATGACGAATATCTCTGCAGTTTATCATAAATATGGAAAAGATTTAGTTGTGAAAGATGATATGATTGTATTAGAAGGAGATGATGTAATGACTACTGAAGAAACTACAGATAGTGATAGCAAAGTTAGTCCTTCTAAAAAAGGTAAAGAAACTAAGCAAGATAAAACTACAAAAGAAACTGACAAAGATAAAACTGTAAAAATTAACAAAAACAAAATAAACGTCAATGATGCTGATTTATTAGGTTTAGGAGATATAATCGGATCTAACGCTGGTACAAATGAGCCTGAAGTCAAAAACGTCAACTTCGAAATTTTCGACTTAGAAGCCTTTAATAAAAGTAATGCTAACAGTCTCAATATCGATTTTAAAGACGACTCAGCTTATATTTCACTATTCGATGAAAAAGGCATGACAACTCAAGATACTAATTTAAGTTTAATTCCTACAGCAAATGGAACAATCGGAAAAAACATAGGAGTCTGCGTTTACACTGCTTTCCATAGAGAGAATGAAAAGATATTATTCGGAATGCAAATTAGAAACTACACTGACTCTGATTTAAATAGTTTTAGCATTGAGTTTAAGCCTAACTCATTCGGATTAATACTTAAGTCTTCGAGTAATCTTCAAAATATCGTTCTTGCTCCTGGTAAAGATGCAATAGTTATTTTGGAAGTTGAGAATAATAATAGTAACTTAGTTAAAACACAACCTTCTTGCCCCTTTAAACTCGAAGTTGTTCTTAAAAATAATCTTGATACATGGCAATTTGCTTCACCAATGTTAATGCATGTATTATTTGTTGAATCTGGACAAATGAATAATCAAAGTTTTGTTGAATTCTTTAAGGAAAATAATAAAAACTCGTTTAACTCACTAATGTCAATAAATAAAGAATCCAACGAAGAAAAGCTAACTATGTTGTTTAAACGAAATAATATATTTATGGTAGCTAAGAATAATAAAATGGACCCACCAACAACATACTTTTCTTGCTCAATTGCTAATGTATTAAACGTTGTTTTAGAAGTTTCATTTGTAAAGGATGTTAACTTAGGTAGAACTATGTTAAATATTAGAATAATAGCAAATATGGAGCCAATAGTTTCATTAATTAAGGAATGTATCAATGTAATTGTAAGAAGATAAATAGTTGTTTAGTTTTGAGATATATATGTTATTAAGTTATAATTGCTTATAACATTATTACTATTTGCTTATAATTAAAATTATAACTTAATAAGAATAACTTAATAAAATAAATACTATATATTTTTATATTAATTTCTATATAACTAATTTATTAAAAATATAATTTTTTAGTTAATTAAAAATATAATTACAACTTAACGTATTATTATGTTCATTCAATAATGTAATCATCTATATATTCCTAGACTTATCTTATTATATCAATTATTATCCTACTTCATCTTTTTAAAATTGAAATTATATCCTTTTCCTCCAATAGTTGGTAGTTGAATATTATAATTCTGTTTGTAATTGTAATTTAAGTTTGTTAATTTATGAGGATCAAATTTGGATGGTGAAGGTAGTTTACTTGCGGTGATATTATGATTATGATTATTGATATTGTTGTAAGTTTCTTCTATAATTACATTGCTAGCTTTGAACTTTTTCTCTATGATCTTTTTCTTTCCTATTTTATTACCGTAACTCACATGATTATTATTTCCTTGACCGTGTTTATTATCAAAATAGTCACTGTCCTTATATATATTACTCATATTTCCAAATGTATTTTTAGTTAAGCCAAACTTCTCTCTTCCTTTCTTATCATCTTCATCAGGAGAAGTTGACTTTTTAGCAGCAAAATTGAGATCGATGTCATAGTTATATTTTTCACCCTTATAAAAAGTTTTGAAATTGCCATCTAAATTAGTCTTTCCATATATTGAATTTAAATTATCTTTAATATTAGTTTTATTAAAGCTTGTTGATGTTAAAATTAAGTCTTTCTTTTCATTTGACTTCTTTTCTTGTTTAAATTTTTTTTCTTCAAAATTAGTAATAGTCTTTAAAAGAGCATTCTTCGGTGTAATATTCGCTTCTGTTTTCTTTTCTTTATCTTCTTTGTCTTTATCAAAGTGATTATAGTTAATTATATTAATATTAGTCGTATTAGTAATCATTTGAGAAGATACTTTCTTACCAACAGAAGTTTCTTTTGAGTCCCTATCCTTGTCTTTATCTTTATCCTTATCATTTTTGATTTCTTTAATATCTCTTTGTGTAGTTGTATTAGATTTTTCTTCATGATTATTAATACTAATTTTCTTTGGGACTGATTGTGAAATACTATTAATTTTATTAGTAGAAGGTAATGTTATTTCTCTTTTGTCTTCAATTGAAGATAGGTTTTCTAAATAAGGATGAGAGAATATTTTATCATCTTTTAGTCTTAATTTTGGGTCTGGATGGAGTAAAGCCTTCATAAAATTGATTGCTGTTTTTGATAGCTTTCCCATATATCTTCTTTCTAGAGTTTCAGGTTTGCTTACTTCAAAATTGGTACCTTTAAAACGAGGGTTTTTAGCTATGAGTTCGTTTTGATCGTCAGCAAGTTTTCCTATTACTTTTTGTATTACTCGTATTTGATCAATTTCGTTTTCACCGGGGAATAAAGGATCTCCGTCGGTTAATTCTCCCATAATACATCCTATAGCCCAATAATCTACTTCAGGACCATATGTTCCACTTCCAGTTAATAACTCTGGAGCTCTATACCACCTTGTAGCTACATAGTCAGTCAATTTTTCTTTTTGATTCTTGATAGTCCTTGCAAATCCAAAATCACATAACTTTAATTTATATTGTGAATCTATCAACAAATTCTCAGGTTTTATATCTCTATGAATAACATTCAGAGAATGAAGATAACGAATAGAAATACATAACTGAAATATTACTTTTTTAATTAGATTTGGGTCTAAACCCTTTGGATTTTCTTGTAGTAGTTCTAATAAATTCCTTTCGACATATTCAAAAACTAAGTATAAATTGCCCTTACGCTTAAATGCTTCTTTATATTCTACTATATTTTCGTGTTTTAAATTTTGTAATGCTCGAAGTTCTCTAGACATTGTTTTCTTAACAATTTCATCTTCTGTTTCCTTAAATTTTTTTATTGCAACGTATTCTCCATTTTCTTTATTTCTACATTTATATACTATTCCATAAGCACCTTCACCGACAATTCCCATGACCTCATATTTACTTTGCATTTTTAATTGAAAATTAATATAAAAATGGTATTAAGTTATTATAATTAAATATTTATAATATTAAGTATTTAAAATTACAATACATTAATATGGCATTGTTTAAAATTTTTAGCTATTTTTAATTGTTTAACTAACTACTTTATTATTAACTTATGTATAATTAATTAATTACAGTAAAGTATTTGGGGATTGGGGATTGGGGATTGGGGATTGCCCAATCCCCAATCCCCAATCCCCAATCCCCAAAAGAAATAAATATTAAATTAAACCTTTTATATATA
>Ga0100379_10004254_pt1 | contig 12700 bp, 6 predicted proteins | sample CryGeymeta201503_FD_80418 | JGI IMG/M metagenome (GOLD analysis project Ga0100379, IMG submission 80418) | Groundwater microbial communities from Crystal Geyser aquifers in Utah, USA - Crystal Geyser metaG 2015-03 | ecosystem: Environmental > Aquatic > Deep subsurface > Groundwater | place: USA...
CTTGATCCCGTTTGTGATGAAGAATTAGAGGTGGATTATTTCAAAGCGGATGTCATAGCGGCCATGGATTATTACCCGTTCGGTATGATGTTGCCTGATAGGCAGTGGTATGCGAACTCGGACTCTTCTATTGCTGTTAATGGATTTAACGGAATGCGGAAGGATAACGAAATTAATGGCGTTGGAAACAGTCTGGATTTTGGAGCGAGGATATTCAATAGCAGGTTAGGAAGGTTTTTAAGTGCCGATCCGATGAAACATATGTTTGAGTTTGTTTCTGCGTATAATTTCGCGCAAAATAACCCGATTGCATTTGTGGATGTCGGAGGTTTTGGCGCAGGGTCTAATGATGATGGTATTTCCGCAGATGAACGAAAAGTCAAAGAAGGTAAGCCAAATACATCTGGAAATGCAATAGAATTTATGGAAGGAGGAGCTTCAATGGCTGCCTTTATGGGTGCTCTTTCAGCGGGAACTCAACCTTATCGCTATTCTGGACTTTCAGATCCTGTGAGTACAGCAGTTATCACAACTCCAATTAACGGTCTCGATTGGGATAGACCACAAGCTAGTTTGCAGCATAGTTTGGACGTAGTCAATTTAACAAATATGTATTTAAATGAAACTCAAGTTGGTTACAATACATATGTTCAAATGAATTCAAATGGATATGTAACCGATATATTCGAGGAATATACATCATTGACTGTAACTGTAACGAATGACAAGATTCAATATATTAAAACTACAATGAAAACACATATAGTAATGAGCATTAATGAAAGTGGTGTAACTACAATTAATAAATTGCACCAAACAGTTCAAGTCATAACAACTGAAGGGTATCTAACTGAAATAAAGCCTGAAGATACCAATAATCAAAATTTGACGGATCCCAATGATAGAAAAATTAACTGGACAAGCAATAATCCAGTTTCGACGTATTCTCCAAGTGAGCCTAAAATATCCGCAATTTTAATGGGACGTATTGGCGGAGCTGTAAACAATAATGTATTAATAGCCACCGAGAAGGATGCGGAAAGGGACGCCCTACGAGAAGAAGCAATGGACTTAATCATGGAAGTTTTAAAAAATAAATTCCCATCATATAAATAAACCCGCTTAGATGAAGAAAATCATTTCTCTATACTATCTAATATTTATTCTATTATTAATGGGGTCAATTACTTTCTGCGATTTCTTTAAAGTTAGAATGTCAATAATCCATTTTGATTCAACGTGGCCGACATACGGTTTTTTGCTTGCTAGAGCTGTCATTATATTCTCAAAACTAGTATTATTGAAAACCTATTTAATTGATCTAAAATATTCCTTCAAACTACAAGAATCAATAATAAATCAAAATTCAATTAAGATAGAGATATTGTCATTATTTTCCCTAATAGCTCTTTTGCATGTTGATATCCCAGTTTACAATATTGCCAGACAACTTTCGCAATACTTCTGGGTTACATATGAGACGTTTAACGCTTTATTGTATTTTTTCATAATTCTGAGATTTTTAATAATTTGGAATAAAGTGAGAATAACTGGATGATTTATCACTCCAGAGTTCGAATTCACAGTAATCCTCTAGCATGGCAGAATGTTTTGGAATGGTATTGACAAATTAAATGAGTCCCATGAAAATCCAGTTTAAAAAACGCCTAAAACCCTTATCCTTCGGAAAGTTGGTCTTTTCGGAGAATAATGACCTGAACACCGGACATTCCTTTTGTAAATAAGTTCAATTCTACGAGACACCTTAATTGTGACGAAATCACAAAGAAAGCAGAACACCTTAAATTCCCAATATGCATTCAACCTTCAAAACCAGATTATTTAGTAAATTGAATTACTAAAAAGTGAAAGATGAATCTAAAAGCACTGAAACTTAAATTTGCCCTTTTTGCTCTAATGCTTTTTCTTCTAATGCCCGAATGTAAGGCTCAGAACGAAAAAATATCCTGGGGCGACCCCATAAAAATGGAGCGCTATTGGATAGCTAATATTCTTAATGATAATGAGGGTAATGTCTATGCATTGAGCATTGAAAAAAAGGAAGTTCATATTAAAAAGCTCCAAGGTGAAAAACTAAGTTTTCTTGGTGAATTCTACATTCCCCTCAAGGATTCAGAAGGCAATAGCTTAAACTATATTCAGCGTTTTATGCACCAAGATGCCATCTATCTTATTGCCGATTTCAAACAAAAAAAAGCGAGGAATCGCATATTAAAAATTCAAAAAATCAGTCTTAAAGGCGAAATTCTGGAACCTTGGCGCGAATTATTTCAGGTCGGACCTGAGTTTAAAAATGAAGAAATAAAAATTGAGTTTTTACCAGAACGAGGCAAGCTAATTATCAGTGGTGAAGCCATTAATGAAGTCACCCAAGAAACAACAGGTCAACGGTATATCATCTTTGGGGCAGATTCTAAAATAGAAAAAGATTTTATAATCCACTTAAAAGATGATCGTTTTAAGTTTTCAGTTTATCGCTGGTTAATCGATGAAAATGGATTCATGTATATTCTTGGCTATGCCATGCCAGTGCTTGAAAACTCAGAATTAGGCTCAAGAGCTCTAATCGTAAAAAGTGATTTGGATGGAGTAGTTCAAGAAGAATGGGAGATTCCATTAGACAAAAGGAGCATAGTGATGTCCTCAAGTGAGATTGAAATCGACTCTTTAGGAAATATTACGCTTGCTGGGCTCTATCAAGATTACCATGACACCAAACGTGAAAAACCCGCAAACGCAGGCATTTTATACTTGCGATTTGCTTCTGGGTCATCCTTTCCTATTTTTCAAAACGCTAATGAGTTTAGTGAGGCACTGCTAAAAAGTATTCCCACATCAGAAAATTGGAAAGCAACAGGAATGGAGTATTTCAATTTTGTCCATTATTACAGATTGCAGTCCATGGGTTCTGGAAAATTTATTGTTGTATTTGAGCAGATGGGCAAAAAGCCGCCTTATCCTTATTACGACATTTTCATCCTTGGCGTTAACGAAACCGGAAAAATTTCTTGGCAACGAACAATACAAAGGAATGCGCGTGATAACAATAATGGAGAACATACTCAAACAGCACTTCATAAATCGAAAAATGGAGTTAAACTTTTTTTCATAGATCACAGAGACAATTATGATGCGAATGGAAACCGTATTGAAACAGAAAAACCAGAATGGCCTAATACGGTGAATGACCCCATAATGATGCTAAGTATTGATCTTGAGGGTAACCTGACTTACACTCAAATTGGAGAAATGATAAAAGGAAAAATTCGGGTTCGTATCGAGGACTGCAGATTCATAGACTCCAATACCATCTTCTTTTATGCAAATTCATATGGTAGGACTTATTTGTGTGGAATTTTGAAAATCAATTAGATTCCAAGCCTTTATAAGCGAAGATAATGTTGTACTCAACTTTTCATCGAGCATGCTGTCGACATAGCAAATCAATTAGGAGTAAATATAACTATACTATTTTATATAATATGTAAACTTCTTATAAATATTAGTCTATTGTTTTTTTCGTAACATGTCATGTGTAAATTCTTTTCACAAATTAGTAATTATGAAAAAACAAATTCTATTATTTTGTGCGCTCCTCCTTCATGCCGCAGGGGTTGAAGCGCAGAACTATTGCTTGAATTGCGATACAATGACATATCACAATAGTACATGGCAACTTGAAGCATGTTACCCTTTAGATCAAAGTGCTAATGATGTTTCAATGAAGGGGAATGACGGAACTGAGTTCGGTACAACCGACGCAGATGGCCGGAAAAATCAACCGTTAACAGCTTATCATTTTGATGGCAACACTGATTATGTATTACTAAATCAGCTTTTTGACTACAATCAAAGGACGATTTCTGTTTGGTTTAAAGTCGATAGTGCTGATGAAAACTACCAAGACATTTATGTTTCCGATGATCCTAGTGTAGCTAATGGCTTAACAGCACTCGCAGTATTTAAAGACAGTGTCACCAAATTGGTTTATGTGGTAGGATCAGGAGCCACAGTCAGTGTCCCTATTTCATTGAATACATGGTATCATGCTTCGATTGTTGTTAATGACTCCTTCGCCTATTACTATTTAGATTGTAGCAATGTTGGCTCTGGACTTAATAATTTCCATAAATCCTCTAATGGTGTAGGTCAAGCTGTGCTTGGTGGCAGTCGTGATACATCCACATATTGGTTTTCAGGATCTATTGATGACGTGAGAATTTATTCAACTAACCTTAATGAAGATGCGCTCGATAGCCTATGCAATCTTAATTGTTGTTTTTCCTGTGATACGTCGCTGACAATTAACGCGAATCTTGAAGGCTGTTATCCTTTTACTAATGAAGCACAAGATGAAACAGATAATCACTTTGATGGAAACGTAAACGACGCAACAAGAGACTTTGACCGTTACGGAAACTTTAATGAAAGCTATTACTTCGATGGAAGTTCTGATTATATAGCGCTTCCATCACTTTTTGATTATGAAGACAGAACCTATTCACTTTGGTTTAACGCCACAAATATCTCAAGCGTTCAGAATATTATTGTATCGGATGACCCTTCCTTAATAAATGGATTAACAGCTATGGCGGTTAGAAACAGTGGAGGTCCTGAGGTATATTTTGTTGTCGGTTCAGGTGCTACGGTTTCATATTCAATTAATCCAAATCAATGGTATCATGCAGTCATTGTGGTTGATTCTAATTTAGCAAGATATTATGTTGATGGAGTCCTTATTGGTAGTGGTCTCAATAATTATCATAAATCTTCGAATGGTGTTGGACAGACAGTCGTGGGAGGAGCAAGAGACCTCACCACCTATTGGTTTGAAGGCTATGTTGATGATATTAAGATCTATTCGAAAGCATTAGATTCAGCAACTATTGCGCATTTATACTTGGATAGCTGCTGTTGGGATGGATGCGATACATCAGGTATGGAACTTAAAAATATGACCGGATTAAAAGAGAAATTTAGTCAACCTCTCAAGGTTTATCCAAATCCAGGAAAGGGTAGCTTCAGAATTAGTATTGATGCTGTAGAATCATTTAACGTTGTGATTTATGATGTCAATGGTCGTGAGGTTTATCAAAGAAACTCAATCATGTCCGATGAACAATTAAGTATTGATGCTAAACCTGGCGTTTATTTCATCAAAGTAATTACAAGCTCTGGAAAAATTTTAACAACAAGGTATCAAGTACAATATTAGTATAAAGGCCCTCGACTTCTAACGGGGGCCTTTCTTAACATTCCTTTTAACATATCTATCTTTGAGTACTTTGTGATTCTACCTTGAGAAGAAAAAAACATTCTTCAAATTGCCTAGGCCTATGTTGAACTTTCAAAACCAACAAGGTTCTACTTGCACTTAATATTACATTTCATTTGAACCCATAGCTTCAAAAAAAAGTAAATGATATACGAAATACGCATAATTGCGCAAATAAACCTTGTTGGATTATTCCAATTTCACTTTCTTTGATTTAGAACCAAAATCATGAATCCATGTTAAGGCATACATATATAATTCTTATCCTCTTATTAAGTTCAGCCTTTGATTCGCTTTCCGCTCAAACCAAGAGCGGGAGGCAAGAATCTTATGGCATTCAAAAAAACCAAGGTCAAGTTAAAGATCAAAATGCCAACCCGAGAAAGGATGTCTTATTCATGGGAAATGGTGGAAGAATGTCTTTCCAAATTCGTAAAAAAGGGATCAGCTATCAATTGTATTCTCAAGAGTCATCTTCTATTGGTGAGAGCGACTCCGCTATAGAAATTCTGAGCATTTACCGTGTTGATATAAATTGGTTAAATACTCAGGGTGTTGGTCACTATGAGTTGAGTGAAAAAAACGAAGGCTATAACAATTACTATAATGTGGCCAGGGGGATGGCGCCTGCCTTGTTTGTCGAGGAATATCGGAAACTCATCACTAAAGATATTTGGCCCGGAATTGATTTGCATTTAGCAGTTAAGGAAGGTGCAATTGAAACAGACTGGTATTTAGAAAAAGCAGAATCCATCCATCAAATTCAGATGGAAATTAAGGGTGCAGAATTGAGAATTGAAGGTGGCTTTTTAATCATGAAAACTCCATTTGGAGAAATCCGAGAAGGAAAACTCAAAGTTCTACAGAATAATATTGAGCTCCAAGCTAATTGGGTATTGGATGGAAATAGGATCAGTTTTCATGTTGAGGGCGCCAATCCAGACCTTCCGCTCATCGTTGATCCACCCACCCGTATTTGGGGCAGCTATTTTGGAGGTGCGGGCGATGACCGGTTCTATGCAAGTACTTTGGATAAAAATGAAAACCTGATCGCATGTGGAAATGTATACTCGACGAACCTAGCAACCTTCGGTGCACATCAAACAGCTTTTGTAGGAGGTAGTCAAGGACTTTGGGTTGGAGATGGAATTATATCAAAATTCACAAGTAATGGTGCCAGAATGTGGTCTACTTATTATGGTGGAGATAGACCAGATGATATATGGAATGTAGCCTGCGATTCTTCAAATAATATATATTTTGTGGGGAGAACGCTATCTGATACTGGAATTGCTACCTCGGGAAGTCACCAATCAAGCATTGGAGGAAATGGTTCCTTGCAAGACGGGTTTTTTGTTAAGTTGAATTCAAGTGGAATCAGGCAATGGGGTACCTATGTAGGTGGAGATGGCAGTGATCAAGCCTATGCATGTGCTATTGACAAAGATCAAAACATATACATTTCTGGCTATGCATATTCGAATACAAAAATTGCTACCAATGGTGCCTGGCAATTTGATGTGTCAATTCTAGGAAGTGATGCGTTTTTGATGAAATACAAACCGGATGGCACCAAACTTTGGGGAACCTATCTTGGAGGAACAGGCATGGATCAGTCCTTTTCCTGTGCAACTGATGATTCAGGTTATGTTTATATGGCGGGCTATGCAGAGAGCTATGCAACCATGGGTTATAATACTTCGCATCAAATGACTAATTCCGGAGGAGAGGATGGGTTCCTTTCGAAATTCGATAGTTCAGGAAACATGGTTTGGAGCACTTATTTTGGGGGTGTGAATGTCGATCACGTTACTTCATGTGTAGTTGATGCAAATGGCAATATCTTTATTGCCGGGGTTACTGAAAGCGATTCTGGTATTGCAAAGCTTGGAGCATTTCAAGCTACGAATGCAGGGAATGGAGACCTGTTTCTTGCGAAATTTAATGGTTCTGGCGAATTACAATGGGGAACATTCTTTGGCAGTTCCAATGAAGAAGAGACGGATATTGGTTGTTTATCTGTTGACCGTCTGGGTAATGTATACTTTGCAGGTTCTACTGGCTCCGCCTGGGGCCTTTCGACATCTGGATCTTACCAAGCGTCTGGTGCCGGTGGAAAAGATGGAATATTGGCAAAGTTTACAAATACAGGAATTAGGGTCTGGTCAACCTATTTCGGTGGGAATCGCGACGAAAATATAAATTCCCTTTCATGTGGTAAAGATGATTTTCTTTTCCTGAGTGGCTATTCAACTAGCAACACCGGAATATCAACAAGCGGTTCTTTTCAAAGCACAAATATGGGAGGCGCCGACGGGATTACAGCAAAGTTTAGAGTTATCGAATCTAATTCAATATCTGGAAATCAATATGTATGTACTGGGCAAGCTGGTGCGAATTTATTCGGCCCATCTTATTTAAATGCTGGTTATACCTATAAGTGGCTTAAGTCAGAGGTAGATTCCATTTCTGGCTTTCAAGCAGCTGGCGGGAATGATACCTCCTCAACCTATAGCCCTGGCCTTATAACAAAAAACACATGGCTCAAGAGAGTGCTGTCGCAATATGGCGTGCATGATACCTCTAACGTCTTGCTTGCATCTCCTGCTACCAACCCCATTGCGTTGGCACAAGTAATAGATGACAGTCTGTGCTTCGGAGACACCTTATTCGTATTTAATCAAAGTAATTTCATGGGCGATGTTTCAAAGCGCGTGAATTGGTATTATTCGGATACCCTTATCGGGGTAGATGACACCTTGGCTTTTGTTCCTCATGTTTCTGGAAATGATAGTCTGCAATTTATAATTGAAAGCGCTAGTGGGTGCTTGGATACAACTCATGTTTATTTCAATCAGGTGAAAGTTGGAAACCGCATCGTTATGGAAATGGACTCTGGCGCCCTTTGTCCAGGCGAAACAAGGACGTTGTATACCTCCACTGATATTGGCATGAGTACCACTTGGTTTTTTAATGGTAGCAATGTGAAACAAGGAATGGATAGTTTCTTTGTTGCAAATGATTCTGGAACGTATTGGGTGACTGTTGTATCTCAAGAAGGCTGCTCTGCAGGCAGCGATACACTTCAGCTAGACTTCGCGGAATTACCTCAGTTAAAACTCAATACAAATTTTGATACCCTCTGTCAAAATGATTGGCTACGTATTACAGATACCACCCAAGGCGGGCCATCCTTTAATAGAAAGTGGTGGCTCCAAGGTCAATTGTATGACTCACTGAAAAGTATTGAAATACAGCTGGTCGACAGTGGCATCCATTGGTTTGTTTTAAAAACAGAAACAAATGATGCTTGCATGGTTAGTGATTCAATATCTGCATTTGTAAAGGCCAACCCTTTTATCAACGGACTGAATGGCACAAGGTCAAACGTACGCATCGATTCTGCCTACGTCTACCTTGCGCAAACACTATCAGCTCAGACATTTACTTGGTCTGTCAAAGAAGGCAGCCTGATTTCTGGACAAGGTAGCAATCAAATTTCCGTTAAATGGAATGATACGACGCAGGGTGGTTTATATCTGCTTGTCAAAGCTGCAAATGGCTGTTCAGACAGTGCTGATTATGCTGTGAGCATGGATTTAATTCCGGTGATTTATCAATTCAGTCCACAACAAGGTAAGCAAGGGGATACAATTTTTATCGAAGGCGTGAATTTCTCCCGCACCAACCTTGTGTCTGTTGGGGGCGTGCTGGTTCAATCATATGAAATAGCTGATTCCCGCCATGTTACGGCAGTTTTAGGAACAGGCGACGACGGCAATGTGCGCATTGAGACTCCTTATGGAACTGCAGAATTGGGCGCTTTTAATTTTCAAGGTGTGTTCGTTCGTGATATTGAAAACGGTCAAATTCGCATCTACCCAAATCCCGTTCAAAATCTACTGAATATAGAAATCACTGGAAATCAAAATAGCTCTGAATACAAGTTATATAGCGCCGAAGGGAAAGTTCTCATGTCGGGAATACATCAAGGAGGAACCATAGAACTTAACCTGAGCGAATTGGCAGCAGGACTCTATTTTCTAGCTATTGATGGACAGAAATTTTTGGTTGAAAAACTATAGATTTCAAGTGCCTTTAAGTCCTCTGAATTGCCTGAAATACAGATTCCTTAAAAAACACAAACCTGCCGATTAATTCGTGTGGACTAGTGACTAGGTTTTTTTGTTGGTCGTTTGAATATTAGCCTCGGCATTTCCTTTTGACGCTCCAACGTAATATCTGTCTATTGATTGGCTGTATAGGATATAGCAGCATGGCATAGTGCTAAGTTACTAGCGCAACGGCAGGTGGTAAGATGAGCAACTTCTGAAAGATGTATCAATTACGCAAGTTCCACTTGCTGTTAGAACCGGCCTGGTATCACAGCATAAATCACCTTCCTTGTTGCATGTGTTTAGTGTATTCCCACCTGCACAACTGCCTTCAAATGTGTGAAGTAAACCTAAATAGTGGCCGATTTCATGACTGAGTACTTTAGCACGGGCATCGGTCGCTAAAGTTCCACAATTATTACATGTGGTATAATCCCCTAGTCGATCATGCCTTATCACAATGGCATCGGTATAATTCTGCCAAGGATAGCAGCTATTATATGCAGCCAGAGTGCTTGGTAGGCCGTTTTCCAATATTTCCTTCACCACGTAAATATTGACGTACCTAGCCGGATTGAAAAAATTGGAGCCACCGCTTGAAGTAGTTAGGCTATTCAATTGGACTGATAATTCATTATTTGTTGGGTTCAGAATCGAACTAAAGCGGTTTATACCATTAAATGCTGTTCCATCCGGCCGCCTTTTAGCTAAGAAAAACTGAATATTATAAGCTAAGAATGCATCATTTAATACTTGCAATTGTTGGTATACTTGCGTGTCACTGACTTGAATCGCAGAATCATTGTCAATATGGAAAACCACTGGAATCAGATACCGTGTTGTTCTGCATCCAAGAACTAGTGACGTGGAAGGATCGCCATAGTTTAGAATGCTGGTCGTTGGTGGATTTTGGCGATATTCATTTACGCGTTCAATAAAACCTTGTCGCGATGAATGATAGTTGGAGTCCAGCGATTCATACAAATACTGCATGGAGTCTGACGCACAAGGCAGAGATTGGGCACGAAGTTGCCCGCACAACATCAGGAATGTTGCGACAAATAGTAGTTTTTTCATAGGGAGCTTTTTAAGGTTTATTCTATCTGTAGTGTATAGCGGTGTTTTTGATTAACAGTTAATATATAAAGCCCCCTTTGTATATTTCTGATTTGATATTCTCTGGTTTCGAGTTTTTCGATTCCTACTATTTCTCTTCCTAGCATATCGTGAACATGAATGCTATGTATGTCATGATTGCCGGTTACAGAGATCACTTCTCCTTCACGGCTTGGTATAGGATAAACCCGGAATTGAGTTTCTTCAGGACGAACCACGAAAATCCCTACTACAGGAAATGTCAAGGAATAATTACTGCAGCCGTTGCTATCGGTAATTTCTACAGTATAAGTGCCGTTTTGAAAAACATGCAGAAAATGATCGTTCCCTCCGGTCGGAATGCCGTTGTAATACCAACGATAACTATAGCCTGTGTCGGTAAAAAGCGTATCGCTTCGTTGACTAATAATAGGCTGAGGAACCTGCTTAAAGTCTACGTGGATGGAATCTGTTTGTCTGCATCCTTGATAATTTATAGCACTGACAGTGAAGATGCCTTTTTCTGATACCGTGTGTTGTTTTGTGTCTGAGCCGTCATACCACTGGATACAACGGAAATTTTGCGGCACTTGAAGCATTAATTCTGACTGATTGCACACTAAGGTATCTTGACCAATGTTCAATTCTGGTTCGATATAAACTTCTTTAAATAGAGTATCAGTATTGGCAATTAAACGCACGGAATACCGTCCAGTATCGGGAAAATAGAATGTAGTATTTTGTGAAGATGCCGATCCTATTAATATTCCTTGAACGTCTCTTAATTCCCAACTCCAGGAACTTATCGGCGATGGAGAATACCCGAAAAAAATACCGGAATCTGCTGGACAGGTTAATGAATACCTGATTTCATTTGTTTCTAGTTTGAAGTAAGAAGTGATAAAATTTGGAAGTCCCAAAAGCGCGTTTTTTTGAAGACGTGCAACAGAATCGATGTAGTCACAATATGGATATTCAAGATTAGGGTTATTGATTTGCCCTAAGGTGTCAAAAGGATTTGAGGGCGGTGGGTCCTTGGAGACATAAATTACCCCATTCGATGCCAATTGTAATTGATTAAATATCTCATCTGATGAATTGGCCAAAGATCTTCTACTATTAGTAATCGAATCGCTCTGCCAATATGCCAAATGAAACTGCAAAAGATTAAAGCCTTTATCTGTACAGTACAAAAACTCGGAGTTTGGGGAAAATTCTAACCCATAAGGAAGTAGTATTCCCTTTGCTGATGCTTTATATGAAATCCTACCGTTGCTGTTGTCGAATCCAAAAACTTCAATCTTGTTTAATCCAAATACAGACACAGCGAGTAAATTGCCTTTGATATTGAATTTCATTGCTCCTTGAGCATCAAATCTTGAGATTTCCCCTAACTGGTTTGGTATGCCGTGCACAGAGCCTATCTTTGAGATTATTGGACAATTTATCAACCCTTGTTCAGTAACAAGATAGGCGTAGAATGAATCATTTGGAAAACCATGAACTAATACCCAAATGTCCTTACCATTGGAATGGTGAGTTGCAGTGAGTTTTTCGCAAACCATGTCAACTAGTAGATTGTTTTTGGAAGTTACTTTTCCAAGCCCACCATTTTCTCGGATGTTAACGATGTTATATTGAAACCCTTTTTGAAATAAACCAGCTCCATCCGTAGTGAAAATATAAAATAAGCTATCATTTCCCGGGTACGGAACTACTAACGAAGACTGTGTAGAAGTTTCTCTTCCAAGCAGTCCAGTGCCGTTGTCCATTATCTGATGATTTTTATTCCATACCGTTAGGCCATTTGTATAAAGAAGGAGATTGCCCGCAGTATCACTAATGGTCGCACACCCCTCATCCGTGCTCATCGCGCCGTCAGTCATCACGGTTGGCGGGTCAGTAGCAAAGGACAGTCCAGCCCCATTCCCAAAGTACCAGTTCTGTGTCCGTTTCCAGTCTTGGGCTCCTGCGTCAAAAACAGCGATAATAAAAAGCAACAGTAAAGCACTTCTCATATTCTTCTTCCGAAGATAAAATGATACCTAGATGTCTCCAAGCATTTCTTCTTAAATAATTTGACATGAGTCTCCGCAATTATACCACTCCGTCGTGATATGGCGGAATGGTGTTAGATATTGCCTGTAAAACTACAGGATATGACACATTTAGAATTCTTTACAAAATTTGGAAC
>Ga0100379_10004263_pt1 | contig 12675 bp, 9 predicted proteins | sample CryGeymeta201503_FD_80418 | JGI IMG/M metagenome (GOLD analysis project Ga0100379, IMG submission 80418) | Groundwater microbial communities from Crystal Geyser aquifers in Utah, USA - Crystal Geyser metaG 2015-03 | ecosystem: Environmental > Aquatic > Deep subsurface > Groundwater | place: USA...
CAGAAAATATCGGCGTCACCGCTGGTGCATCCGCGCCCGAAGTACTGATTCAAGAAGTGATTGATTTGCTTTCAGCACAAGACAAGGACATTTTACAAATCCGTCAAACCATTGATGAAGATGTACATTTTAGTATCCCCAAAGAACTACAATAGGCTCACCGGAGAACACTATGACCACACTAGATAAAGCAGATATCCACCTCACCGATGCAGCAGTACAACAATTTAAACAAAAGCTGGCTGCCTCCGGCCAAAAAGCTGTGCGCTTATCACTGCGCGAAGCAGGCTGCTCTGGCCTTGAATATGTGCTCGACTATGAAAACGCTTCCAAAGATGGTGATTTATGCGCCGAGCAAGATGGCATCACAATTTATGTAGCATCTGAGTTTTACGACAAAGCCATCAAAGGCCTAAAAATCGACTATCAGCAAGATATGCTTTCATCCACTTTCGTCTTCCAAAACCCCAACAAAAAAGGCGAATGCGGCTGCGGAAAATCTTTTAACGCCTAAGCTTTATTAGCCTATGACTACCTCAATATAAATATGAGGCAGTCATAGGTAGCCCTTTAATTACCGCCTAACCATGATGCTGCTTTCCCAATATCAAAACTAACCCCCCAGATATTTGATAGGCTACGACTTACATTGGAACCATAAGCACTCTCGTCATTAGCCGTAGTTACCCTAGCAACAAAAACCTCTGCATACTTAAAGTGGTACCCAAGTCCGATACCTATAGATGCACTGGGCTGACCAGAGGCATTGAATAAAAGTTTCATCGATAAGTTTCTGTAATCAAAGGCTTTGTAATTGGTATAGATGTCGCCAAACTTACCATTAAGGCTCACATAGAATAATGCAGGCTTTTCCTTTTCAATAACTGTGTTTGTCTTCGCATCATACTTAAGCTGTTTAACGTTAGATATGGGCATATCAGCAGATAGAAACAAATATTCTGCTGGGCCGACAACCAACGAATAAGTTTCTTTCTTTTTTCCTGTTTCCGCCGTTACTTCAAGCGTTGCTCTCTTAAGCCCTTGCTCATACATCACACATTCCTCTAGATGAGCTGAATCATCAAGTGCGCTCTTGTTTTCTGCTATGCCTTTAAATACTTCCGCAACCTGACCATATATTCTAGATTTTCGTTTTGATTCTTTCAAAGTCACAGTGTTAGGCACACTAGGAAACTTCAGCAAAAAAACTTGCCCAACTTCTGAAGCTGGAAGGCGCTGTACTTCTTCATTGCTTAACGACGTATATTCATCGCCGCAATCCACTTTTTCTTCTGCATAGACAGCACTTGGCGCTAACAGCAAAAACAATACATATACTTTTAATCGATTCATCATTTTCTCCCCCTGTCTGCGTCCGATTAACTACTGACGCTTCTTTGATGGAAAATAAGACTTGCCGATTCCTTGCACATCGCCCAAATGGGGTATAAACAAATATGAGTTTCATTTATACATAAGGGCTCAAAAAAACTACCTCAAACAAAGCCCCCTATTTCTGCATCTCGTTTTTTATTCGCATGCGTCAGGCAGAAAAAAGGGGCAGCCTCAGCTGCCCCTTTTATTCTATCTTTAGTTAAATACCCTGAAATACATCGACTAAAATCAACTTAGATTAGTAAGCAACTCTTAAGATATCATTGGTGAATCTACTGGTTACCCCATCTGACACTCTCACCGCCCAATAATAACTCTGTCCAACAATCGTCCCTGGGGCACCAACCACGGGAACCCAAGCATTAGGCGTCATATTAGTTGCAACAACCGTTCCATTAGCAATGGCATTTGGTGTAGTTGAAGCATATAACGTATAGGTAAGCGAGCCGTTGTTTGGATCACGGGTATTGTTTATATAAAAGTATTGCCCAGTTGTAGATAGCGAAAACAATACAGGATGTACCACCGTATCCAGTGGCCCCCACGCTGTTGAAAGAGCGGTTTCAACACCCAGCGGCCCAGATATAGATGTGGCAAACTTATATGAGCTATAAACATCAACTGCAAATGTATAACTGTCCAATGATGCTGCAACTTGAAAGGATGGGCTGACTGCAGATGGTGTTGTCCCATCCATAGTATAATATACATTTACATTTGCGTTCTGAGGTCTCGTAGTGAACTGAAGGTTGATGCCGCCATTGCCATTCCCCGCAGATAAAGCGGAGTCAATATAAATAGTGCTATATCCGCCAGCTACCACACTTGATGTCGCAGAGGTATACGCCATTTGGCTATAACCTGTCGGGGTAAATGATACCACACCATAGTATGTGGGCACATCAAGCGCTTGATTCTGGAGATATGCCACGGTTACACCTGCATAAGACAGACTGGACCCAGATATATATGGGTCAGTAAACGTGGGGTTACCTGTAGTACTGTAATAGACTCGGCTCCCAATTGACCCTGTGTAGATATTTGCACTACTAAGGCGAACAGCACCAGTAGTACTGCCAAAGGCAGTAGCCGTAATTCCAGTTGGCGCGGGCAACTGAAGAACGGAAACGCTTAGATTGGATGGCAATTCGACTGAGCTAGCACCCCTAGGTGAATAATCCAAATAATGAGGCTCAATATACAATTTGGGCGTGCCAGCATTGATATAAAGCACAATAGCACGGTCATACTCATCCAAAACATATGCGTGCTGACCAACTCCAACGGCAACCGTGTCCACGGACCATCCCCCCACTTGCCCAAGTGGAACGCCTGTCTCTCTAGATAGCAGCTTAATAGCTGTCCCATCATAATACGATATCCTTGGAAGCTCATGGGCATCTAGCTCGAAATTAGTATTGTTCCATGCTGGAGAAATTATCGAACGAGCCACCCATACCCCGTTTTCTTTTCGGGTATAATTCATCACCTGATTATCAACAATAATAAAATGCGGCCGGTTATCTTTGCCAATAGCCATGCCTTCCATTTGTCCATTCCCCACAAACTCAACATCCACCAATTGAGTTACACTATTGATTTTGGCATAATGGGTAGTGTCCTGCCCAATTTTAAGGGTTGCATTATAAGTATACAATTCAAACCCAATAAATAAATCGCCTGTGATAGGTGATATCGAAAGCTTGACCTTACTCGCAGATCCAAAACCAGCAAGATTCTGCGTCACCCAGTCATTTCTTGTTATGCCCAAGCTTACAAACAAGTTTGCCTCAGAAACATTGTATCCAAAAATATATAATGCGCCGTTATCAGTCATTAACGAATCCCTATAGCTAGTCCGCACAGTTGTTCCTAATGAAAAGCTGGTCCACCCACCGTTTACGCCTCTCACCCAAACATTCGAGTTTAGTGCATCGACAATAACAGGTTGCGAAGTCCTGGGGTCGATATGTATAGCATCAACTGTGACCATCCCATTGAACCCTGGAATGATTTCTGAAGACCAGACGCCGTTTTTGAACAGCGCATACCCAATAGATGTCGTCGCGCCTGATAAAGGACCGGCCACATGGAACTCTTCAGCATAAATATCAAATTGTAGTCCACTGAGAAATTGAGCGCCGCCAAGAAAGGTAGGCAAGCTTGTTGAAGCTGATACTTCAACAGCAATTGGGGCTGCGCTTAAACCATTACAACTAAAGGTTAAATATGTGAATCCATTTTGTAGTGCTGTAACCGTGATTTTCTCAGCGCCTAATGTGCCATCATAAGTTGCACTTACCACGCCTGCTTCAGAGGCAGAAAGCGATGCGCCACCAGCACCACATGATCCAAGCGATGTAGGAGCGCCGGTCATATCAGAGCCAAAAACATTAAGAGTGGAGCTTGCCCCCGGTGTTAACAAACTCCGTTTCGGGCTTACTGTGATGCTTTTAACCAGATTGCTAATCCCACCAACTGAAACCCCGCCCGAAACTACAGCAAGGTCAGTATTTGCAACAATTGTTCCGCTCGTGGCCGTAATTCTCACATTGCCTGTACCTATAGCTGTAACATTACCGAACTGGTCTACTGTTGCGACCAAAGGGTTGCTGCTTGACCAAGTTAATGTCACTGGGGTTGTCGCCTTTTTAGAGAACATCACCTGCCGATTTGCGTTCCTTGCCTCAGCTTTAAGCGCAAGCGAACTTCCAACGGTCACCGTGCCAACTGCAGGCAGCACCTGAAGTTGAATGGAAGAAGCTGATGTGGATGATCCGCCTGCCGCGGGTACAGATGCAGCAGAATCAACAGGCGCGGTTCCTCCTCCTCCGCCACATCCAGAAATACCAAAGATGAATCCAAGAACAATTACTTTGTACATCAAATTATTTTTCATCACTGATTTCATGCAGTCCTCCCTTAACGTCAAACAGTTTTATCAAGTTGCCGCAACCCTAAAACCCAATAATTCGGCCCGCATCGCCCAAATGGGGTATGCGGGATTTTTTTTGCAATTTTAGGGTTCGTTTCGTCAGCAGCGTTTGTTGTTTAAATCGGTGTTGGTGAAACGAGGGGATTGACCGATTTGGTCAGGCAGGAGAGGAACCATGGCAAATTCAAAGATTTTTTACGTAATATTTTCATCACCAAGTGAAAAATTATTTCTTCGCTTAAAAAAAGAAATCCAACACAAAGAAAGCGGCATCATCGCTGGCAGCGCCCGTCACGCGGTATTTAGTTTACCCACACAAGGCATCAAGGGCGTGCTATCGATTTGTGAAAATAAAGTGCGTTTTTTAATTACGCAAAAACCAAGCTTGATGCCTTACAATGTGATTGCCTTTGCGACCAAGCGCCGTGTTATGCGCTTAGATAGCCAAGCGTGAATTCGCAACCATCTTCCCTCGCTAAACAGCAGACCTTATCTGAGGTCATTGAGCTCATTTATAATCTAGCGGAACAGCCAAGCTTATGGCCAGATTTGTTAAGCCGCATGAATAGTATGATGCAAACAATTGCGGATGAAGAAAAACTAGGCAACATTTCGATTACAGAAGAAACAGCAAAAATCCATCAAATGCTTCTCCCACACTTCGAACGCTCAATCAAGCTTAACCAAAAAATCTTTCAGCTTGAAGCCGAATCACACGCCATATCAGCCATTCTCGATCGACTACCCTTAGGTGTTATTGTCACCAATTCCGATGCTGTCTTGGTTGGCATGAATGCGCATGCAAAAGCGCTATTAGCACTCAATGAAAGCTTAAAAATAGAGGATGGCAAGCTTGTTGCCCATGCCACTTCAGATACTGTAAAGCTGCATCGATTGCTCCGCGCTGCCACCACTGCTCCTGTTTCGCCACAAACTCACTTCAATGGTGAGAGTTTGCTTATCTCCGCAAACAATGACATACCATGCTCAATACATGTTGCTCCGTCCGCGCACAGTAATATTCATAGCGAACACAATTTGGCTGCTGTATTTATTTCAAGCGCAAGTATTCAACAAGATATATCCATCGATTCTCTCCAATCCATCTATAGCTTCACCCTTGCTGAAGCGAAACTGGTACAGGCGTTACTCCAAGGCAGCAACTCACTCTCAGATGCAGCTGAACTCTTACATGTCAGCAAGCATACCGTGCGCACGCAAATGAAAAGCATTTTGGAAAAACCGATACACACAGTCAAAACGAAATGCTTAAAAGCATTCTGCGCAGCCCCGCAGCGCTGTTAGGCGAGAAACAGAGCCCAGTGCCTGTACGTCATCACAAAGCTTTAGCGGATACAACGCAGCACAGCCATGCAAGCTCCTTTCACATCCTTTCATTGTTTGATGGACGAAAGCTTGAATACACTGAGTTTGGAGATCCAGAAGGCACACCACTAATTTATTTTCATGGTATCTTGCATTCAAGAGAACAATTTCACCCCTTTAGCACATATCCGGAAAAGCATGGCTTACGTATCATAGCCCCTGAGCGTCCTGGCTTTGGCAAAAGTTGCATGCAAAAGCAACGCTCACTTCGAAATTATACCAATGATATTTTACAACTGGCACAGCACTTGAATCTCACTAAATTTTATGTGCTTGGTGATGGTGATGGAGCTCCTGCTGCACTGGCATGCGCCAATCTACTTGGTAATTTTGTATACAAAGCCGCTGTGGTAGGCTGCATGCCTGACCCAACCTTTGAACACATGGAAAATATTCTACCTTTCGACCGCAAACTTATGGCAATGGCCAAGTCCACCCCCAAATCCATTCTCAACCCATTTTACCGTATGATTCTTAAAGCCATGAGAAGAAACAACAACTACTACCGGTTGATGTTCAATGAATTTTGCAAAGCTGACCAGGCCATTATCAGCACCCCTGAGCATGAAAAGCTATTTCAATCGGGCATGGACAATTTACTCAAAGAAAATGTGGATGGTTTTCTCGATGATTATTTTTCCCGCCTTTCGTTGTGGGATTTTTCCGTTGGCTCCACCCAAACAGTCGTGGATATGTGGCATGGCGAAGAAGATTGCATTTCAAATATTAATAGCGCTAAAGCCATCGCCTATGCCCTTCCCCGATGCAATCGCCACTTTCTAAAAGGGCATGGACACTACCTTTTCATCTCGCATATTGATGCAATTCTGCAACAACTTACTCTTGATAAAAGTATTACTGCAAAGTAAATCAATAAAAATCACGCCTAATTGAATGCAAAAAACTTGCCAAGGTTTCATTCTATGCGCACATTCGCATCTGCAAGCCCTTGTTAAGGCTAATACTTTTATTCAGCGATAAAGACAGGACAACATGAGAATATGTTAAGCTTCTTAGGCAATCGTACGTACTTAGCCGCCTTAGCCCTCTTGGTGATTGTAAAATTTATCACCCCCAATGTGTCCGCTGCTGAAATCTGCAACGCATCAGACTTAAAAGTACTCACATACAATATTTATATGCGGCCTAGCCAGATGTTTTGGTTTAACAATGATTTCATGGCTAAGGATATTCCAAACCATATCAAAGACGTTGATGTGGTAATTTTCCAAGAAGCATTTGATGACTCAGCTAGGGAAATACTTATCCATGAAATGCGTAAGTCGTTCAAATATATTTCCAAGCATTTAAGTGAGGATGCGTTTCCTTATCAAGATGGTGGCGTATTCATCATGAGCAAATGGCCGATTCAGGATAATCAGACGCAGGAAGTGTATGAGGCCACTTCAGGGATGGATGCCTTATCTAGAAAAGGCGTGGTGTATGTTGAGATTGTAAAAGACGAAGGTTTCCAAAAGCAGAATTATCATATTTTTGGTACCCATTTGAATGCTATTGAAGGTGATGGTCAGGAAAGTATTAAAACCCAGAATGCGCAACTCATTCAACTATCCAAGTTTATTCAGGCGCAACACATTCCACAAAACGAGCCGATATTGATTGCAGGCGACTTTAATATCGACCCCGAGGCAGACAATTACAATAAAATGTTAAATACACTCAATGCTGGCCATATGCTTCAGAACGATGCCTACAGCTTCGATGCTAATACCAATGCTTTAGCATGTGAGCATCATAAAACCTACGACCACGTATTGTTCAGCCGCAACCGTCAACCCAGTATCAAAGCATCAACCATTCACATCGATATGCCCTCCGCAAGTGAAACATGGAAAGGATGGGTGTTCGGCAATAAGTACCTCGCTTTATCAGACCACTTCCCTGTTTATGTGAACTACTGCTTTGATGAAAGGCATTAAAATTAATCATGCATATTGATAAACCAAAAATATATCCGGCGCCGGGCGCGATAATGCTTTTCGCCTTGTTGGTACTGATGTTATGCAGCAGCTGCACGCCCGCTCCGACAGCACTTATCCATGGTAAACTGCGAGCAATAAAACCTTCCGAGCCACGTAACATGCTATATGCAGGCGCTGCAAAAGTAGATATTACCCCGCCTCCTGGTTTCCCGATGGGTGGCCATTCCTTCATCGGTCAAATCTCACGTGGCCAATGGCTAAGACTCAAAGCACGCAGCTTGTACATAGAGGCTCCTAATGGTTCAAAGCTGGCGTTAATTTCCACGGACTTATGGTCAATGCCGGCTGGGTTAGCTGACAGAGTCACCGATATTGTCGCAAATAGTGCCAATGAAAGTTGTCGCCTAGAACGCCGCCAAATGATTTTCTCTGCAACACACACGCACCAAAGCCCAGGGAATTTTTCAAGCTCACCTTTGTATAATCAATTTGGGGGGCCAGAAAAGGGGTTTGACCGAAACTTGTTCGACTTCTTGGCAAATCAATTGGCTGATGTTGTCTTGGCATCATGCAACACAGCCGAAAGCGCAAAGCTTTATTTTGGCGATGCACAGGTTGAAAAACTGGTTCGTAATCGGAGCATCGAAGCTTTTCTTCAAAATGAGAAGAGCCAGGTGTCTGAAATATTAGAAGGCAGCAACTCTCTTCCTACTGATAGTCTTCCACCCATATATAGTCCCAACCCAATCAGTGCTTACCATGCAGTTGACCCCATGTTACAAACGCTGTGGATTAAAAGCGCTAAAGAACCATCTCATGTGATTGGCATTGGTGCTTTCTTCGCAGTTCATCCCACCACCCTTAGCCATGAGGCTGCTATTTATTCAAGCGATATGTTTGGTGTTGCCGCAACCGTTGCTGAGCAAAAGCTGGGGTTGATTTCTGGGGGGAGTGCACCTGTTGTAGCCATCTTTAATGGTGCCGAAGGTGATGTCTCAGCCGCTTGGATTTCGCAAACACGAAATGAAACACTTCGGCTTGGTAAAAAGCTAGGTGACGCCATACTGAATACCGAAAATAAAAGCATTCAAATCAATGCCGATATCAAGGTACGCTTTTCAAGAGAGCAACTGGCTGGTGCAAAGGTAGGGAAGGATAAATTCACTGAAAAGAAATTAACTGGCGGACCAGGCGCTCTTGCAGGCGCAGAAGATGGACCGACAAAAACACGTGATAATTTCATCGGATGCCATGAAGGTGCTCCAGATCCCTTATGCAGAGTAGTTTTTTGGGCAGCAAAATATTACATGCGCTGCTTCTCGCCGCCAACAGAAGCACCGCTCGGTGTCTATACACTTGGTCCAATTGTGTTGGCTACATTGCCAGGTGAGTTTACGACCATGATGGGTAGGCGAATTCGAAATGAATTGGCCTCCCAATTGAAGGTATCGAAGGAAAAGGTGATTTTGCTTGGCCTAAGTAATGAGTACGTATCATATTTCACGACGCCGGAAGAATATAAGGCAGGACAGTATGAAGGTGGTTCCACCCTGTATGGGGGATTGGCAGGTGTTCTTGTGGGCAAGCGACTAAAGACTTTGGCCGAACAGTTTTCAGAGAAGCCTCCCGCATCAAATGATGAACCCTATAAATACCACTATGATGCTGGAGAAGTACAAACTTTTTCAACTGTCTCGAAAGATTTTAAGTCTATGGAGAAAGATGCGTTAAAAACTCATATTGTTAAAACCATGTTTACAAATGGAGAAAAACCTCAAATGTACGACGCTTGTTGGGACGGGCCCGCACCAACTATTGCAGAGGCTAAAGCACACGACTTAACTATGACGCCTTCAGTCCAGGTTGAAAAAAAGCAACCCGATGGGCGATGGCAACCATTAACAGTTGGTGAAATTCTGGAGAATGATCAAGGCACCAATTTTATCATTCAATTATCCATGTGGAAGAAAAAACAAAGTAAATGGTGTGCCTTTTGGTTGCCTTCAGCCGACTTGAACGAAACAAGTCCTTTGCGGTTCAAGATTATAGCTCATGATGGCGTAGCCCATACATCAGCAGAATTTTTTTCAGGTCAAAACAACTAATGCACAGTCATACCCATCATGGAAATAAGGATATGCCTTGCCAGAAGCGCAATTCTATGATGTCGTTTCCGAAGTGATGGTGTGCAGGGAGGAAAAGGCATGGAGCGAATGAGTCAAGACGACCAAAAACAGCTCTCTGAGATTATTGGTCTCATTTATGACTCTGCCCAAAGCCCCGAGTTATGGCCGCAGTTGCTATCCATTTTAGACACTACGCTGGGGTTACCACTTGATGTTCAAAAAGATCAAGAAAACGAAGTTGTCTCCGAAAACAAAGCGAAGACACAAATTCTAAAACCTCATTTCCGCAGGGCCATTGAATTCAACCATAGATTTAACGCTTTAGAGAATGAGCGAAATGCTGTTGCAGATGTCTTAGACCGACTGCCCATTGGCATTATCCTCACTGATGAAAACTGCACTGTCACCGCGATGAATCAACATGCACAAAATATACTAAATGAGAATGATGAGCTCACCATAAAGAGCAATCAGCTTGTTTTAAAATCTGTGACAGATACAAAAAATCTTCACCGAGTTGTTCGCGATATTGCAGTGGCTCAGGTCAACAGACACTCATCCCAACAAGAGAAATCCATGATGATTGGGGCAGCCTCTGACAACCCATGTTCCATCTATATTACTCCTACAAACATAGACAACCTGCCAACTGATGTGCCTCTGATTTCCATTTACATTTCTTGTGCAAAAAGTCGTCAGGAAATATCGGCAGATATCCTTAGTGAAACCTACACACTGACACAGGCTGAAGCTCGATTATTAAAGCATCTATTGAATGGCTGCCACAGTTTGAGCGAAATCGCTAACAAGCAGCGTATTAGCAAGCATACTGTTCGTTCACAGCTCAAGTCGATTCTCGAAAAAACGAACACCCATAGCCAAACTGAACTTATCAAGATGGTGCTTACCGGACCTGCAGCGCTCATTGGTGCAAGAGCGTCAACACCTGTGAACATTAGCCTTTCAGAACCCGAAGCAAACTTCTCAAAAAACATGTCTGAAACTCCACAAACTAAAGGCATTCGCCTTATGGATGGCCGTTGGATGGAATTTACCGAATTTGGCGATAGACATGGCACCCCGCTTATCCATTTCCACGGTTGGCTCCATTCCAAAGAAAAGTTACATCCTTACAGCACCTTCGCTGAAACTCATGGTCTACGTGTTATCGTTCCAGAGCGGCCTGGGCATGGCTGCTCCGACCCTCAACATGAACACTCACTAAGCCATTACTGTAAACGAGACATTCAGCAACTGGCATCCCATTTAGGCATTGATAGTTTTTACGTAACCGGTGATGGCGAAGGTGGCCCTTATGCTCTGGCTTGTGCAGCCACACTTACAGATAGGGTAAAGCGCGCTGCAACCACAGGCTGCATGCCTGACCCGCGTTTTGAGCACTTAGAAAATCTTCTTCCCTTCGATCGACGTCTTCAAATTTTAGCCCGCTCAACACCGAAATCGATTCTTTATCCCTTTAGTAAAATTATTTTGAAGGCCTTGAAAAAGAATAACAGCTATTTCGAATTGATGGCGTCCGATTTTTATGAATCAGACCGAGCGATCGTCTCATCGGATGAACACAAGAAAATTTTTAAAGAGTCCATGAATAATGTCACAAGTAGCAATATCGATGGCATTGTTGCTGACTATTATTTGCGACTCAAAGATTGGGATTTCAACCCAGAAGATATCAAGACAGAAGTACATATTTGGCACGGCATCCACGATTGTTTTTCCAATATTGATTCTGCAAAAGATATTGCCGCTGCCATCCCCAACTGCAAATCTCATTTCCTCGAAGAAAATGGTCACTACATTTTTATATCACACTGGGATGAAATACTTAGCGCGTTGATTGAAGCCTAAAACATACTTCCTAGCCGAATGTAGGTCTGATTCTCACCAATGTTTACATCCAGACCTTTAGCCACACCCACTTGCAGCCTCGCGCCCAAGTTATAAAACAAGACCAAATCAACGCCCAATTCTGCACCTACACTGGTGTAGGTGGGCGAAGCACTCAGGCTGCTGCCAATGCGGGCGGCATCGACAAAGATTTGACCAAACACCTGATGCACACCAATAGGCGGCGCCATGATTCCTCGCTCAATACGGGCGATGGGGAAACGATATTCCAAGGAGCTCAACGCCATATCTTCGCCTGTAAGTGCTGTTTGTGCATCACCATAACCACGCAATGAAAACCTACGATGATTGTAAGGGGCGCCGACCATAATCGGGCTAATCACATTACCCCAACGGCTACCACCTACGTGAAATGGGCGCGATTTGGCATCACCAAAGCCTGCATAAGCCTGAAAGGCCAACACCTGCTCACTGCCCAAATCCCAATAACTTTTTGCAGCAAGCGATATAACATTGCCCGCAAACTGACCGCCCAAGCCTTTTCCAGATTCAGCCAGCAACATCCATTGTTGGCCTTCGGATGGACTGATGGATCGTCCCCGCTGATCGGTGGTGTCATACACCCATGCCGCGCCCAGCAGCGTGTCTTGCACATCTATGCCACTGCTGGTGTAGGAAGCATGCAACCATGCCAAATTTTCTTGCCAGTGGCTGAGACCCACATGAAAGGTGTGTCCTTCATTCATGCTCAGCAGCGGATAAACGGCTTCAACGTCCATACGCTGTACAATGGTGGTGGCGACAATGGACTGATTATCCAAATAAGGCTGCATCAAACGTTGGGCATTCACACGAACCAATGGATCGAATCGGTCATACACATATTGCAGATTAAACACTGGCGATGGCGTTTGCGATTCCAAACCCGCATAGAGATTGTATTGGTGGCGATACAGCACATCAGCGCCATTAACCACTGCACCCAGCTCTACATAAGCACCCGACAGATAAAATGCAGGGA